>ENA-UEPJ01000385-UEPJ01000385.1-human-gut-metagenome-genome-assembly--contig:-NODE-385-length-60620-cov-8.494277_pt1 | contig 60620 bp, 73 predicted proteins | sample MGYA00242890_ERZ507896 | MGnify/ENA primary metagenome ERZ507896 (study PRJEB26167, sample SAMN06115508) | human gut metagenome | host: Homo sapiens | place: China:Qinghai | collected 2015-08-20...
GACATCAACTGCACCTATGTCGCCGTCGCCGTCAACGGCAGGAGGACGGCAAAATTCCGTCTTCGCGCCGGGCGCAATTGGTATATTCTCGAAGAGAATCTGGATCCGTGCTGCGTTGCGCACATCCGGCTGGAAAAGCTGAACGAAGCCAGCGTGGCCCTGCTGCAGAACGTGCGCAGCCAGAAAAGCGGCAAAAAGGATATTATTAAAATCGAGGGCGATATTTCCGGCTTGAATTTTGATGTGCTGGGTTATGTGGACCCGCAGATCAGCCTGACCTTTATTGAGAACGGTCATGTGGCCCGCAAGGTGCGCCCGGACCAGCCCAAGCGCCTGGTGAACGTGATCAAGTGCACCAACCCCCGCTGCATTACCTCCCTGGAGACCGGCTGCGACCACATCTTTGCCCTGACCCCCAGCGGACGCTACCGCTGCGTTTACTGTGAGCAGGAGTTCAAGGTACGCCCGTAAGGCAGTGCCGCATTTTCCTGTTCTGTCCCCATAATAAGTTCAGACCCGGCATGATGGAACGGATTTTGCTGTTCCCCTGCCGGGTCTGTTTTTTCTTGCTGTTTTGCGCGTGTTTCCTTGCCGCAATTTCCTGCTTGTGGTACGATGTGCACAAAGAACCCTTGTTAATGGGAGGTAATTTTATGAATTGGGGAATTTTAGCTACCGGCACCATTGCCAACAAATTTGCCACAACAGTCAATGCGATGGCTGCCGAGGGCGAGCGGCTTGCCGCAGTCGGCTCCCGCCGGGCCGAAAGTGCCAAAGCCTTTGCGGCGCAGTACAACATCCCGCACTGGTACGCCAGCTATGAAGAGCTTGCCGCCGATCCTGCCGTAGATGCCATCTACATTGCTACGCCCAACGCCCTGCATTACGAAAACTGCAAGCTCTGCCTGGAGCACGGCAAGCATGTTCTGTGCGAAAAGCCGTTCACCATCAATGCAGAGCAGGCCAAAGAGCTGTATGCCCTGGCGGAAAAAAAGCAGCTTTTTATCATGGAAGCATTCTGGATTCGCTTTTTGCCGCTGTATGCCAAATTGCAGCAGATGCTGGCGGATGGGGTGATCGGTACGCTGCAAACCATCACCTGCCAATACGGTTTTACCACTGAAGGCGCCCGCCGCGAGCGCAAATTCAACTCTGCTTTGGGCGGTGGCGCTTTGCTGGATATTGGCATTTATAACCTTGGCTTTTTGCAGATGGTCACCGGCCAGCAGCCCCAGAACGTGCAGACAGAAGAGCTGCGCCTGGCAGAATACGGCACCGATGAATACAGCAAACTGCGGCTTGCCTACCCCAGCGGCTGCACGGCGGAATCGGTGCAAGCCATCGGCCAGCGCCTTACCCGCATGGCCTGCATTGTGGGCACCAAGGGCCGCATTACCCTGCCGGACTTCCAGTACGCCGAACATATGACACTGGAACTGGACGGCCAGCCACCGCAGGAACTGGATTTTCCCTTTGATGTGAACGGCTTTGAATACCAGATTCGGGAAGTAAGCCGTTGTGCTGCCACTGGCAGGCACCACAGCAGCATTTATACCCCGCAGCAAAGCATTGCCCTGACCCAACTGATGTATGATATCCGCATGGCCTGGGGCATGAAATTTGAGGGCGAGGAATAAGCAGCTTTTGGTAAAGCTTTGTCCCCTTTTTATATTTTCCACACAGACAAAAACAGCCCCAGGCGGCACCTTTTATGGGTACTGCCCGGGGCTGTTGCTTTTCAGAACCGGGCATACAAAAAGCCCGTATTGGAATAAAAGCTTGCCATCAGCAAAAAGGCAAAAATGGCAAATTCGTACACAGCCCAGCGCACCGGGCGCGGCGCGGCGTTGACCCAGGCGCGCAGGTGCAGGCCGCATTCATGCAGCACATCCACCAGCACCAGCAACGCAATGCCCAACAACAGCAAGAGCAGTTCCAGCTTGCTGGTCAGGCCTAGCAGCCAGTACTGGGCAAACACCTTGTGCCCAGGGTTATGCAGGATACCGGCAAAATATGCCGCCGCATTGCCCAAACTGCTGGCGCGAAAGATGGTAAAAGTAGTTACAAAGATGGCAAAGGTCAGCGGCACGCCCACGATGCGCAGCGGCAGAGATTTGCGCTTGCGCAGCGGAGCGGGCATGTGGTCCTCCGCCACCTGGCACAGGCCGTGCAGCCCACCCCAGACAAGGAAGGTCCAGTTGGCGCCGTGCCACAGCCCGCTGACCAAAAAGGTCAGCAGCAGGTTGGCATCCCGCCGGGCAATGCCCTTGCGGTTGCCGCCCAGTGGGATATACACATAATCCCGGAACCACTGCGAAAGGCTGATATGCCACCGGGCCCACAGCTCCTTGACGCTGGCAGAAAAAAACGGCTGGCGGAAGTTTTCCGGCAGGTGCAGGCCCAGGATCTCGCCCATGCCCAGCACAATATCCGTGTAGCCGGAAAAATCGGCATACAGCTGGAACGAATACATAACCGTGGCAAAAATCAGCTGACTGCGGTCAAAGGACGCCGGGTCCGCAAAGGCGGCGCTGACCACAATGGCCGCACGGTCCGCAATGGCAAACTTTTTGAAATACCCCCACGCACTGCGCTGCAAACCGCTGACCAAACGCTGGGTTTCAAACGTTTTGGGGGCGGCTTCCAGCTGGGGCATCAGGGTATTATAGCGGTTGAACGGCCCCTGGGTGAGCGAGAGGAAAAAGCCCGCATAGCACCACAGCCGTGCATAGCTGGGCGTGGGTGCCGTGCGGCCATGCCACACATCCAGCAGGTAGCCCGCCAGCTGCAAGCTGTAATACGCAAGGCCAAAGGGCTTATACAAATCCCGCAGGCCCGGCACCAGCATGCCGCTGTATTTGAGCACCAGCAGCGGCAGCAGGGCTGCGGCCAGCCCCAGTGCCAGCCACCCGCGGCGGCTGGGCTGCTCTGGCTGCGCATGCTGCGCGGCCTGCCACACCACTGCCGTGGCAAGGGCTACCGCAAAAAACGCGCCGATATCAATGGAAAGGCAGAACACTGCGTTGGCTGCCAGAACCAGCTTCCAGCGGGAAGGCTGGGGCACGCGGTACCACAGGCAGACAAACAGCGCCATAAACGGCAAAAAGCCAAGGGATGTAACAGAAAACATCAGTTGCCCTCCCCCTGCTGCACGGTGCTGTCCGGCGATATGGCCAGCTTTTCGGCAACCGTATCATAGAACAGGCCGCTTACATCCTCGCCTGCCGCGCTGCGGGCGGCCACCGTGGCGAACGCCTTGCTGAACGTTTCTGCCCCCTGCCCGTTCAGGTGGTGCATATCTGAAAAATCGTCAAAGCCAATGGGCAGCAGGTCGGTATCCTTAAAGAGCGAAAAATCCCAATACTGGGTGCCGTTGGCCGCGGCAAAGCTGCGCATGGCATCCACATAGGCCTGGTAGTTCTGGGTATCCTGCACATAAGCGCTGGGCAGCGGGGCGGTGACCAGCACCAGGCGGATGTTCTGCTTTTTGCAGAACTCGGCAATGCGGGTCAGGTTCGCCCGGCCAAACGGTGAGATTGGCGCGCTGGCATCCACGTGCATCAGGGTGCCGAACCCCCAGATGCTGGTGCCCTCGGTATAGACAAAGCCGCGGTCCCGGTAGGCTTCGCCCTCGTCCGGGTAGGTGACCCAGTCATAGTTTCCCGCGTTATAGCCGCCGGTCAGCTTGCCGCGCCACAGGGCCGGCAGCTCACCGGGGTCAGCAATAGCATGGCGCGCCGGGAACACCAGATCCGCAAACGCCGCGGCACCGCCCATCTCCCACAGATACTGGTAACGGTAGGGCGAGGACGCGCGCATGTAATCGGTGATCAGGTAGCAGGCCAGCGGAACATTGCTGGATTTTTGCTGATTATAGCCGGTATAGAAGGTTTCCAGATAGACGGTTTTCAGCGGGCTGTTGGCGGCGGCTTCCCGAATAAGCCAATAGGAGCCATCCGGCTGCTGCTGGCTGGTGCCAAGGTTAAAGCTGTGGCTGCTCAGAATGGGGTCAATGGTATCCGGGTCAAAGCTGCGGTAGCTGTGGGAGGAACCCACAAACACAGTATCCACCGCATCCGCTTGGGCGTAATACTCCCCCAGCGTCACACGGGAATAGGCGTGCAGGTCATCCACCAGCAAAAAGTTCAGCAGCAGGCAGAGCGCCGCCGTGATGGCCGCAAACAACACAAACAGGCCCGCCTTGTGCAGCGGGCCGGGAATGCGGCTGGGTTTTTGGGTTGTATGGGGCATGTAGCTTCCTTTACGTTTGCCATCTGCCGCGCGGTATGCGCCGCAGCTCAGGTTTCAATTTTTATATGGGGGCAGCGGGGATTGTAAGCGGCAAGGTCCAGGCGCCAGGTGGTGTTGCCATCGGCATCCTCGGCCGTTTTTTCAAAGCCGTACCCAGCATAAAATTCCCGCACCATAGCGTTTTTGGCGGTGGGGTAATAATAGCCCTCCAGCGCAGTATACCCTGCAGCGGCAGCTTTGGCGGCAAGGGTGTCCATCATGGCGTCTTCCATGCCGCGCTTGAGCACACGGCAACTCATCAGCCACAGGCGCAGGCAGAGCGTTTGGCCCTGGGCCTGCCCTGCCACAACGGTAACAACGCCGTTATCCGCAAATTTATCCACCAGCTTGCCGTACAGGGTGATCCAGTCCGGCTTTTCTGCCATGGAACGGATGTCATCCTCAGTGCAGCGCAGAGTGGTCAGGTTGAACTGGTTGCTCTTGTTGGTCAGCTGAGCAATGCGCTGCATATACACCGCCTCAAAGGGGCGGATGGTCGCCGTCATTTCCAGGCTGTCCAGATACTGGCCGTAATCGGCAAAAGCTGCCTGGGCCTGGGCGGCCTGGGCGCGGGCATGGTACTGCGCGGTCTTTTTCAGGTCGTCGCCGGAAAGGATCGTCGTTTCAAAGTACCCGCCGTGGTCCAGCATCTTAATGTAGTTTTCGGCACCATCCAGCACCGGGGTGGCCACGCCGGGCAGCTGGGCGGCCACAATGGCACGCTCCGCCGGGTTGTCATCAGCAAACACAAAGCTGTCGGCGCCAAGGCTGAGCTCTGCGGCGATGGCTTTCAGGTTCTGATCTTTAGGATCCCAGTTGGCCTTGATGCAGACAAAATCATCCGGATGCAGCACGCTGTCCGGGTGGTTCAGGCCGGCCAGGGCGTTGGCTTCGTCATTTTTGGAATCCACCGCCAGCACCACGCCGATGGTCTGTAGGGCTTTGCAGTAGCTCTGGAACTCGGCGTACACCTGGCCTTCCGGCACTTCGGGGCCAATGGCAATGCCGTCCACACCGTCATCGCCCACAATGCCGCCCCAGAGAGTGTTATCCAGATCCAGCACCAGGGCTTTTTTGTTGCGACCATACAGGGATTTGATGATGTTTGCCACGCTGTTTGCCAAAGACGGGATCACATCCAGGCACATGGCGTACTTGTACATATGCCAGAAGAACGCATCCCCCCAGGCAGTCAGGCCGTAATCTGCGCTGAGATAGTCAATATCATTGATATAAAAATCCTCATGCGCGGCGGCATAGGCGTAAAAGCGCTGGTTCAGACGGCTGAGATAGTTGGAACGGCCATGCGGGTCCCAGATATCGCGGTTGCCCATCAGGCGGTAGTTGGGGCGGTCAAAGTTATTCTGGATGACGGGGCAGTGGAATTTGGCTTCCAGCGCCTGCCACATCTGCTCAAAGCGGCTGTACTCGGCATTCAGCATGGCGTCAATTTCCGCCTGCGGGGTGGCCGTTGTGGGGAAATTGATGATGTTGCGCCAGTTGGTGTGGATATAAATGACATCGGGGTGGAACCCATCCAGCTCCGGCGTGCCGAACATGGCGTCCTGCCAATATTGGCCATACTCGCTCTGGTAGAACTCCGCCTGAATGCCGTATTGCAGCAAAAACAGGCCCAGCTGGTCTGCCACCTCATTGGTGGTGGAACCACCCAGGATGGCGATGCGCTTTTGCAGCGGGTGCGGGTTTTGGGCCAGCAGTTCCTTGCGCAGGCGGCGCTTTTTGCGCAGCAGCGTTTCGGTATCCAGCGGGTAGTTAAAACAATCCATATCGGCGCTTCCTTACAAATAATATTCAGGGCTTACAGCTTCTGCAGGGCTTCTTCCAGCGTAATGGCGATCTGGTCCGGGCAGCTGGTGGGCTTGGAGCCGCACAGGGTGCCTTTCATGCGCTCAATGGCGTCCTCAGCTTTCATGCCTTTCAGCAGCTGGCAGATGCCTTTCAGGTTGCCGTTGCAGCCGCCGATGACCTCGATGGATGCAATGGTGTGGTCATCGTTCAGCACAAAGTTGGTCTGCTTGGAGCAGGTACCCTTGTTCGGGAAGGAAAATTCCTTGCTCATGGTCTTTACGTCCTCTCTCTTTTACGTTTTTCGGCGATGGCGCGCAGCTGCGCTGCGGCTTCGTCCGGTGCGGTGCAGGTGCCGATGGGGTGGGGGTGCTTGTGGTTGCGGCCATGGAAGTCCGTGCCCGCAGTGGCAACAAGACCGTACTGCTTGCACAGGGCAAGGCACTCGGCGCTGTCCTCCGGACTGTTGCTGGGGTGGTACACCTCTATGCCGTCCACTGCGCCCTCTGCCGCCAGCTCCCGCAGCAGGGGCATACTTTTGTACACCGTGGGGTGGGCAAACACCACCGCGCCGCCGCTGGCTTTAGCGGTAGCCAGCACCTGCCGCACCGGCAGATACTCCGGCGAGTGCAGCACGATGCCCCGGGGGTTCCACCCGAACAGCTTGTGATAGGTCTCGCCGTAGATGCTGCCATCGGTCAGGCCCAGCAGTTCCAGCGCCTGCATCAGCCCGCTTTTGAACAGCACTCCGCTGGCCTTGGTGGTCTCCCACGCAAGGTCGGTGGTAAACTGCGGGTACAGCTGCTCCAGCTCCTTTGCGCTCTGCAAAGCGCAGGCGTTGCGGCGCTCCTTCATGACGGCGCAGTGCTCCCGCAGCGCCGGGCAGTCCACGTCCGGGTAGTAGCACAGCAGGTGCACCCGGTGCTGGCGCTCAAAGTCGTAGCCGGTCAGCTCCACGGCAGGGATCAGCTCTACCCCGTCCTGCCCGGTGTGGGCGTAGGCGTACTGGGCGCTGAGCAGGGTGTCGTGGTCGGAAAGGGCGATGGCGTGCAGCCCGGTGCGGGCGGCGATGGACGCCAGCCGCTCGATGGGCACAGCACCGTCGGAGCAGGTGGAATGGATATGCAGGTCACAGGACATAGCGGGTTACTTCCTTAGTGCTTATAGAAATTGATCAGGCAGCCATCAGCCAGGATCTGGCGCTCGTCGGTGGTGAGCGGAGCCATGTACAACTCGAACTCCTTGACGGTATCGCCCAGAACGTAGGCCTTGATGCTCTGCAGATCGCCCTTGAGTGCTTCCCGCACATTGGGGATGAGCACATAGTCCCCCAGACCAAAGGGGGTAGCGCCTGCCAGCTGCAGGGGCAGCATACCCCAGTTGATCAGGTTGGAGCGGTAACGCTTGGTGGCGTACTCGGTAACGATATTGGCACCGGCACCCAGCACACGCTGGCAGCTGGCGGCCTGCTCGCGGGCAGAGCCGTCACCGGGCTTGACTGCAAAGATGGTAGAAGCGATCTGGATATCGTTCCAGTTCAGCTGCTCGCAGCCGGGCACGGCGTTCACCTTTGCCAGCAGGGCGGCGTCCCCTGCACCGGCGCGGCGGGCAGTTTCCTCGGCCTGCACAGCCTTGGCGCGGCCCACATACTCCGGGTCCTTGCGGCTGAGGGTGAACTCAGCCAGACCCAAGGGGTTGGAACGGTACGAGGACGTCTCGCCGGAGGGGATCAGCTCGTCGGTGGTGGTGACGGGGTCGGTGATATAAGAAGCCACCTTCAGCAGCAGGTTGTCACCCAGCGGTGCGATCTCCGGCCAGTCCTTGATGTTGGGGCCAAACTTGAGCAGAGCGTCGTAATCGCCCTTGCCAAAGCCCTGATACACACGGGTATCGTAGCTGGAGGCATCGTACTGGTACTCCGGCACGGTGGGATCGTAATCAATATCGGTGGCGGGGGTCAGGATGCCGCCGTTTGCGGTGGTGGCTGCAATGCTGCGGGCATCCATCAGTGCCACACCGGACAGCTGGCCGCTGCCGGGCTTGGAGCCCTCGCGGCTGGGGAAGTTGCGGGTAGTGTGACGGATGGACAGTGCGCCGTTGGCGGGCACATCGCCCGCGCCGAAGCAGGGGCCGCAGAAGGCGGTGCGGATGGTGGCGCCGCTGGCCATCAGCTCGCCGATGACGCCGGTGCGCACCAGTTCCATCATGATGGGCTGGCTGCCGGGGTAAACGCTCAGGGCGTAGTCGCCGCAGCCGCCGGTGTGACCCTTGAGGATGGAAGCAGCCTCGTAGATGCTGTCGTACAGACCACCTGCGCAGCCTGCAATCACGCCCTGATCCACACGCAGCTTACCGTTTTCGATCTTGCTGCACAGATCCAGCTGCACATCCTTGCGGCCGATCAGCTTCTGCACATCCTGCTCGCAGGCGTGGAGGATGTCCTCCAGATTTGCGTTCAGCTCCTCAATGGTAAAGGCATTGGAGGGGTGCATGGGCAGGGCGATCATGGGACGGATGGCAGAAAGATCCACCTCCACCACGCCATCGTAGTAGGCGAGGTCAGCCGGTGCCAGCTTTTTATAGTCTGCTGCACGGCCGTGCACTGCCAGAAAACGCTGGGTGACTTCATCGGTCTCCCAGATGGATGACAGACAGGTGGTCTCGGTGGTCATGGCATCAATGGCGTTGCGAGTATCCTGCCGCAGGGAAGCAATGCCGGGGCCCACAAACTCCATGACCTTGTTCTTGACGTAGCCGCTCTTGAACAGCTTGCCCACAAGGGCAATGGCTACATCGTGGGGGCCGCAGCCCGCCGGCAGACTGCCGGTCAGGTAGATAGCCACCACGCCCGGGCGTGCAACATCATAGGTGCGGCCCAGCAGCTGCTTTGCCAGCTCGCCGCCGCCCTCGCCGATAGCCATGGTGCCCAGTGCGCCGTAGCGGGTGTGGGAGTCCGAGCCAAGGATCATTTTGCCGCAGCCCGCAAAGCGCTCACGCATATACTGGTGGATGACTGCCATGTGCGGGGGCACAAAGATGCCGCCGTACTTTTTGGCAGCGGACAGACCAAAGCGGTGGTCGTCCTCGTTGATAGTGCCGCCCACAGCGCACAGGCTGTTATGGCAGTTGGTGAGCACATAAGGGATGGGGAACTTTTCCAGCCCGGAAGCACGGGCGGTCTGGATAATGCCCACAAAGGTGATGTCATGGCTTGCCATGGCATCAAACTTGATCTTCAGGTTCTCGGCATCACCGCTGGTATTGTGTGCCTGCATAATGCTGTAGGCCATGGTGCCGGTCTTAGCCGTGGCAGCGGCAGCGGCATCAAAGCCCTTTGCTGCCAGTGCTGCGGGTGCGTTGCCGTCTGCGGGCACCCACTCTCCGCGCGCATAGTACGCGCCGCCGGTGCTGCATCTGATCATATCCAACATCTCGATTCGCCTCTCTTTTTGTATTTTCCCGCCCGCCGCAATTGCGGGCATTGCCCCGGCAGTGCAGAGTTTCCCCTGCCCTGCCCTGTTACGGCAAAGCCGTATTTATTTGTTATTATAGCATGAAAGGGCGAAAAGAAAAAGCACTTTTTATGAACGCTTACTCTCCCTTTGCGGCGGTTTCCAGCTGCTTTTCCTTTTGCAGTTTACGGAACACCACAAAATAGGCCGGGATCAGGAAGAAGCAGGCAAAGAGCCATGCCACCGGGTTTGCGATGCAGGCGGCAAAGTAGCCCCACAGCGGCACGAACCAGAAGCCCACCATGGCGCGGGCGATCATCTCGGCCACACCGGCAAACATGGCAAGGCCGGAGTGCCCCAGACCCTGAATGGTGTAGCGGTAGATGATAAGCACCGCCAGCGGGATGTAGAACGCGCTGTTCCAGAAGATGAAGTCCTGCGCGTTGGCCATAATGGCGGTCTCGCCTGCGTCCAGAAACAGGCCGATCAGGGGCTTGTCCAGCACGCGCAGGATGAGGAAGGACGCCACACTGTACACGAAGCCGATGCCCAGTGCGGTGTTCACGCCGCGGTTCACACGGCCAAGGTCTTTCGCGCCCATATTCTGGCTGGTGTAGGTGGTCATGGCGGTGCCGATGCTCTCCAGCGGCACGCTGAGGAACTGCGCAGCCTTGCCGCCGGCGGTCTGCGCGGCCACGATATCGCTGCCCAGACCGTTCACCGCGCCCTGCAGCACCACGCTGCCAATGGCGGTAATGCTGCACTGCAAGCCCATGGGGAGACCCATGGCGCAAAGCTTTGCACAGTGCGGTGCGCTGATGCGGCCCTCTTCCTTATTCCAGCGCAGCTCCGGGTAGTGGCGCATGATGTAAATAAGGCTGCCGATGCCCGCCACAGCCTGACTGAACACGGTGGCAAAGGCCGCGCCGAACGCGCCCATGTTGAACACAATGATGCAGGCAAGGTCCAGCCCGATGTTCAGCACGCTGGCCACCAGCAGGAAATACAGCGGGCGCTTGCTGTCGCCCAGTGCACGCATCAGGGCGCTGGTCACATTATAAAGCAGGGTGAACGGGATGCCCGCAAAAATGGTGCGGATATACACATCCGCAAGGTCGATAATATCGGCCGGGGTGTTCGTCCACACCAGCACCAGACGGGTCATAGCCACCGTAACGATGGTAAGCACCGTGGCAAAGGCGATGGACAGCCACACGGTATTGGCGGTGTAGCGGCGCATCTCGTGGTGGTCGTGGGCACCGAAGGTCCATGAGATGGGGATAGAAAAGCCGCAGGCAATGCCGTTGACAAAACCCAGCACCAGATAGTTCAAACCGCCCACGCTGCCTACCGCTGCCAGCGCTTCCACGCCCACGAACCGCCCCACGATGATGGTATCGGCCAGATTGTAGAACTGCTGGAACAGGCTGCCCAGCATCAGCGGCACAGCAAAGGCAAGCAGCAGCTTCAGCGGGCTGCCCTGCGTCATATCTTTGGTCATGGAAATATACCTCCTGCCAACACAAAAAAGGGTGGATGTTCGCATTTTTGCCGTGAAAAACGCCCTGCCGGAAAAGCGGCAGGACGTTGTAAGGATTCATGAGTGGTATTATAGCGGAGCAGCGCCGGTTTTACAAGACTTGGTTTGCATCAACATTTCCATTTTTTTGCGTAAAGAATTGGTGATTTTGCTCACTCCGCGTAGTGTGCCAGAAACTGTTTAGTGCGCTGCTCGCGCGGGTGGTCGATCAGCTGCTTTGCAGGGCCTTCCTCCACCACCACGCCGCCGTCCATGAACAGGATGCGGTCAGCCACATCCCGGGCAAAGTGCATCTCGTGGGTCACGATGATCATGGTGGTCTTGCGGTCGGCCAGTTCCCGCAGCACCCGCAGCACCTCGCCGGTCAGTTCCGGGTCAAGGGCGCTGGTAGGCTCGTCAAAGCAGAGGATGTCCGGGTGCAGTGCCAGCGCACGGGCAATGGCTACCCGCTGCTGCTGCCCGCCGGAAAGCTGGTGCGGGTAGTGGTCTGCCCGCTCCGAAAGCCCCATCTGCGCCAGAAGTTCCCGCGCCTGCTGTTCCAGCTGGGCGTGCACCGCCTTTTTGTTGGCGCGGTAGTCCGGGCGCTCCTTTGCCAGCAGTTCCCCTGCCAGCATCACGTTCTGCAAGGCGGTGTACTGCGGGAAAAGGTTGAAGTTCTGGAACACCAGCCCGAAGTGCAGCCGCTTTTTGCGGATCTCGCTCTCCCGCTGGGTGGCGGGGTCGGCGGCGTCCCACATGGTCTCGCCGTTCACCCGGATGCAGCCGGTGTCCGGCCGCTCCAGAAAGTTCAGGCAGCGCAGCAGGGTGGTCTTGCCGGAGCCGGACGAGCCGATGATGGCCAGCGCTTCGCCCTGCTCCAAGGTAAGGGAAATATCCTTTAAGACCTTTGTATCTCCGAAATTTTTGCCAATGCCGGAGGCTTCCAGTAATGCCATATTCTTAAAAACCTCCTCAGCAGCGGAAATAATCCAGTTTCTTTTCAGCCCAGTTGAACAGCAGGGTGAGCGCGCCTACGAACACAAGGAAGAACAGCGCCGTGGAGAACAGCGGCCAGATCAGGCCCTTTGCGCTGTACTCCTTGGCCATCATGATGATCTCCTTATTGGCGATGGTGTTCGCCAGCGAGGTGTCCTTGACAAGGGTGATGATCTCGTTGCCCATGGGCGGCAGGATGCGCTTGACCACCTGCAAAAGGGTGACCTTGAAAAAGATCTGCGTGCGGGTCATGCCCAGCACCTGCCCGGCTTCGGTCTGCCCTTTGGGCACGGCCTCGATGCCGCCGCGGTAGATCTCGGAAAAATAGCAGGCGTAGTTGATGGCAAAGGCCACCACCGCCGCCACCATGCGCCCGCCGGAGCCGGAGGGCCATGGGTTATTCATGCCCAGCAGACCGGGGCCCAGATAAATGACGATGATCTGCAGCATCAGCGGCGTGCCGCGGATGACCCAGACAAAGGTCTTTACCGCACCGGACAGCAGCCTGCACCGGCTCATGGAGCCAAAGGCCACCACCAGCCCCAGCGGCAATGCAAACAGCAGCGTAAGGGCAAACAGCTCACAGTTGAGCAGGAACGCGCCGGAAAGGCGCCCAAGGATCACAGACACAAAAACACACCCATCTATCGTTTTGTTTTACGCCCGGCTCAGTCCGCCAGCGCCAGCTCGTACTTCTCTGCCAGTGCCTGCATGGTGCCGTCAGCCTTCAGTGCGTCAAAGGCGGTGTCCACTGCGGCGGCGGCATCGCTGCCCTTGCGGAACGCCACGCCGTACTCCTCGGCGTTCAGCTCGTCCACGATTGCAAGGCTTGCGTAGTCGGTGCCCTCCCCGATCATGGCGTTGGCAAGGGTCAGATCCAGCACAGCGGCATCTGCCGTACCGGCAGCCACTTCCATCAGGCAGTCGGTCTGCACGCTCTTGGAAACATAATCGGCCTTGGCGAGGTTTTCATCGCCCTGAATGGCGGCTTCACCGGCAGAACCGGCCTCGGCCACCACGGTCTTACCGGCAAGGTCGGCGGTGGAAGTGTAGGCGGTGCCCTCCTTGACCACCACGACCTGTGCATTCTTGGCGTAGGCCTTGGTGGTGGCGGTGTTAGCCATGATATCCTCGGTCAGGGTCATGCCGTTCCAGATGCAGTCGATGCTCTTGGCGTCCAGCTCCACCACCTTGGTGTCCCAGTTGATCTCCACGAACTCCGGCTCTACGCCCAGCTTTGCGCACACAGCGGTGGCAAGCTCAGTATCAAAACCGGTAAAGTTGCCGTCGGCATCGGTGTAGTTCATGGGCTCGTACACAGTGTAGCCGATGACCATTTTGCCCCTGCCCTTGATGTAGTCCAGATCGCTGCCCGCTGCGGCAGAAGCCGAACCGGCTGCACTGCCGGAAGCAGAAGCCGCCGCAGAGGTGGATGCACTGCCGCCGCAGGCTGCAAGGCTCAGTGCCAGAGCACCGGCCAGAAATGCACTTGCAATACGCTTGAGTTTCATATCTTTTTCCTCCCATGGGGGACGTTCTGTGTCCCGCTTCCCTCTCGTTTTACCATTTTACCATGCTAAAGTGGTAAACTGTAGCTATAGAATAGCGCGTTTGCCGCCGTTTGGCAAGAGGAAACCTGTATTTTTTGCACAATGCACTGCTTTGCCCCGCCCGTAAGCCCGCTTTTTGTGGGAAAGTGTGCATACCCCTTTCGGCTTTGCGCCTGAGAGGGCAGCTGCAAATACCCCTTCCGTCTGCTCACTGCGTTCGCAGCCACCTTCCCCAAGGGAACGGCTTTTCGCGGTAGCGATAAACTTTCCGGCACCTCCATAAGGCGTCCCCTTGGGGGAGCTGGCGCGTTAGCGCCTGAGGGGGTATCCATAAAAAATCCCCCCGCACTTTTTGTGCAGAGGGACATCCTATTATATTACTGCTCCGCCATGGCCTTCAGCACCGCCTTTTGCAGGTCGGTGACCGAGATGGTGCACAGCGCCTTCAGGTCGGCATCCGTGCCGTCTGCGGAGAGTTTGCCGATCTCCACGGCATTTTTGCCTTTCAGGTAGCCGCACCAGCCTGCGCTGTGCTCGTACCACTCCTTGCCTAACGCGCTTGCGCTGCGCATCCCGTAGCGGTCGCCCAGTTCGTTTTTGGTGTACACCGGCTCACGCGGGGCAGACACCGTGCCGTCCGCGCTGACCGTCAGCTCCGGCTCGGTCATATCCCCGATGGCGCTGGTCACCCGGGCGTTCTCGTCCATAGTCACTACCGCCAGCGTGATCTTAGCCTGCACCTGTGCGTCCTTATCATCTGTGCCCGCAAGCCCCTGCGGCATTTCGGCTACCTCAACGCCCAGCTTGACCGTATCACCCCGGGCAGCGCCCAGCACCTGTGCATTCTCGCAGGCGCGGACAACGGCATCCCGGTAGCGTTCCACCGCGATGGTGCAGCCGGAGAGAAGGTCTGCGTCGGTGGATTTGCCGTCCGCATCCGTTTTCAGCTTTTTCACCTCGTCCGGGGTCTTGCCCTTGAGCCAGTTACCAAAGGCATCCGCCTGCTCTGCCCAGCCCTTTTTCAGGCCGGATACCTCGGCCAGTGGGTAATCCTTCCCCTTCTGGCGCTTGGTGCGGGTGTCGGTGGGGGTGGTCACCTTGCCGGTGCCGTCCGCGCTGACCGAAAGTTCCAGCTCGTCCAGCGTCACCCCGGCCAGCTTGCCGTCTGCATCCAGCAGCACGGCAGCCGCCACGGTGCGGATATTGCCCGCACGGTCTGTACCTGTCGCTTCGGTCAGAACGCCTAGTCCGGTGCGCCACGCCGCGCCTTGCGCCGCGCTGCTGCCCGCAGAGGTGCTTCCACTCATCGAACCGGAGCTGCTGCCGGAGTTTCCCCCGCCGCAGCCGGTCAATGCCAGTGCTGCCGCCAGCGTGCAGCACAAAAACCATCGCGATGCCTGTTTCATATCGTCACATACGCTCCCTTTCCGTGCCTGCATTGCTAACGCAGGCTTTGGAGCCAGTATGCCCCGCCGCGCGGGATTTTATGAGCAGACGCTTACATTAAAGGACTGAGCAGCCGCAGCACGCTGTCCAGCACCGTACCGGCCAGCCCGGTGCGGCAGTCCGCGCACTGCACCTCCCGGCACTGGGGCAGGGTGCGGCGCATATCGTCCCGCAAAGCCAGCACCTGACTGTTTTGCAGCAGCAGCACCCCACACTCGAAGTGCAGAAACATACTGCGGTAGTCCATATTGATGCTGCCCACCACCGCCGCGCGGTCATCGCTGACGCAGCACTTGGCGTGGAGGAAGCCCGGGGTGTACTCGTAGATGCGCACCCCCGCCCGCAGCAGGGGCAGATAGTACGAGCGGCTCAGCCGGAACACCAGCTTTTTGTCCGGGATGCCCGGCAGCACCAGCCGCACATCCACCCCGCGCTTGGCGGCGTTGCGCAGCGCGTCCAGCATTTCCTCGCCGATGGCGAGATAGGGCGTATAAAAATAAACGTACTGCTGTGCTTGTGCCAGAATATCCAGATAGACGGTTTCTGCCACCGGCTCTTCGTCCAGCGGGCTGTCCGCGTAGGGCTGCACCACCCCATCGCTGGCGGGCAGCACCGCAAGCTGCGGACGGAAGGCGCTGTAATCCTGCTCGAAGGGGCGGAAGGCGTTCCAGAAATCCAGAAACATCACGGTAAAGTTCCACACCGCAGCGCCCTCGATGCGCAAGCCCGCGTCCTTCCAGTAGCCGAAGCGGGTGATCGCGTTGATGTATTCGTCTGCCAGATTGATGCCGCCGGTGTAGGCTACTTTGCCGTCTATCACCACGATCTTGCGGTGGTCGCGGTGGTTCATCACCAGCGAGAGCAGCGGCACCACCGGGTTAAAGGGGATGCAGCGGATATGCGCCCGCTCCATGCGCACCACAAAGTCCTTGGGCAGACCCAGCAGGCTGCCGAAGTCATCGTAGATCAGCCGCACGTCCACCCCCTGCGCCGCCTTGCGCCGCAGAATGTCCTCCACGCCCTGCCACATCTTGCCCTGACTGACGATGAAAAACTCCAGAAAGATGCTCTTTTCCGCTTTTTCAAGATCCGCCAGCAATGCCGGATACATGGCTTCGCCGCAGGAGAAATACCGGGCGGTGGTGTTCTGCCATGCAGGATAGCAGCCGTACTGGGTCAGGTAGCGGCTCACGCCCCGGTTTTCATCGCACAGCCCGGCAGTCTGCCCGGGCTGCTGGGCGCGGTCTGTGCGGTGTGCCTGCTCCACCGCCTGCATTTTGCTGCGCAGGCGGCGGGAAGGGCGCTTGTTGCCAAAGGCCAGATACAGCGCCCCGCCCAGCAGCGGCAGCAGCCCGATGAGGGCGATCCAGCCCACCTTATAGGCGCTGTTTTCGTCCTTGCGCACCAGATACAGAATGATCAGCAGGCTTAACCCGTTGAGCACCCCGGTGACCCACACCCGCGCCGTGCCGGTGGTGAGGGCAAAAAACACCCACGCCAGCCATGCAAGCTGCAGCGCCACCAGCACCACCGTGACCGTGATGCGGTTGAGGATGCGGTTGAAAAACTTGACGATGGGAAGCCGGAACAGCATACCATCTCCCCCTTTCCATGTTATCCCACTTTATATATGGGTAAGTATAGCGCGTTTTTTCACCCTTTGCAAGTTTTTGGTGTCGGGTACACCGGAATTATCCCTCATAAAAAATTCACCGGAGCGTCCGCAGATGTCCCGGTGAATCAAGATCCTATTCTATATTTTCTGCTCAGACGGTCGGTGCTTCGTTATCCTCGTAGCCCACCATCAGGCCGCCGTACTCCGCATAGTAGCTGCACAGCGCACCGCAGGTGCCTACCTCCACCTTGGCCTCCGGGAACACGGCATGGACCATGTGCTTCAGCCGCTCCGCAGCGGCAGCGTTGCAGCAGTGGTCGATGTGCACCCGGCCGTTGGTCAGGCCGTGCGCCTTCATTTCCAGCACCATGCGCTCCAGTGCGCCGTGCTCGCCGCGGGTCTTGCACAGAACCTCCAGATCACCGGCATCGCTGGCCTGCCCGATGACCCGGATGCCCAGCATCCGCGCCACAGCAGCCACAGCGGGCTTCACGCGGCCATTGCGGGCAAGGTTTGCCAGAGATTCCAGCGCAAACAGCAGATGAGTGTGCTCATGGTACGCCCGGATCTCCTCACATACGGTATCAAAGGGCTTGCCGGCCTTGATCAGCGCCGCCAAACGCTCCACCAGCAGCCGGGACTCCGCACCAGTAGACAGGCTGTCCAGCACAAAGACCCGCGCGCCCTCGTGGCTCTGCTCGTATTCCTCGCCCGCCAGCAGCGCGGCGTTGTAAGCGCCGGACAGCGTGCCGGTAATGGTCACAACGTACACCTCGTCTGCGCCCTCGTAGGCAGCCATCCAGTCCGAGATGTTGGGGCAGGAGGTGCTGGTGCGGCCCTTATAGGTGCGCATCATCTCGGCCAGCGCGGGGGCATCCACCTCTTCGGTGTCCACATACTCCTGCTCGTCGGTCAGGATCTTCAGCGGCACGCAGGCAAAATCCACATCGGGGAGCTGGTACACATTTGCAGAGGAATCTACAACGATCTTGCTTTTCATATTTTTCTCCACTTTCAAGCGGCGCAATGCCGCGGTCATTCCTTTGTTCGTGACCATCATAGCAGTTTTTCAAAACCCTGTCAACTGTTTTTTCAAATTCTTTTACAAAGTTTTCGTTGCCCGTTGACCAATTTTCCAAAATGCGATATACTATTTTACAGGCAGAAGTGCTTTTGCGGAAAGCAATTGCCCTGCCTTTGCACAAAAACAACGTTCCTGCTTGCAAAAAGTGCAGGAGCATGAACGGAACAAGATACTATGAAAGCTGAAACCAAACTCCGCGTTGCGGCGTGTGCTGCGGGCTTTGCCCTGCCCCGGTACAACGATCTCCCCTCGGTAGGGCTGTATCTGGACCAGACGGTGCAGTTCGTCAACGGCTACTTCCGCAGCTTCTGCGGGGTGGAACTGACCCCCTCTATGGTAAGCAACTACGTCAAAAAAGGGGTGATAGACCACCCCATCCGCAAAAAATACACCCGGGATCAGATCGCATCCCTGATGTACATTGCAGTCTCCAAAACGGTGCTCTCGATCGAAAATATCGACACCCTGTTCAAAATGCAGCGGGAGCACTGCTCCGCCGGGACAGCCTACGATATCTTCTGCGAGGAACTGGAGTCTAGTCTTTCCGTGGTGTTCGGCAGCAAAGCCGCCCAGCCGGAGACTGTGCTCAACGACGAGCGTCTGCTGCTGCGCAGCACCATTTTTGCGGCGGTCAACAAAATGTATCTGGACTGCTGCTTTGATGCCTTGCGGCAGGAGCAGGCTCTGTGGTCGGATATCCTGCCGGATCTGGCGTAGGCGTAACAGAATAGCAGGTATAGAAAAAGCCACCTGAAAACGTAAGTTTTCGGGTGGCTTTTTTACTGGTGGAGGCGATGGGAGTCGAACAATGCCATTTTATACCATTTGAAAAGCAACCGTTCAATTTCTCTAGGATTCATGCGGATTTTCAAAGACGGCATTCCATGCGGATAACATTATTTCTGTGCACTGGGTTTAAAAGTGGGTTACAAAACGGGTTTGTTGCACAGGACTTTTTGCAGCTTATTCTCAAGCTCCAGCGCGGTCTGTTCTTCCTCGCCCTGCAGCAGGTGCGCATATACGCCGTAGGTGTCCATCTGGCGAGAGTGCCCCACCAGCGGCTTCACAGCTCCTTCCGGGAGCGTTTTTGCCAGTGACACAAAGGTGTGCCGCAGATTATACGGCGGGATGTAGTCGATATCGTTCGCCTCGCAGTAGCGCTTCCAGCAATGCCGGTAGGTGCTTTCCGACTGTATATCAAACACACTGTCCTCCGCCCCTGTCAGCAGCCGCTGGTCGGCAAGGATGGCTGCTGCCGTTCCGGTCAGGGTAAATGCCCGCAGTGCATTCTCGTTTTTGCCCCGGGTCTCCTCGCCGTGAACATTGATTGCCCGGCGGATGCACACCTGATCGCCGTGCACATCTGCCCAGCGCAAGCCGATCAGCTCGCCAGGGCGCAGGCCGGTGACCGCGCTGAACCGATAGGCGTTGATGTACGGATCCTGCACGCGCTTCCCGCGCCAGAGGGTGGTGTCGATGGTGAACAATGCCCTCAGGGATTCCGGCTGCAGGATCTTCTTTTCCTTGCTGCGGGCGGCTTTGGGCACATGGAGCGATTCTGGGAACAAGGTGGACAGCCTGCTCAGCCGCAGCCATTTGCAGAAGTTCCGCAGATCGCAGCACAGGCTGGTAAGAGTCTTTTTGCTCAGGCCACCGGCATACGCCCGGTTTACGATGACCTGCAGCTGCTGCTCTGTCAGGGCTTCTACCCTCTTTTTGCCGATCAGCGGCAGCACCCACTTCTTCCAGCGGCTCTCGATGGGCAGCCAGTTGGAGCTGCTGGTGGTCTCCTTTATCCCCGCGATCCACTCGATATACGCCTTCTCCACAAAGATCCGCGTGTTGGTGATACCCTCGTCCAGCCAGGCATCCGCTTTGGCGTTGGCTTCCCGCTGACCGGTGCGACCGGGCTTGGAGCTGGTAAACGTTTTGCGCACTCCGTCCTTCTGCACTTTGATCTGCCAGCGCTGCTGGTTTGGCAGCCATGCAGCGGTGTTAGTCCGTAGACCCATGGTTACACCTCCTTCATATGCTTTGACAAGCCCGCCCGGAGGTGATACAATTCAAGTGTTCACGTTGGATCGTACCTCAAAAAGGCGAGCCGCTTATTTTTACGTCCTGCCGGTTGCCGTCGGCGGGGACGTTTTTTTGCGGCAGATAAAAAATAAGGGCTGGTGCATGCACCAGCCCTCTAAAAACATATCCACTCACGTGGTGTTTTTGTTCGTCTGTATTAGTTTACAGAGAGAAGGGTGGTTATTCCATGCACTATTATTTCATTGTGATGGATTGTTGTTACCGTTATCTAATGGATACAGCTGATTGATGGCTTTCAGCACGAAAGAATAGGAAGATACCAGAATCTCATTTTTCTGAAAATACTCTCGGTGCTTCAGCATCCTCTCGTTGAAAAGCTGATGCAACTCTGCGGCGAAGTGCTCTCGTGTTTTGGGAGAGGTAACGATCTTGTCGTAAACAAAAAGCAAACCAATAAAGTCGTGAATGACCGGATTCGACATCTTTTTTTCCCGGGAGGTTTCTTTGACCCCCGGAATAGTGCTTGCAAAGTGGGTCAAAAATCTTGAGGGGCGTATCTTCCGGGTGGACGCTGTTCGCATACTATTCAAAAGGCAGTTGTTATGCGCCGCTGCATTTCGCAAACAGCGAACAGCAAACAGGCAGCGAAACAGGTCCTCCTTCTTTCCGCCTGTGTTTTGATCGTATACTTCACACAGATTTACAAGATCACCAAAGGAGATGACCTCGATCAGGTTCCATACGGCATAGCCTTCTTTTTGCAATTTATGAATTAGGTCACGGCACATGGAATTCTCTGATTTGCCACCAATGGAGGCTTTGACATCCGGGTACACGTTGAAAAACCTTTCTACGATTTCGTAACCATCCTCAGTAGGATCTTCGCTTATTTCCCGGATCAGCATGACTTTGAGATAATGCTCGATATCCAGCGTTGCGTGCAGGATCAACCGGCGGAGATGCATATCCAACGTGGATAATTCTGTTAGATATGCAAAATCCAGATTCAGATATTTTCCGGTTTTGGGGTTGATCTCATAGTCCTTATCAAAGGCTTTGACTTTGAAAAAGAAGGTACTGTACTTCAAGAACAAAATGGCCTGTTCTTCGGTGCACAGCGTAAACGTGACACCTTTGCTTTTGAGATGCTCTACTTGTTGCTCGATCGTAAGTTTTGGGCGACGTGTCGAAACCATTGTGCTTGCCTGCTCTTTTTTCTGTACGTCCATATTATTTCCTTCTCACGCCCACCGGCACGCCCGGCGGGCGTTTTCTTTTGCCTTTGTATCAGTTCACCTTTTCAAAAACCATCGTAGCCTGAATGCGGTCACCGCCCATCAGACCTTTGCTGCCGCCGTTGGCCGTGGTGATGGTATGGAGCCGATAGCCTTTGGCGGCCTGCTGGTTGATGACATTCTCCAGCTCAGTCAGGTTTCCAGAGCCGGTGCCGATGAACTTTTCCTTCAGGGTGACTTGAAGAACCACATACTGGTACGAATTACCGGATGCGGTAGAGTAAGAAGATTCTTTCTGAATTGTGTCCATGAAACCCATGATAATTTCCTCCTGTTTTTTATATATCCCGGCATAGCCCCACGGCCTTGCCTTCGATCACTACGTTGTTCATGTCCTCCCGGCTGAGAATGATGCTGTTGAAAGCCGGATTCTCCGGCCGCAGCTCGATGAAGCTGTCGTGGAGATAAACGTGCTTCAGGGTAGCCTCGCCATCGATCCGCACAGCGGCAACCTCGCCGTTTTCAACTGTTGGCTGGCTGCGGATCGCCACCAGATCGCCGTCATGAATCTTCGGCTCCATGCTGCTGCCCTCGCAGGTCAGGGTAAACGTTGCCCGCCACTTGGCAGGCACGCAGACCATCCGCTCAATATTTTCCTCTGCAAGGATGGGGCTGCCGCAGGCGATCCTGCCAACCAGCGGCACCTCCACCATGGCGGGCATTGGCTGGAAGCCCGGCGGGATCTCCGGCTCATCTTTGAGTGAAACAGGCTGATTTCCGTCCAGCACGGCTATCACATCATTAAAATCCATGTTGATTGCCTGTGCCACCGCTTTGATTGTCTCAAGTGAGGGTATGACGGGCTTGTTGTTTACCGGGTTTACGTTTCGTTCCAGAATGGATATATATGCCTTGCTCAGCCCGGACATTTTGGCAAACTGATCCATACTGTAGCCATGTTCTCGGCGGTACTCTTTTATCAGATCGCCCAGAATCACGTTGAACCACCTTCCTTTCTTTTAATGGTGTCAAGTACATCATACATTTTGCTAGACGAAAAATCAAGTCTTTTGTCAAATTCGCTTGACATTCTTTGTCTAGTCTGCTAGACTGTTGGGTGTACGGAGGAGGTGAAAACGGATGCCCTTTAAAATCAAAGAAGCACGCAAGGAAAAAGGTTTTACGCAGGGAGAGCTTGCAAAGCGTGCAAATGTGTCTCGTGCAACCATCATTGGACTTGAAAATGGATCTATTACGGTGACCACCACGGAGACCCTGACCAAGATTGCAGGCGCTTTGGACAAAAAAGTGAGCGATATTTTTTTAGCATGATTGTCTAGCATACTAGACAAAAAGGGAGTATACCGTGAAAGCAGAAGATTTTCAAAAAACAAAATCCGCCAGAGTGATTCAAGTCATTGAGACCGTTTCTCTGGCGGGCGATGGCACAGACGCTCATCCAATATATGAAATTCACCAGTATTGGAGTTTAGACGGCAAGCTGCTGGCAAAAAGCGAGCCGCCTATCAATCCGGATGACGCCGTTCCTGCTTATCTTGATCCATGTCAAAAATCTCTTGATACAGTTCGTTGCGGTCGTGCCGAGCAATGTACCAATCTTTGAAGAGCAATTCCAAAACCTTAATTAGTTTCTGGGCTTCGCCCGGGTCGATATCGATAATCAGGTTTACATCTTTTTCCATGTGAGCCCCGATATTCCCCAGCCGGCGGATACTGTTAAGTACCCTGTATTGATCGGCAGGAATTTTATCCTGAATTTGGTCAATTTCCTTTGCTAGACTGCTGGCATGGACATTCCAGAAATCCCGAATCATCCCCTGCAAGCAGCGACGCGCAAGAGTAGCTGCCGCTCTTGGACTTCTATCCAGAATAGAGCAAGCTTCAAGATAATCTGTCCGAATGGCTTCCGGAATGTATTCAGGCAAAGCCATCCCTATATACGGCGGATAATTAAACGAAAAAAGCTCTTTTGAACTTGCCAATTGAACCGAATACTCGTGGCACGATGGGCAGTAGTGATAGGTAACAACAATATCAGCAGAAAGCCAACTGATCGGGTACATCCCCTCAAAATCTTTTTGGTCATGCGAAAAACTGACCCTTCGATTTTTAGTATTGTCTGGTGTTTCGTAGAAAGCGACACCGCAATACGGGCATTTATATTTTTCAGCCATTATAAACACAACTCCCTTCGTGTTATCAGTATACCGCAGAAGGGAGACCACAACAAGGAGGAGGTGAACCTCATGTTTAAAAAACTTGGCGGCTTTCTTGCTGACAACTGGAAAACTATCCTGTTATCAGCGGCCACAACCATTGTAATGCGTCTACTGTTACATTCGTAAGGAGGTCAACCACCATGGACAACACCAAAAAGCCCGGCGAACCACTGAAACCGGAACGCTGGGCGATTATTCGCTATATGCGTACTCATCGACCACCGTGGTGGTTGTATTGGACACCAGCCCTTATGTCGAGCATCATCCTCGTAATTGAAGCCATAAAGATATTGCTGAAATAATAAGCGCTGCAAACGCCATTAGATTTGACACGATAATACCCGTCCATTCCCTGAAATTTTCTTGTTGATAGCGGGAATCTTCTTTTTCTTCCAATAACATCTCTGCATTTTTCTTTTTATCAATGTAGTTAGCGTATAGCATCCCATCTTCTGTAACAACAAACTCATCATCCGTTTTAGAAAGTGCATAGTGCACAAGAAAACCCAGCTTTAACAGATGCCCTGCGTTGACTGGATGCAAATGAAGAATAGCTCCATATCGTGCCATTTCTAAATATCTGGCGTCATCATCGGACAGAACGATTTTATCAAAATCAGTCATATTCTCACCTTCCTTCTGCCAAAGTATACCGCAGAAGGGAGCGCACAACAAGGAGGTTTACATTATGGCACGCAGACCGTTTTTAAAGCTTCGCCGCCTGATCGAGGACGAAGGCTACGACCTGAAGGACGTTTATGAGATGACGGGCATCACCCGCAGCACCATGTACAACCGCATCGGCGCACCGGAAACAGACGCAAGCTGGTGCTGGAGCGAGATCGTACTTATCTGCAAGGTGCTCAATATTCCGCAGGAGAAGATCGGGGAGTACTTCTTCCCCTCTGTTGCGAAAGGGGATAAAACCGCATGAGCAAACCGAACGAGAGCTATATTCGCGTATCGTATGGTGAGGATGGAAACCCGCAAATTGAAACCAACTGTGTGGGACTTGAGGCATCGAAACTGTGCGTTGCCCTGCTGGCCGCACTGGCTGCTGCATCGGACGACCCGGCGGGCGCTCTCATTTCGATTGTAACCAATGCCGCCGATCTGCTGGATCGCATGGAACCTGAGGAGGACAAGGACAATGAAACGGTATCTTAAAATTTTCGGCGTGGCATTTCTGGCTGGCGTGGGTGCAGCCCGGGTGCTGATCTGGCTGAACATGGGCATTGTGCACCTGCTTGTCATGCAGGGCGGCTGGGAAGCAGCTGCAGCGGTCAAGGCTGCGCCGTGGGTGCTTGCTGCGGTGGGCAGCGGTCTGATCTTCAGCATTGCCGTGATGCTTGCCGACAGCAAGCACTACGAGCACACCGCCCAGAAGAAGCAGCAGACCACCGTCAAGACCTCCAACGAGAGAAAGGCAGGGTAACATGGATGACCTGAAAGAGCTGCGCACTGATTTTTACAAGTATTGCTATTGGTACACCGTTTGGGATGCCAAAACCGGCAACTTGATCGCGTCCGGCACGTCCGCAATGGTCGCCCGGCGGCTTGGCTACAAAAGCACCGCTGCCTTTACCACGCATTACAGCCACACCCAGACCCGGAAACCCAAGAAACCGTATAAATACATCATGCAGCGGGAGCTCATAGAGCGCCGTGAGGCCGAACTGCCCCCGCCACGCACCAGAGGAAAAGGAAGGAAAAATCATGAAAATCACCATTGAATTAGCGCCGGGCGGTCTGATCTCCGTCCACTATGATGACGGTATGATCCCGAAAACCGCCGTTAACACCCTGATGACCACGCCCGTCAACGTCTTTGTCAACTGCCTGCGCAAGGACATGACGCACAGCGAGATCAGCGACCTGTGCCACAAGTTCGGCAAGGCTATGGAGAGCACCGCGCTGGCGCTGTACAAGCTGGATCAGGACGGGATGCCCGGCAGCTTTTCCGGCAAGGAGGCGGCTTTCCTCAAAAAGCTGTTTGAATCATGACCGGGCAAAAAGAAAGAGCCTGCCCGTGCGGCAACACGGACAAGCTCAAAGAGAACATGAACAATTTTCTCCCACCAGAGTATAGCACAGATCAGGAATGGCTGCAATATGCCGGTATCCTGTACTACGCCGTGGATGACCGCGGGCGCAAGTTTCAGGCATCCACGGTGCTGCGGCTGAATGACCCGCAGCTGGGTGAGCTGATCCATTGGCTGCACTACCACCTGAAAGGCAGCAACCCGCCGCCTGCCCTGTACCATCTGGAGATGCTGCTGAACAATCTGGAGTATCTGCGCGGCGGCAGACACTACCTGTATAACTCCATCTATCAGATCACACGTCTGGAGGCGTACCCATGAAAAAAGTAACTGTTATTTATGATTCTTTTGCCTGTGTCGCCGATATTGAACCGGCAGAGCATAGCCTGAGCCTCATTCTGGAAGATGCAGCAGCCGATCAACTGAAAGACATACCGCTGCCGACCAACAGCGAGAGCGGACTGGAGGCAAACCGGTTATGTTATGCCATCAGATGGCTTGAGATGCTGGCAGGCCGGTGGTTTGTGTACCCGTGCCCGATCAAGGCTATTTCCATTGAGGATGCGCACCCATGAAAGCACTGATCTATGTGATCCTCGGTCTGGATCTGCTCTATGTTGCCCTGATGTACCGCAACAGCAACCACTGAGAGGTGAACCAAATGAAAGATATCCGCATTACTTACACATACCACCTGAATAGCCTTGACATGGACGAGGAGCCGACAACGGGCAGCCTTGTCCTCCAAGTAGAGGATGCCATTGCCGCAGAGCTGCTTCTGGCCGACCTCTCGCAGTCGATAGCAGGCCGTCACATCGGCACAGCTTTCCACTGCGTCTGCGAGATGCTTTTGTGGTATTGCTTAATGCACTACCGGTATATTCAGGGCGATGACAAAATTTTGAGCATCAGCCCGGTATAACCAGCGCCCTCCACTGGTGGCAGGAGGTAAAACAAGAGCCACTGCCACCCCCTTTGAGATGCAAAAACCGACTGGATCAGTCGTATCTGATCGGGCCGCATGTTGAGCCTCTCTCATTGTGACAAGATGTGTGGTATTGGGGCCACACGGGACTCCGGCGGGCCTTGATAGGCCGGTGCGTGCAGAAGCAGCACAACAGAAAAAAATCCGCAACAACCTATTGCGTCAAAAGGTGGGTGACTTTGTATCCGTAAGACTCGCACCCGGTAATAAACAGTTGAAAAGTAGTGTCGGTGACTGCTGGAACATAGACAGCCTTCCGATGGCGGCAGGAAGTAAAACAAAAGCCGCTGCCAGTGTACTAAAGCACAGAAAGGAGATGATCCCATGGGAAGAATGGTCACCGTTGAGGAGTGGGCAGAGATCCACGGGAAAACGCCTGCCGCAGTACGGCGCATGATCCGCAAACGCGCATGGAAAAAGGCGCAGAACGTCCTTGTTGACGGCAAGCTTACATGGTTACTAGACGAGGATTGGCTGTGGCCGAAAGCCACCACCCCAACCAAGAAAGCCGCAGCCCTGGCGGAAGTTTGCAAGCTGATGCCGCGTGTGGTCTATGCCACCGCAGCGGACGGCACTGTGGTCTGCATGGTTACCGGCACCCACCGCTGCCACTTCGTTGAAAAGGATGATACAGCAGATGACCTCAACGATTTGTGGAAAGCAACGCCAGCGCAGCGTGCTGCCGCGCAGGGTGCCCTGCAGTATGGCTGGCTGCACCCGCTGGCTGATCCGAGATCCTACAACGAGAAAGGAGAGCGTTTGCAGAATGTCTACAACCGCAAAAAGTAACGCGAAAAGCACCACCCGCAGAAAGCCCGCCCAGAGCGCACAGGAGCGCCCGGCGGCGCAGGTGGTACAGTTTCCCCTGTTCGCCCCCAAACCCCGCCAGACAGCCCCGCAGGAGGTGCAGGTGGTTATTTGCGAGTGCAGCACAGATGCCGTGCGCGTCCGGCTGCTGCCTGACCCCGCTGCCGTCTGGTGCATGATGGATGAAACGTTTGGCACGCTGGGCTGGACGCGGCGCTACTACTTCGCAGATGGCCGCCTCTGGTGCGGCGTGGGCGTGTATCACCCGCTGATGAACAACTTCGCCATCAAGGACGCAGCTGCCCCGGCGGGCAAGCTGCAGATCTCTAACCCCGACAAGTGGAAGGAAAACGGCAGCTTTCTGGCTGCTTGCGCACTCTGGGGTGCCGGTGCTGACGTGATGGCACTTCCCTCCCTGACCTTCGCCGCCGATCAGGTCAGCATTGACCCGGTGCACAAGCGGGCAAAGAACCCCAACGACCCGCCCACGGTGGCGGGCTACCGCCTGCACAGCGCTCTGACCGTGGACAAGCTGTTGCGGGCTGAAGATGGGCACATCATCGGTGTGCAGCTGCTGCAGGGAGAGCGTAAAGTGGTATGGCAAGCAGAGTGATCGGCCGCCTACCGGTGGTGTATGATCCGGTTGCCCGGCGGGTGGTCGTGGAAAACTCTGCGGAATTTGTGGAGAGACAGATCTACCAGCGTCTGGATGAACTGGCACACGGTCAGCCCCTGCACATCACCCTGACGGTGGAGCCGGTGAACAAAGCCCGCAGCACGGCACAGAACAGCCTTATGTGGGCGTTGCTCACCATCATGGCAGACCATTACAACGGCGGGCGCACCGGCGGCGTGACCCCGGAGGACTGCTATCTGGAGATGCTGGAGAAGTACGGTGCCAAGGTGGATTATCTGGAAGTCCCGGCGGGCGCTCTGGATATCCTGCGCGGCTGTTACCGGCTTGTCCATCTGGTGGAGATACTGGATAACAACCGCTGCACGGTCAAGTGCACGCAAGGCAGCTCCACCTTTACCACCCAAGAAATGAAAAATCTGATAGACGGGATCTTTGACCGCCTTGCTGAGATGGGGGTCAGTGACCCCGTTGTAACTGCTTATTGGCAAGAATGGATTGAACCATGAAACGCAAACGCTTTGAAAAGCTGATGATCTCGCAGCACAAATCACAGGCTCGCGATATCCGGCAGGCTGTCCGTACCATCATCGAACTGCGCCACTACTCTGAGGGGCACAAGGGCATCCTGATGGTCTACAACGAAAAAGCCGAGTGCTTCACGGAGGCCACGCTGTACCCTTACGGCGAAATGTATGCCCGGATCCAGAGAGGTCAGGGCGCTATTGGAAAGGAGTCTTGACAGATGACCAAGAAAATGACCCGCAAGCGCTTTTGCAAGCTGCTGATGGCCCACGGCTTTGGCCGTAACATGGCGCAAGCCCTGAGCGGTGTGCTCATTGCGATCCGGCGCATTGGGGAAGGCGGGGATCTGATCCTCAAATGTTATGACGGGCACGAGTACCACATGGAGGATGTGCACTCTTACCGCACGGCATACGAAACCTTTGAAAAGGACGGGGTGCCCCTTGTCTAAGAGCATCATTCAGACAGAAAAGGAGTGTTACATCTGCCGCCGCTGGTATACGGTCAAGACCACCCGCGGGCTGGAGGAGCACCATATCCTGCCCGGCCCGCTGCGCAGCTTTTCCGAGCGGCACGGGCTCAAGGTCTGGCTGTGCCATCAGCACCACAATGAGCCGGGATTTTCGGCCCACTACAATTCCACCGTTGCGCTGGCCCTGAAAGCTGCGGCGCAGGAAAAATATGAAGACAAAAACGGCCCCGGCGCACACGCTGCATGGATGGCCGCCGTTGGAAATGACTATATCAATGCTTAATGTTATCGCAATTATGGGCCGCCTTGTGGCGGATCCTGAACTCCGCACCACCCCGGCGGGGGTGAATGTCTGCAAGTTTCGCATTGCCTGTGACCGAAACTTTGCAAAGCCCGGCGAGCAGCGTCAGGCTGATTTCATTGACGTCATAACATGGCGGCAGTCGGCGGATTTTGTGTGCCGCTACTTTCAGAAGGGCAGTCTGATAGCTATTCAGGGACGGCTCCAGACCAACAACTATCAGGACAAGAACGGTAACAATCGCACATCCGTTGCCGTGGTGGCGGACAACATCAACTTTGCGGGCTCCAAGGGCACCAGCAAGCCGGTGGACGAGGGCGGCGAGGCTGCCCCGCGCTCTGAGGCATGGCCGAAAGCAGACCCGCCTGCAAACTACGGCGGCGTGGATGACTTTTCCGTGATCGATGACAGCGATGACCTGCCGTTTTAATGGAGGGCTAACGGGATGAGAAAAGACGGATATGTTGTTGTGCAGCCGTGGATGGTGACGGACTACAACCTCAACGGCAACAAGCTCCTGATCTATGCCCTGATCTGGGGCTTCTCCCAAGACGATCAGTCTTGTTTCTATGGCTCTGTCAGCTATATCGTGGAATACTTCAAGCTGAGCAAGCGTGCCGTGCTGAACCTTCTGGGCGAGCTGGAAAAGGACGGTCTGATCCGCAAGTGGTCTGAGACAGTAAACGGCAGACCCACAAACCGGTATGCAGCGCTTCGCCCGGCAGAGTGTTCGTCTGCGTCTGATGGGTGCAAAAGTTGCACTAGTGCAAAAAATGCACCGGTGCAGAATATGCACTCAGATGGGTGCAAAAGTTGCACCTCTACCGGTGCAGAAATTGCACCCAAGAAAGAAAGAGAGAAAGCTAATAATAATAATAAACCCCGCGCAGAGGCGCGGGAGGAGCCGAGCAGCCTGACCGTTGCCGAGGTCTTTGACGAGTTTTCCCGTGGTGCACCCGGCGGGCTGTATGACGCCCTGATGGACTTTGACCAGCACCGGCAGGCGCTTGCCAAGAAGGACAAGAAAAAGCTGTGGAGCCCTCTGGTTGCAAAGAAGATCTGCAAGTCCATCAAGCGGCTTGTGGATGAGGCGGGCGTGAAGGATCGTGCCGGGTACGCCATCGCCATGCTGAACCAGAGCATTGAAAACGGATGGACGGGCGTGTTTGCGGTCAAGGATTTTGTGGACAAGACCCCGGCGGCGGTACATATCGCGCAGCCTGCACCGGATAAGCCCCGCAAGATCACCAAAGACACGACCCTTGCGGATCTGCTTGGGGGTGTAGGAGCGTGACAAACAACAAGATCTCCACTGCGCAGCAGCATCAGCTTGCTGTGATCGGCGCTGCAATCTTAGACCCGGCGGCGTGCAAGGATACCGTGCAGCGTCTAACTCCGGCTATGTTCGAGGATGGGCCATACCGGCAGCTGTTCGCAGCCATCAAGCTGCAGCTGGATACCGGCCATAACGTGGATGCCGTGATACTGGAGCGGATGCTGGGCGCTGACTTCCGGCCTCTGATCGTGCTGGCAGCGGAGACCGTGCCCACCATCAGCCATGTGCAGGACTATGAGGCGCTGGTGATGGAGGACTACCGCAAGCGTCTGCTGCTGGAGCTTGCCGCCAAGATCTCCATGAACTCTGCGGACTCCGACACCATCTGCCGGGATCTGAGCGAGGCGCTGAAAGAACAGGATCACCTGCGGCGGGAATCGGTGGACGCGAACGTCAAGGAGTTTGCCGAGGTCTGGGACGAGACGCTCCAATGGCTGCAGCAGCCAGACACCAGCGTCAGGATGGCATGGCGTGAACTGGATGAGCTGGGTCTGTTCGGCGAGAAGATGGTCACCGTCATTGCTGGCCGTCCCGGACACGGCAAGACAGATCTGGCTCTCGCTCTGGCTCTGCGCCTGAGTAACAGCTGTCAGGTGTATTACCTGACCATGGAGGAGGACAGGCGCAAGCTGATGCTGCGCACCATGTCCAAGCTGACCCGCATTAACTCCACCCGGCTGCGTGACCGCAAGCTGACCGAGGAGGAGCGGGAGAGCCTGAACAACGCTTTTGCCCTCATCAAGGGACACACCGGCATGATCTACGATGATGGCACCCGGATGACCGTGGACGATATCCGCGCCCGGGTCATGAAATACCGCCCGCGTGTGGTCTTTGTGGATCACATCGGTCTGATCTCCGACACCCAGCAGGGGCGCAAGGAGCAGGAGCGTCTTGCGGACGTTACCCGCAGCCTGAAAGAGCTTGCCATGGAGACCGGCACCACCATTGTGGAGCTGGTACAGCTGAACCGCGTAACGGATCGCAACGGCGGCACCAAAAAGGCATCACTGGGAGACCTTCGCGGATCCGGCACCATCGAGCAGGACGCGGACGCCGTTGTTTTCATCGAGAGCCAAGTGGACGGAGAGCGTCAGCTGCAGGGCCCGAATGATTACTTTGACGTTAACCTGCGCATCCCGAAAAACCGCGAGGGCGCAACCGGCAGAGTGCCCATGTGGTGGCAGCCGCAATATCATGAGTGGCAGCCTGCGCCTGATCCGTCCGAAAACTACAGCGAGGATTTTGCCCCGGCGGATCATGAGGATATCCCGGCGGGGTGGTAAACAGGAGGTAAACAAAAAATGGAAATGGGGAATCTGATCCGTCAGGCACGCAAAAATGCTGGGCTGATGCAGGCTGAACTTGCCGAAAAAGTAGGAATTTCAATCAACAGTGTGCGTCTGTATGAATCATGCCGCTTAACCCCAAAGGTTGAAACTCTGCGCAAGGTCGCAAATGCCTGTGGTGTTCCGCTTAGCTATTTTATCCCGGATTTGGAGCCAACCGTGTGGCCGGAATGGATCAGAACGGAAGAGAGGAAGCCAACCGCAGAGGACGCAAACGAGGACGGCTGCGTCCTGAGCATCAACATGAACCGCGGCGACATGAACACGACAGTTTGGCCGTGGAACGTGGTGGCAGCTTTCCCGGATTGCCTTCCGGTCTGGATGCCGCTGCCCAAAAAACCGGATCTGAAAGAGGAACATTTTCACCGCTGATAAAGGGAGGATGCAGTCCAATGACCTATGAAGAAAAAAAGGAATGGTTAAAACGTTACGGGGCAGCCCGGCAGCTGCTGGCCTTTCGGCGGCAGCAACTGGAAACGGCCAAGACGGATGCCGGGCGCACAACTCAGAACATTTCACCTATACCCGGCGGCTCTGCTGACGGGCAGGCTTTGCCAAGAGCGGTTGAACGCATTCAAGAGACAGAAGAACACGTAACTTCTCAGGCTGTTATCTGCGATGAGATTTATGAGGAAATCATGGCGGCATTGGATACGCTGAACAATCTGTGTGATCGTGATATCCTGTTTCGCAAATATATTAGATTTCAGAGTTGGAGTGAAATCATGCAGGGCACAAACCTGTCAAAGAGTGCTGTGTTAGCACATCACCGGCAGGCAATCAAAAGTCTGAAATTAGAAAGTCAGGACTAAAATAGACCAATCTGGACAAAATTGGACTAATCAGAACTTGAATGCACCTTAACCAACTGATAATATTAAACTGCGAAAGCCGCAAGGAGCTGGACAACATCCAACACCCTGCGGCTTTTGTATTGCCCGGCTGCGACAGGGGAACACCTTACCGACCAACAGCCTGAATGTACCAGCTGGGCAATTTATGTTTTGGTATCCGTGGCACTGTTGAGGATAACACCCCGGCGGGGTCACTGGGTATACATGGGAGTCATAGCAGCATCATCCCGGAGTGCGTGGCAGCGTATTGCCAAGCGGGTTCCTTTGTCACCATCCTGCCCAGTAAGCTGCCACTGCTGGCAGCTGCGCACTCCATCCTATGCCGTTGTAGCTCAAGCAGAGCACCGCCCATTTAAGGCGGGTCACATTGACGATACGCAAGAGCGGCCCTGTCCGGCCTGTCCCCGGACGGATTGAAACTCTTGTGGTGCTGGTTCGAATCCAGCTGACGGCTTATTTTATACCCCCGGGGCTTGCAAAACACCCCGGGGTCTTTTTATACCCTTCCCTCTCCCGCAATACCGCCCCCTGCAAATACCCCGGGGCTGTGCACAGCGCAGCGGGCCGTGAGGGCACTGTACACTGTAACCACAACGCTGCCAAAGGAGGCCTGCACCATGACGAACCCGCGCTATGCCAACGGCAATCTGCGGCGCAAGCATCGGGAGCGGCTGCGGGCAATGGGCTGCGAATGCGGCATCTGTCATGGTCGTTTCGGTCCTATTCATTATGACGAGCCTTCAGACGCACAGCACCCGCTCTCCTTCGTGGTGGACGAGATCCGACCTGTATCCAAATGGCGGCAGTTCGGGTATTCCTCGGCGCGGGCAGCGGCTGAGGACTGGACGAACCTGCAAGCGGCGCATTATTTCTGCAATGCGCAAAAAGGCAACAAAACCGGGCAAAACAGCCCGAAAACCGGCAAAAAAGGGGCAAAACCGTGCCGCATTCCGCAGGTCAGTGACGGCGAGTGGTAGGGTGGGGAGGGTCCCCCTCCCGACGCCCTCGGCGACTCCGCGCTGTCCAGCGCCGATTTACACACAGGAAAAATCCGAAAGGGGCATCCAGACATGGCGACCATGAAAAGCATCACTGCCAGCGGCAGCCGTCTGGGGCAGCTCAAGCGCCTTGCGCTGGTGCTTGCAAAGAACATCGACAGCTGCGAGGACGCCCGGCTTTTGCCCCAGCTGGCCAAGCAGTACCGGGACACCATCCGGGAGATTGAGGAAATGGAGGGAGCACCCAGCGATGACGACGAAGTCAGCGCGATCCTCGCGCAGCGGCAGCAGGATGGGAAGCCAGGAGCCGTCCGCACGCATCGCTCCGGCGTACCGGAGCACTGACGGCGGCGATGCCGTGCGCATTCTGCGGGCGGGCGGTACCATCCCGGATCCGTGGCAGAGTGACGTGCTAGAGGACTGGATGGGGCGCACCCCTTCCGGCAAGTGGGCAGCGCCCACAGCGGGCGGCAGTGTGCCCCGGCAGAACGGCAAGAGCCTGCTGGTGCAGGGACGTGCCGAGGCCGGGATGCTGCTGTTCAACGAAACGGTCATCTACACCGCCCACCTGCAAAAGACTGCCACCGAGACCTTTGAGGAGATGCGCGCCTTCTTTGAGGGTGCACGGATGCGGCGGTATGTGGAGGAGATCCGCACCGCCCTCGGACGGGAGCAGATCATCCTGAAAAGCGGTGCCCGCATCAAGTTTCTGGCACGCACCCGCAACGGCGGACGCGGTCAGCACGGCGACCTGCTGATCTTTGACGAGGCGCAGGAGCTGGACGAGACCGCGCAGGGCTCTTTTCTGCCTGCCATCTCTGCCAGCCTGAATCCGCAGACCATCTATGTGGGCACACCACCGGGGCCGGATGCCGTGGGCACCGTGTTCCGGGCACTGCGCCGCCGCGCGCTGGATGGCGATGCCAAAAAGGCCGCATGGTTCGAGTTCTCGGTGGACAAGATCGGGGACGTGAAGGACTCGGCGCGCTGGGCAGCCGCAAACCCCGCGCTGGGGCGGCGCATCCAGCTTTCCACAATTGAGGGCGAGGCCGAGCAGCTGGACCCGGACACCTTTGCCCGGGAACGTCTGGGCTGGTGGAGCCCGGAGGCCACCCAGCAGCTGGATCTTGCCATCGACCCCGCCGCGTGGGCAGCCTGCGCCAGCGAGGAGCAAAAGCCCGAGGGCAAGACCGCCTACGGCATCAAGTTTGCACCGGACGGCAGCGCTGTCTGTCTGTGCGGCGCGGTGCTGCCAAAGGACGGCGCTGCCCGCGTTTCCTTGATCGACCTGCGCCCCACCGGGCAGGGGCTTGCATGGCTGGCAGACTGGCTGAACCAGCGGTACGACAAAGCCAGCTGTGTGGTCATTGACGGACGCAACGGCGTGGACGTGCTGGCAGAGCGCATCAAAGAGGTGTGGCGGGCAAAGAACGCCGTGATCCGCCCAGGCACCAAGGACGTGATCGCCGCCGTGGGCGGCTTTACCAACGGCATCAGCGAGCACAGCCTGACATGGTATCAGCCGCAGACCGTGCTGGACGAAAGCGCCCGCACCGCCATCAAGCGCCCCATCGGCGGCGGGTACGGCTTTGGCGGAGACAACAGCCTGCCGGTAGAAGCCTGTGCGCTGGCGCTGTGGGGCGTAAAGACCTGTAAACGCGACCCGACCCGCAAGATGCGCATCGGGTGAAAGGAGCACCATGACCACCACCTTTTCTTTTGGCACTGTGCCGGGCTTGACCGGGGAGGAACAGCGGCAGCTGACTGAGCTGACCGAAGCTTACAATTACCACCAGAGCCGCAACGCCACCAAGGACAAATATTACGAGGGGCACGTCACCTTGCAGGACGTGAACCTTGGCATTGCGCTGCCCAAGGGGCTGAACAAGCTGGAGGTGGGCTGTAACTGGGGGCAGAAAGCGGTGGACGCGCTGGCTTCCCGCAGTATGTTCGATGGCTTTGTGAGCAACAGCGGCGCGCTGGACGGGCTGCAAAAGTTGGTGGACGACAACCGTCTGATTGCAGCCTACGCCAAGGCCTGCCGGGATCAGCTGAAATACGGCTGTGTGTTCGCCACCCTGTCCGCAGATACGGATATCGGCTGCCGCATCCGCTTCCACTCCCCTGCCACGGCCTCCGCGCTCTGGAACGGCGAGAAGGGGCGCATCGACTGCGGCTTTACCATCATCGACACAGTACAGGACGAGCACCAAAAAAACAGCTGGCGGCCTGCGCTGGTCAACTTCTACACCGACACTGCCGTCATCGTGCTGCGCTCCAACGGCAGCAGCTGGGCGGCGCAGCGGATGTCCCACCGGATGGGTCGTCCGCTGATGGAGCCGCTGATCTGGAACGCCACCAGCAACAAGCCTTTTGGCCGCAGCCGCCTGAAGCGTGCCATCCGTTCCCTTATCGACGACTATGTGCGCACCGTGGCCAACGCCACCATTGCGCTGGAGTTTGACACCACACCCCAGAAGTACATCCTCGGCGTGACCGATGAGCAGTTCGATGCCATCTCGTCCGATAAATTCAAGCAGTATGTCGGCGCGCTCATCGCCGCCACTTCCAACCCGGAGACCGGCGAAAACCCGGTCTTTGGGCAGCTGGCGCAGGGCAGCTTACAGCCCCATGTGGAGAAAATGCGGATGACCGCCACCCAGTTTGCGGCAGCCACCGGTCTGACCGTGACGGACGTGGGCGTGGTGAACGATGCCAACCCCACCAGCAGCGATGCCATCCTTGCCCAGAGCCAGACGCTGGTGCTGATGGCGCAGCAGCTGAACACCGGCAACGGCGATGCCCTGCATACCATCGCCTGTATGGCGCAGGCCATTGCCCGGAACGTATCCCTGACCGAACTGACCGAGGAGGAGAGTGGCGTGATGGCACACTTCAAAAACCCCGCCATGCCCAGTGTGGCGGTGACTGCGGATGCAGCCATCAAGATTGCAACTGCCCGGCAGGAGTTTGCCAGCACCGACACCTTTTTGGAGATGATCGGCTTTGATCAGGCGGATATCCGGCGTATCCGGGCACAGGAGCAGCGGGCGCGCGGGCAGGCGCTGCTGATGGAGATGGACGATGCAGATAACGACACGGACGTGGAATAATTACATTGCCCGGCTCTCCCGGCTGAACGAGGCTGCCGGGCAGAAGATGCGGGAGTATATCCGGCTGCACGGCACGGACGATACCGAAGCGCTGATCTCCTACGCCTACGCGGTCATCACCCGGTACGGCGAGGGCAGCGCGGAGCTGGCCTGCCAGATGTACGATGCACTGGCCGAGGCCGAGGGCGTTCTGCTGCCCGCAGCAGAGCCTGCCGCCACTGCCAGCTATGGCGAGGTTGCCCGCATGGTGCACGCCACCAAGGACCAGAACCCCGAGAACCTGCCCAGCGGCGTGAGCCGTCTGGTCAAGCGGGCGGGCGCAGACACCACCCTGCACAACGCGGTGCGGGACGGCGCCGAATGGGCATGGGTGCCCCACGGGGATACCTGCCCCTTCTGCATCACACTGGCCTCCCGCGGCTGGCAGACCGCCAGCCAAAAGCTGCTGAAGAATGGGCACGCGGAGCACATCCATTCCAACTGTGACTGTGAGTTTGCGGTGCGGTTCGACCGCCGCACCAGCGTGGCAGGCTACGACCCGGAGAAATACCTCAAGCAGTACCGGGCAGCCGGCAGCGATGTGAACGCCATGCGCCGCATCGACTACGCCGCCCGGAAGGATGCCATCAACGCCCAGAAGCGGGCGGCGTATGCGGTAAGAAAAGGCTCGACAGAAAGCGGGAAATCTGCTACAATAAGGCTAGATAACGACCGTTACACCATCGCCGAACCAAAAATTTCAAAGTTCTTGCTGAAACCGGGCGCAAAGCATTCTGCAGAATTCTTTGCCGTTGGATATTCTGAGCAGGATGTCATGAAACTGAACGCTGATATTTACCAGCAGTTTGATGAAGCATTAAAAACAGATGTCCGCATTGCTGATGATGGCACGGAAAGTTTCAGCATTTTCATGGAGCTTGGAACGGCCGAAAAGAAAACTTTCCGCACCGTCTGGCAACGAGATGTTGGAAGCGACAAGCCACGACTGATTACCGCGCACAGAGAGGATAAGAAAAAATGATGGAACTGTATGACCATGTAAAAATCAAATCAAGTGGCATTACCGGCATCATTGTAGATATCTTCAATGGTCGGTATACTATCGAGGCTGACGAGGAACGAAAAAATGGTGACAATAGCGGATATCCGGGACGCTGGCCGTTATATACCTGTTCTGCAGCCGAAATCGAACCCGTGAACTAAAACCTGATTTGAACCACGATGCACACGCACCGTGGTTTTTTCATGCCCAAAAAATAGAAAGGAAAGCACCATGAAAAAGATTCTTCTCGCCATCGCGTTGGCCGCATCTATCCTGCTGTGCGGCTGTTCGGAGGCCGACAAGGCCAATGCCAACATCTCCAAGCAGGCCGATTACTTTGAGAGCGAGCGCAAGATCACCGTCTACAACGCCCGCACCGATAAGATCATCATGGAAGCAGAGGGCTACATGTCCATCTCCAACAACTCGAACAACGAGCTGGTCTGCACAGTGAAAATCGGCCCGGACACCTACCGCAAGAATTACATCTACCTGAACGGCTACACTATGTATGTGGTGGAGGATATTACCGGCACCCATACCGACCCGTACCACTATAAGCTCTATTTCCACACGGACATCCTGCCCAGCGTGGAAGTAAAACCGTAAAGGCACTAACCAGAACACTCTGTTTTAGCCCGTATCAAGCACGATGCAGTTTGCACCGTGCTTTTATTATGCCCATTTTGCCCGCATGAGGACGGAACGGGCACCATCGCAGCGGGCAGTGCGTACCCTGCCCACAACCGGACGCAGACGGAGAACTGCGTCACCAAACCGAGGTTTTACCCACAGAAAGGAGTTTCCACCATGAAACGCGAAGACGTAAAGAACAAGATCCCCGGCATTACCGAGGAGCAGCTGAACTGGCTCATGCAGGAGAACGGCAGCGACATCACCCGGGAGAAAAACACAGCCGCAGCCCTGCAGACCCAGCTGAACAGCGCACAGGCACAGCTCAAGACCGCACAGGACGGTCTGAAGGCCTTTGACGGTGTGGACGTTGCCGGGCTGCAGGCGCAGGTGACCAAGCTGAAGGCGGATATGCAGGCGCAGGCCGATGGCTTTGCCTTTGACAACGCCCTGAACACCGCCATCCTCGGCAAGAAGGGCCGCAGCGTGGATGCAGTGCGCGCTTTGCTGGATCTGGATGCCCTGAAGAGTTCCAAAGACCGTACCACCGACATCAACAAGGCGCTGGAGGATGCAGTCAAGGCCAACCCTTGGGCGTTCGGCGACACCCAGTCTGCCGGGTATCCCAATGTTAAAGATGGCGGTACTCCGAACCATATCCCCAGCCAGCCGGACGGCGTTCTGGCTGCCTTCAGCAAACTGAACCCGAATCTGAAAATCTGACCCGTGCAGCAGCACGGAAAAAGCGAGGTATTTTTATGGCACATGCAAATCAGGAGCGTTGGGCATCCTATGTGGACGTAAAGCTGCGTAACACGCTGGTGACCCGCGACAATCTCATCTTCAACAGCCGCTACGAGGGCGACCCCACTTCCGGCAAGGTCAAGATTCCGGTACGCGACACCGAGGTGGCCGTCAAGGAGTACGACAAGGCCAACGGCGTTGCTGCCGATGTGGGCACCACCACCTATCTGGATCTGAACATCGACCACGACGAGGCAGTCAACGAGCTGATCGACGGCTACGATGCCGACAGCGTGCCCGATGACATCGTGGCAGAGCGTCTGGACAGTGCCGGTTACTCTCTGGCGCTGTCCATCGATAAGAAGTCCATCGACGCGCTGGAAAGCGCAGCCGGTGCCACCATCAGCGCCACCAAGACCGCCGCCACCGAGGCCAACGCCTACAAGCTGGCACTAGAGGCCAAGCGGGTGCTGGGCCGCAAGGGCGTGCCCAACGAGGGCCGCTTCCTCATTGCATCCCCGGAGTATCTGGAGGTGCTGATGCTGGACGAGCACTTCATCAAGCAGGGCGACCTTTCTCAGGAGATGGTGCAGCAGGGCGTTGTTGGCCGCATTGCGGGCTTCAATGTGTTCGAGAGCAACAACATGGACTACGAGTCCACCACCCGCGTCAGCAGCAAAAAGACCACCACCGAGTTCATCGCCGGTCATCCCAACTGGTGCCACCGCGTCATGGAGTGGCAGACCGCTGTGCACCTGCAGGATCTGTCCGGCTCCGGCAAGTACATCGGCGCATCCGCTGTACAGGGCCGCAAGGTGTATGGCCTGAAGGTCTCCAAGCCCCAGACCCTGTACATCAAGCGCACCGAGACCGCCACCTGATGAGGTGCCACCATGAGCTACGCAGAACTGCAGGATGTGGAGGCAGGCTTCCGCGTCCTGTCGGATGAGGAGCGCGGCCGCTGCACCGCCCTGCTGAGCGAGGCGGCGCTTATCATCGACACCTACAATGCCGATGCCGACGTTGACCGCAAGCGGCTGGTATCCTGCCGGATGGTGCGCCGCCAGCTGGGGGACACGGACAGCGCAGATGCCGTCACCTTCCCCATGGGCGCAACGCAGGGAACTGCCACGGCGCTGGGCTACAGCCAGAGCTGGACCATGAGCGGCGGCTCTACCGGCGAGCTGTATCTCTCCAAACTGGAAAAGAAGCTGCTGGGCGTGGGCAGCAGGCTGGGCGCACACAGCCCGCTGGAGGACTTATGCTGAAGGGTATCGATATCGTTCTATACGAAAAGACCAAGACCGGCGAGGACGGCTTCCACGATCCCATCTACGAAGAAAACCCTGTCACCGTGCACAATGTGCTGGTGGGGCAGCCCACTGCCGAGGAGATCACCACCGAATTGCAGCTGACCGGGCGGCGCATCGCCTATACGCTGGCAATCCCCAAGGGCGATACCCACAACTGGGACAACGTCCGGGTGGCGTTTTTCGGGCAGACCTTCCGCACCTGCGGCGGGGCTGTGCAGGGTATCGAAGCCATGATCCCGCTGCGCTGGAATAAGAAAGTGCAGGTGGAACGCTATGAGTAAGGTGACCATCAAGCTGAACCGCAAGGGCGTGCGGCTGCTGCTGCAAAGCCCGGAGATGGAGAACGCCCTGACCGGCATTGCCTTTGCGGCGCAGAACCGCCTTGGCGAGGGCTACAAGGCCAGCTACTACAAAGCCAGCACCCGCGTGGTGGCTAAGGTGAGCGCCGAAAGCCCTGCCGCCCGCAAGGAAAACGCCGACACCAACTCTATTCTGAAGGCGCTGAAGTGATATGATCGAAGAAATCATCCAGAACTATCTGCGTGAAAACGCTTTTCCCTGTTATCTGTCCGTGCCGGAGAAGCCCTCCGGCAATTTTTGTGTGCTAGAAAAGACCGGCTCCAGCTACAAGGACGGCATCTTTACCGCTACGCTGGCGGTGCAGTCCTACGGCAGCAGCGACCATGCCGCTGCGCAGCTGAGCCACCGTGTGGTGCAGACCATGCTGGACGCGGACACCCTGCCGGAGATCGTCTCCTGCACACTGAACACCGACTACAATTTCCCGGACACCACCCGCAAGCTGCCCCGGTATCAGGCAGTTTTTGAGGTGGTGCATTACTGACGAAAGGAGCATTTTCTATGAATGCAAAAAATGTGACCGCAGCAAAGCCCAAGGTCGGCGGCGCCATCTGGTGCGCCCCGCTGGGCACGGCTCTGCCCACGGACGCCAAGAGCGAGCTGGACCCGGAGTTCAAGTCTCTGGGTTATATCTCCAAGGACGGTCTGACCAACGCAAACTCCCCCTCTAACGAAAACACCGCTGCATGGGGCGGCGATACCGTGCTGAGCCTGATGACCGAGCGCCCGGATACCTTCCAGTGTACGCTGATCGAGGCGTTGAACGTGGAAGTGCTGAAGACCGTATACGGCGCCGACAACGTCACCGGCACGCTGGAGACCGGTATCACCGTTAAGGCCAGCGCCGACGATCTGCCCTTCTATGCCTACGTCGTGGAGATGGTGCTGAAGAACAATGTGAAAAAGCGCGTAGTCATCCCCTGCGGCACTGTGACCTCTGTGGGTGATATCACCTATGCAGACGGCACTGCCGTTGGTTACCAGACCACCATCACCGCGATTGCCGACACGGATGGCAAGACTCACTACGAGTATATGCAGAGTGCTGGCAAGTAAGGAGGACTATCATGATCACTGCAAAGACCGAATCCGGCTTTTCCATTGAACTGGAAGAGAGCGCACTGGACAACATGGAGGTGCTGGACGCACTGTCTGATCTGGACGAGGGCAACCCGCTGGCCATGTCCCGGCTGGTCGTAAAGCTGCTGGGCAAGGACGGCAAAAAGCGCCTGTACGACCATCTGCGTACCGAGGACGGCCGCGTGCCTGCGTCTGCCGTTGAGAGCGCCATCATGGAGCTGTTCCAGTCCATCAACGCCGGAAAAAACTCTGCATCCTCGCCGAACTGATCGCAACGGACGAGGACGCACTGATCTGCGATTTTGTCCAGTATTACAACCTGCTGAACTGGCGTACCCTGCCGGTGCGGCTGGCGGCCACTCTGGCCGCCGGTCTGCCGACGGACAGCCGCAGCATGATGGTGCTGCATGGGCAGAAACTGACCCTTGCGCAGACCCTGCAGGCAGCCGAACTGGACACCCTGCAGGTCATCTGCTGGCGCATCGGACGGCTTGCGAATGCGGACGAGAAACCGCCCACATCCATCCTGAATACCCTGCTGGGCAAGACAGAAGCGGAATCCGAGGACAGTCCGCTGCAATATTTTGACAGCCCCGAGGAATTTGAAGCGGCAATGCGCGCCGCAGAAGGAGGTGAACCAGATGGCAAACGGCATTGAGCTGGCAAAGGCTTATGTCCAGATCGTGCCCTCTGCCGAGGGCATTCAGGGCAGCATCTCCCGTGTTATGGGCGGCGAGGCTGCCTCTGCCGGTGAAAGCGCCGGCACGCTGCTGGGCACAAAGCTGGTGGGCACGCTGAAAAAGGTGATCGCCGCTGCGGGCATCGGCAAGGTAATCTCGGATTCCCTGAACCTTGGCGGCGCATTACAGCAGAGCATCGGCGGCGTGGAGACCCTGTTTAAAGAGAGCGCTGATATGGTCAAAGCTTACGCTGCACAGGCGTACCGGACGGTGGGTCTGTCTGCCAACGAATACATGGAGCAGACCACCGGCTTTGCCGCCAGTCTGCTGTCCAGCGTGAGCAAGGATACCAACGCCGCTGCGCAGCTGGCCAACATGGCCATGGTAGACATGGCCGACAATGCCAACAAGATGGGCACTGACATGGCGTCCATCCAGAACGCCTATCAGGGCTTTGCCAAGCAGAACTATACCATGCTGGACAACCTCAAGCTCGGCTACGGCGGCACGCAGGCAGAGATGCAGCGGCTGCTGACCGATGCAGAGAAGCTCTCCGGTGTACATTACGAGCTGGGTAATCTGGCCGATATGTACAGCGCCATCCATGTCATACAGACTGAGATGGACATCACCGGCACCACGGCAAAGGAAGCCGCCACCACCCTGACCGGCAGCTTTGCAGCCATGAAGGCAGCAGCGCAGAACGTACTGGGCGACTGGAGCACCGGCGCAGACCTGACCGCGCCCATGCAGGCTCTGGCAGATACCGCCCGCACCTTTTTGCAGGGCAACCTGCTGCCCATGATCGGCAACGTGCTGGCGGGCATTCCGCAGCTGGTGTACGGCCTTGTGCCGGAGCTGCTCCAGACCGGCACAGAGCTGGTCAGCAGTCTGGCAGCGGGATTTGCGCAGGGCATCCCGGCGTTTCTGTCCACTGCCCTGCCGCAGCTGCTCTCCTTTACCGAGGAGCTGCGCGCCAACGCGGGGCAGTTTGTGGATGCAGGTCTTAACTGCATCACCCAGCTGCTTAACGGCCTGATCGCCGGTCTGCCGCAGCTGATCGCCTACGTGCCGGATATCATCATCAATATTGCAGGCATCATCAACGACAATATGCCCAAGATCCTTGCGCAGGGTATCTCCATCATCGTGCAGCTGATCGCGGGCATCATACAGGCTGTGCCTTCCCTGCTGGCCAACTGGAAGAAGATCCTGCAAGCGATGCTGTCGGTGATCTCTGCCATCAACTGGCTGAACATCGGCAAGAACATCCTCACCAGCGTGGCGAACGGCGTAAAGAGCATGGGCTCCAGTATGCTGACCGCCTTCAAGGGCGGCTTTTCCAGCGCACTGAGCTGGATCAAGAGCCTGCCCTCGCAGGCTGTGAAGTGGGGCAAAAACCTGATACAGAGCTTTATCAAGGGCCTGACCGGCAAGGGCAATGTGGTGAGCAATGCCGCCACCGCTGTCACTGCCGGTATTTCTTTGGCCGAGACCGCCAGCGGCAAGCAGGATAATTGGGCTGCCAGCTGGGCAAGTTCCAACACAAGCCTTGGCAGCAGCGCCCAGACTATGGCGGAGATCGCAATCCCGGCCTATACCAAGTCCGGGGATGCAGCCGCTGCGGCGGCATCCAAGACCGCCACAGCGGCTTCTGTGGTCAGCTCCTACGCCGACACTGTCACCGAGGTGCTGGGCAAGGTCACCCGCACCACCCAGACCACCAACGAGGTGCTCTCCAACGGCCAGAAGCAGCAGAAACAAACCATCACCGAGACCAGCCGCCAGCTGGTGAACGGCGTGCTGAAGGATATCAAGACTGTTACCACCATCGGCGCAAACGGCAAAAAGACCGTGCAGCAGACCATGGAAACGGTGCGGGAGCTTGCCTCCTCTATCACCTCTACCAATGAGGCGCTGGTGGATGGCATCCGTGCCACCACCCAAACCGTGACCGAGACCCTGACCGACGGCACCGAGAGCCAGAAGCAGACCATCACCAAGACCTACACCGCCATCATCGACGGTGCGCTGCGCACGGTGAAGGAGGTAAAGACCATCGCCGCCGACGGCACCGAGCAGGTGGCAAAAACAATGGAGGAAGCCTCCTCCAAAAATTTCTCCGGCCTTGTGCAAGGCTGGAAGAAGGAGACCGACAAGGGCGTGCTGGGCACCTTCAGCACGCTGGTCTCTGCCGTAAAAAGCAAGGACTGGAAGTCCATCGGGCAGTGGGTGCTGTCCACCCTGTACAACGGCCTTGCACCGGAAAGCCAGAAGCTCATTGACGACTTCGGGCAGAACCTCATCCAGCGGCTGAACAAGGTACTGGGCGATAAGATCAGCGACATTTCGCAGAAGGCGTGGGATATCGGCAGCAGCATCGCGGACGGTATTGCCAAGGGTCTGGGCAATGCACTGGGCAAGGACGGCGGGGTGCAGGATATCCTGAACGGTCTGAACGTGGATATCTCCGACGTCGGCAGCAAGATCATGAGCGTGCTGGGCACCATGGGTACCAGCATCGGTACGTTTGTTTCCAACGCGGGCACGAATATTGCCGGACTTGCCGGGAGCATGGGCAGCCTTGGCACGATCGTAGAGAGCATCGGCGGAGCGCTTGGACAGGTTGGCGCACTGATCATGGCAAACCCGGAAGTCGCCGCCATCGTGGCCATTGTGGCGGGTGTTGTGGCGCTGGGCGTTGCGCTGTTTGCAAAGTTTGGCAAGAGCAAAAAGACCACCAGCACGCAGAAGGCGCACTCCTACAAGGACATTCAGGATGCCTATTGGTACGGCAACGAGCGTGCTTTTGCTGGCTACGATTACCGCACCGATCCCTACGTCATGAACCCGGACAACAACGCCATGCTGGCCTATCAGGCCAAGATGCAGGCGCAGATGGAGCGGCTCTACGGCGTGGTGGCGAAATATCTGCCGGAAGCCGGAAACAGCGTGATTGCGCTGGACGGCGAACAGGTAGGCCGCATCATCACCCCCAGCGTGAACAACAATCTCGGCGATCTGGCAGTGCTGAGCGAACGAGGGAACTGATATGTACGAGATCTATGCATACCCCTACGGCAACCCGGACGAAAAGCTGCTGCTCTATCGCCCCAACGATCCGCAGGCGCTTGTGCTGTCCCCCAAGCTGACCCGCGAGGTCAGCAAGGGCGGCAGCCTTGTTTTTACCATGACGCGGGATCATGCACAGTACGATATGCTGCAAAAGCTGAGCACGGTGGTGCAGGTGCGGCGGGATGGCAAAGAAATCTGGCGCGGACGAGTGCTGAAGCACGAGGCCGATTTTTACAACCGGCGGGTGGTGTACTGCGAGGGCGCGCTGAGCTATTTCAACGATTCCTCCATCACCCCCTTCAACTACAAGGGCACGCTGCGCCAGTTTTTGCAGCACCTGATCGACGCACATAACGATCAGGTAAAAAGCAAGATGAAATGCTTCCAGCTTGGCACCGTGACGGCGGCACTGGGCAACCTTGTGGTGCAGTTCGGCGATGCCGACCAGTACGGCGTTGGCGAGGACTACGGCAAGGTGTGGGACATTCTGGACAAGCTGGTGCTCAAGGTGTTCGGCGGGTACTTCTATTGCAGCTTTGATGCTGCCACCGGTCTGAACGTGCTGAACTACTGCGATCAGGCGGTGGAAGCCAAGCGGCAGACCGCCCAGAAAATCGAGTACGGACGCAATCTGCTCAACCTGAGCGAAACCACCGACGCCACCGACCTGTACACCCGCATCTACCCTATCGGCAACAAGCACACGGTGGACACCTCCAAGTGGTACTACAAGCTTATGTGGTGGCGGGACACCTCCAAGGATAAGCACGAGGAGCGCTGGGGCATCATGGAAACAGATGCCGCCACCATTGCGCAGTATCTGCCTGCATCGGGCTACTCCTATAACCTGCAGGAGGGCTGGATCCAGAACGACACGGCCGTGCAGAAGTTCGGCGTCATCACCCGCATTGTAGAGCTGGACACAGACAGTGCCAACGATACCTTTGCCGCCGGTGTTCAGGCATTGCAGCAGAACTACGCCATGAAGACCAGCTACATCATCCGGGCAGTGGATCTTGTGGATGCAGGCTACGACACCGACCGGCTTGATTTTTCCATGTACTCCCACATCGTCAGCACCCCGCACAGTGTGGATGCCGTAATGCTGTGCACAAAGCTGGTAGAGCTGCTGGCAAAACCTGCGCAGAAAGAGTTTACCTTTGGTATGACCCGCCGCACCCTGACCGACAGGCAGGTGGCCAACATGGGCACGACCAATCTGCTGCAGGAAAGCGCCTACACCTCCGAAAAATACCATCAGGATATGCTGAAACGCTTGTTTGCCTACAAAAGCAGCACAGACAGTAAGCTATCGGATATCTCCAAGGGGCTTTCGAATGCTGTCGTGAAGATGGGAGATCTGCAGAACCAGATCGATGATAACATCACCAGCTGGTTCTATGCCGGCACGCCCACCGCTGCAAACGAGCCTGCAAAAAACTGGACGACCGACACCGCCAAAAAGCAGCATATCGGCGATCTGTATTACGACAAGCTCACCGGTCTGGGCTACCGCTGGGTGCTGGATGGAAGCACCTACAGCTGGACCGTCATCCGTGACACCGGCGTGGCGAAAGCTCTGGCAGACGCTGCTGCGGCACAAGCCACCGCAGACGGCAAGGTGCGCTGCTTTGGCGTAACACCCGCCCCGCCCTATGATGTAGGCGACATCTGGATGCAGGGCGACGGCGGTGATATCCTGCGCTGCCAGACCGCCCGCCAGTCCGGCAGCTATCAGGCTGCTGACTGGGTGAAAGCGTCTAAGTATACCGATGACACCGCCGCAAATCAGGCAAAGCAAGATGCAGCCGAAGCTGCCAAAACTGCCACGAACTTTCTGGAGTTCACCCCGCAGAACGGTCTCATCGTCCGGCACGATTCTCTGCCCGGCAAACGGGTACAGATCCTGAACGATGGTATCCGGGTCATGGATGGCAGCAGCATGGTCAACATCCAGTCCAACGCCATCTCTATCACGGACGGAAAGGGCAGCTGCTCCATCAGCAGCGGCGGCATTTACTTCCACGGTATCAGGAATAGCCTGATTTACCAATGGGCCTATGATCGGGATTCCAACGGGAATCCCACGGGCGGGTTTGCATCGCAGATCACTAACATTGACCTTTCCTCGTACTCTGCCGTGCTTCTGGTGTACGACACCCACAAAAAGGGCACCTGGTTTGCAAGCGGCGGGTCGGCCGGCCGTGTTACAGCGATCCTGCCGGTGAATGGAGCCACCTATTCGATCATGTACCCGTGGAACACCCCGCATTGGCGCAATGTGACGGTTCTCCCAAACGGTATCATGTTTGGAGATGGAATCGAGCGAACATCCCAGTATGGAGGAACGACCTTCTTGGGTGGATGGAGTTTTTCCCTGCAAACGCCTGGTGGAGATGGCTCTGCAGTGAACAATGAAGTCTGCCGTCCGCTGGAACTGTACGGATTTTTGTAAGGAGGCACCATGGAACATTTTAAATTCAAGTGCAAGGTCTGTTCGGACGGGCGGCTGTATGCCGGAGGCTGGTGCCACGAAAGCATCCTCCCGAACCCGCTGCCGCCGGACGAGATCCTGCTGGATGACCTTTCCGGTATTTCCAAGGGATCCTACACGGATTACCTGTGGGACGGAGAAAAGCTGATCTACAGCCCGCCGGAGCCGGAACCGGCCGCGCAGGCAGCAGCGCACGCTGTCGAATCGCACGATGATGGCACGGAGGTGACTTACACGTGAGGGACTATGCCGCAATGGAAGCCATTGCCGCCCAGAATCCGAATCTGAACGATGTGCGTATCTTTCTGGATGCATCCACTACCATTTCCCTGCGTTCCACGTATGGCCTGTGGCTGAAAAAGGATTCGCCCAAGATCGGCCCTGAAGAGCCCGACACGAACCTTGTGGAGATTCCCGGGGCAGATTTTCTGCTGGATCTGACACGGGCCGTGGATGGTAGCGTGCACTACAAAAAGCGGAAGATCACCATGGAGTTCGTCTGCGGCCGCCCCAAAGCGCAATGGCCCGGCATCCGCGACAAACTGGAAACGCTGCTGCAGGGACAGTGGGTGCGCTTTTACTTCACCCGCGACAAAGAGACATGGGCCGGGCAGTTCGAGGTATCCCTCACCCCAGATGAAAACGGAAAGGCCACCGTCAGCATGACCGCCACCTGTGACCCCTTCCGCAAAGGCGTGCTGGACGCATCCAATACCGCCCTTCTGGGGCAGGCAGTTCTCGGCTCTGCCATGCTGGGCAACCTGATCCCAGAATCCACAAACGCCGCTGCTGCACCGGCAGTCGCCTTTTCGGCAGAAACCGCCATACAGCAGGCCGCTGCCGTGCAGAGCCTGTCCAGCCCGTCAGATTATCAGGTGCAGCGCTTCCGGGACGGTCAGGTGCTGACTGCTGCACACCTGAACCACATCGAGGACTGGCTTGCCGGTCTGGAAGAGACCACACCGTCCACCGGGTCTGTCACGCCGCAGCAGTATGGTGCTGCCGGAGACGGCAGCACGGATGACACGGATGCGCTGAACCAAGTCCTGAATCAGAGCAACTGCGTGATTGATGGCGGGAATAAAAGATACAAGTATATGTATCTCACAATGGAAAACGTGGAGAACGTGACGGTAAAGAACGTGATCTTCTGGAAAGGGCAAGCGTTCGATGTGAAGGGATGCAAGAATATCCGGTTTGAAAACTGCATCTGGGACGGTATCAACAACAACGGTGACCAGACAATATGGACGTTTGGTATCCGGTTGCGGGAGCGTGTGGATGCTGCCGGAAATAAGATATGGAGCGAAAACATCTGGATTGAAGATTGCATATTCCGGGATATCTGGTATAACCCGTGTGTGAATAACGGCAGGCCGAGCGATGTTTCGGGAGCTGCAATCTTACCGAACAGTGTGCACAATTTGTACATCAGGCATAACTTTTTCACGCAAGTCAAGGGAGCCGCCTGTATCCACTGGAATAGCTACGATAAGAATGGCTATGCCGAGATCACGGACAATACGTTTTATCTGAATGCCTTTGGCGGTGTCTGTATGTATGCCGTGCAACAGGAGTTTCCTAAAGTCAAGGGACGTGTATGCAACAACCAATTCATTGGCTGCGGACTTGGGTATCTGCCGCAAGAATGGTTTGACAATATCCCGCTGCCGGATGATATGCTTGGACAAGGCTGTGCTGCACTTTTGGGCGGCGCAGTACCCGAGGCTACTCCTCGAAAGTGGTCGTTTGTATGCGAAAACAATGTTTTTGTGGACTGTGTGGAATCCAGCATTGAAGGTGCAGCATGGAACCCGTGTATCGGTAACAGCATTACCGGACAGGGAGCCGGTCAGACTGAAGAAAATTGTCGTAAGATGGAGGAAAAGTACCATCTGGATTATAAACTCAAAGCGCGAGCGATCAACTCTGCGAATTGTATTTACAGAAACTATTACAAAGGACCCGATGGTACTTACCCTAATGATGACAACGACCCCATCATATTTCAAAATAACACGATGGGAATCACCTATGTGCCCCGCCAAGGCTTTATTCATTTGCAAGGCGAATTTAATGTGCCGGTGATCTTTACCGGAAATACCATGCGGACAGGCCAACCGCGAGATCTCCATACACATTTCCTGTTTTGCAACTTTAACGCGGGGCTCCGGTTTGAAAACAACGATGGCATCTACCCCTATTTCAACTGCTGCTCTGTGAGCGGAGATTTTATTATCGACGAAATACTGAGTGTGTGGGCGTGCGATTTTTCAAAGGCGAATCTAATCACGAACCGAAGCCGGGAACGGTTTCCAGAAGCGAGGTTCACGCGATATGACCCTGCACAGGTAAGCATTGACAACGATCAGGTTGTTCTGGACGGAGGACATCTTTTACTGAAGGCACATGATATCAATGCCGGAGAAGAAGACACGACTCCAAATGAGCCGATCTATGATATTTCGACAGACCCGCACTATGATGCCATGGAGAAAGCAGTGATATTTGACGGTACTTTCGGCATCGACACCGGGGTACAACTGTTTGCAACAAATAAGGACTTTACTGTCATTGCAAGTTTTCAGCTGGAGAACTTTGGCGAACTTGGCTTGTTGAATTACAGTTTTATTCCGGTGTTCAGCTCTATGAATTACTCGGATGATAAAGGTAACTGCCCGGGATTTGATGTTGGACTTATACTTGCAGAAGGTATGAGCGCAGACACAAAGCCGGTTGGTGGTTTTATTACAGTGCGAAATTACTGGGAATACACTCAGTGCCCATCAATCGATATGGATAGCTACAGCGCTTATCCAGATAACGTTTATAATTTGCTGATCATACGAAAAAACGGCGTACTCAAGTTCTATGACTTCTACATGCAGAAGTATGGCGAGGTAACGGGGAATGACGCCACAGCAATTTTTAACGGCACTCTGCACATTGGCGAAAATATGGCAAAGCCCATAGAGAGCGAGCGTTACAAGATGCGCGGGAAGGTATACCAGTGCAAGGTGTATAATAAAGCGCTCCCGACGAAGCTGCTGGAGGAGATGTTCCCGAACATTTATTCCAATGAAAACCGCACCAAAGGAAGTATTACCTGCTATGTGAATAATCGTCAGTATCTGGTGCGGCTTGTGCGATGCACATATCTGGAAGTGACTCTTGATCTGGGAAAGCACGCATGGCCGGAATATGCAGGAAAATATCCGCAAGCAGTTGGTATAAAAGTGACCGGTATATACGGCTTTAACGACGTGATCTGGGTCGGCACTGGGACGGACGGTCATGTGACAAAGTGGATCTACAAGGGAGGCAATCTGAAACCGCACGAACCTATCACGGTGACTATTGCGAACACGGGGCTTTGCCCCGGTCTTGAGGCGAAACTTGTCGCGTTCCGCTGCGTCAACCTTACGGAAGATTTCGAATGCATTCCCGCGACAGGGATTGGGGTGAACTGGGCGGGCCCGCTTACCATCGCAGCAGGCAGTGAGTTGAAAGGCGAGATTGTCCTGACACCGGCGGATGCCAACACGAGGAAAGACTTCAAAATGGAATCCACAGGGGACAGCATCAGGGCGTCTACAAGCGGCACGGCATTGATCGTGCGCGCAAAGAGCCCGGGCAGTGCGACGATCACCGTGACCCACATCGGCGGCGCTGTTTATACCTGTACGATCAATGTTACATAAGGAAGGAGGATCCATGGTCGAAAAACAGATATTCCTCTCCCCTGCCGGAGCTGTAAAGACAGCAGGATATGAGCAGCCGCTGCGGCTGGGCTATGCCAAGAACCGGGGCGTATACCGTCTCACGGTCACCGCATCCGGTGAGTGGGCAGGGCTGACCATCCGGGCATTCTGGCACGTGCCGGGCGGCACAGACCCGCCCGCATCACTGGTGGAAGATGGAATGGTGGAAGTGCCGGCTCTCGTGACTGCGCTGCCCGGCAGCGGCTGCATCACATTTGAGGGCACGGACGGAAACCGCACATTGACCAGCGGCGATCTGGCTTACTGCGTCAGTGCAAACAGCGGCACCGAAGATGGTACCATGCCGGAACCGGGCACCCCGGCATGGCAGGCTTTCCTGAACGCGCACAGCAGCGGCCTTTCCGGCACGGAAAAACAGGTACTGCTTGCACTGCTGGCTCCGCTGTCGGAAGGCAATGCCGACGCTGCCGCCGCCTATGAAGCGCTGGAAGAGCTGTGGACCGCAGCGGAGCCGGACGAGACCGCTATATTGGGCAAAGCTTTGCTTGGCAGAGCACGCTTGGAAGGGAGAACCGTATGACATACCAAGTACAGAATTTCCGGGATGGTGAGGTGCTGACCGCCGAGCAGCTGAACCATATGGAAGAAGGGATCCGGGATCTTGCCGAGGAATCCGGTGATAGCCTGCGCATCGGCACGGTGACCGGCGGCACGACCGCCAGCGCCACCATTGAAAACGGCCGACTGAACCTCGTGCTGCCCAAGGGTGACCCCGGTGCAGCAGGTGCACAGGGGCCGAAGGGAGACAAAGGCGATACCGGCGAAGCCGGTCCGGCTGGTCCTCAGGGCGCTGTCGGTGAGACTGGTCCGGCAGGCCCTGCCGGTACAGATGGCGCTCCCGGTGCCAAGGGTGACAAAGGTGACCCCGGAGAAACAGGTCCGCAGGGTCCCAAGGGCGACAAAGGCGATGCCGGTCCGCAGGGTGATCCGGGCAAACCCGGCGTCACGCCGGCGCTGACCATTGGCACGGTAATGACCGGCAGTAACGCATCGGCCAGCATCAGCGGCACAGCAGAGAACCCCAAGCTGAACCTTATTCTGCCCCGGGGCGAGACCGGTCCCAAAGGTGACACCGGCCCGCAGGGCGACAAAGGTGACACAGGTCCTAAAGGTGCAGATGGTGCACAGGGACAGACCGGTGCAACGCCGAACCTGACTATCGGTACTGTGACGACCGGTACGGATGCGGCGGCAACCATTACCGGCACCGCGGAAGCACCTGTGCTGAACCTGACATTACCCAAGGGTGAAAAAGGCGACAAAGGAGACCCCGGCAGCAGTGGAAGCAGCACCGGCGGTGGTACCACAGATCTGACCATTGGCTCTGTGACCAGCGGTACCACTGCCAGTGCAACCATCGAGAACGGCAAGCTGAATCTGGTTTTGCCCAAGGGTGACACTGGCGCAAAAGGTGATGCGGGTCCCAAGGGCGATGCCGGTGAAAAAGGTGACAAGGGCGACACCGGCGATGGGATTAGCGAGACTTCAAAAGAGTTGCTGTTATCCCTGTTTGAAAACGCAGCCTATAAAACCAGTACGATGCAGGATACCTTGAATGCCTTGCGCGTGGAGTGGGGCAGAAGTGCGCAGGATGTTCCGGTGCAGAGCGTAAACCTGAGCGCCAACACCCTGAACCTGGATGAGGGCGAAAGCAAGACCCTGACCGCTACAGTGCTTCCCGCGAACGCTACCACTCGGCTAGTGGTGTGGACAGTGACTCCAACCGGTTTTGCCACTGTATCAAACGGCGTGGTGACAGCCATCAAAGCAGGCGCTTGCACGGTGACTGCCACCGCAGGAGGCAAGAGTGCAAGCTGTACGGTGACGGTGGAAGTGGTGGAGACGGCACAGCTGATCTACACCCTGCCCGCTGAAACGGAGCTGACCAACGGCTTTGATACCGGCCTGAAGCTGCTGGAGCATGCAAGTACCGAGACCCCGCAGTACACCATTTTGCTGGACGCAAAGGCAGGTGACAGCTTTGACGATAAGGGCTGGATCGTATTCCTGCACTGCATGACAGAGAACTCTGACGGACGCGGCATCAACGTCAGCCTGAATCCAAACAAAGGAAATACTGGGGTTGCTTACTATAACTATAGTGAGGTAAACATATCGGACAGTGTTGTCCACCTCAAGACACGCACCCGGTATGCAATTCAGCTGGACGGTACGAAGTATCGCGGCGGCAGTACCCACTGTACGCTGAGCGATTGGAAAGTAACCGGCAATCCCATTACGGACGTGCCGGATAGCTTGCTGATTGGCGGTGCTCCGACTGCAAGTGGTGGATTTGAACGCTGCTGGGTCGGCACACTGTACCAGTGTAAGGTGTACAAGGGACTGCTGAGCGATACCAAGATCAACAAATTCATTCAGGAGGGCACAGTATGATCTACGATTTACAGGGGAACCCCCTGAACGCGGCAGGCGGCAATGTGCTGTACGGGAAAAAGTATGTGGCCTGCGGAGACAGCTTTACTGCAGGAGACGTGACCGGCTACACGGACACAAACGGCAACACCGGCACAAACTCCGACTTTTACGACCAGAAGCTGAAAGCATGGAAAACATACCCGTGGTGGATCGCAAAGCGCAACGACATGACGCTGGTGAATGAGGCGGTGAGCGGTTCTGTGTTCACCAACATCACCGGGCGGACTTCGCCGTTCTCGGTGGAGCGGTACAAGGCCGTGCCGAAGGATGCAGACTACATCACCCTGATGTTCGGTCTGAACGAGTGCGAGCCGGACACTGCACAGGGCTTTGACCCGACCACCATTGTCGGCACAAAGACGGACACTACTAACGCAACGGTGTGGGGCGCATACAATATCGTTTTTGAGTATTTCATGAAGAACATCCCCTACGCGAAGCTGGGCGTGATCCTTGCGGACGCATGGATGAACGCAGCTTACCGGACAACGGTAAAGGAGATCTGCGCCTACTGGGGCGTGCCGGTGCTGGATCTGAACGACGAGCAGTACCCGCTGCTGCTTACCATGCACGGCGCTGGGCGTGCGGACACCAGCGCTACGGCAAGGCAGCTGCGCAACGATGCCTTTAGGCTTGCCCTCTACAACGACCATCCGGGCCTGCGTGCACATGAATACCGCAGTACCATCATTGAGAACTGGATGCGGGGGCTGTGATGCAGAAAGGAGACAGAGAGATGATCAGACAGTATAGCCTTGCAAAGGACGGCAACCGCAAGCTTGCACCGAGCTTCAATACGCGGGAGTTCCGCTGCCGGGACGGCACCGATACCATCCTCGTGGACGAAGCGCTGACCGTGGTGCTCCAGTGCATCCGGAATCACTTTGGCAAGCCGGTGACGATCACCAGCGGCTACCGGACGGCGGCGCATAACGCGGCCGTGGGCGGTGCCAAGAGCAGCCAGCACCTGCTGGGCAGGGCGGCAGACATCCGGGTGGCGGGCGTGAGCGTGGAGGACGTAGCTGCCTACGCCGAAAGCCTGATGCCGGACTGGGGCGGCGTAGGACGCTACCCCGTCAAGGCGGGCAGAGCCACCGGCTGGGTGCACGTGGATACCCGGGCGAACAAGAGCAGATGGACGCTGTAAGGAGGATAGCCACATGGCAAGCTGTTTGATTTCTGATGCACCCTATGCAGCTTGGCTCTCTGACGTACTCGCTACGCTGGAGGAGCACAAGGTCACCAAGATCGCCGTAGCAGCGCCCCTGCCCGGCGGCGAAGTTTTTACCGGCTACTTTGCCATGGGCACCATAGACAAGGCTCTGATGGCGACCAACATTCAGGCAGACGCCACCATGGACGCGATCTGCGCCAATGGCCCGCTGATCCAGCAGGCTTGGGAGGACTCCGAAGAAAATGAGGACGACCCCGAGGAAGAGGTGTGACACCAATGGAGAGCATCATCTCGGCCATCATCGCAGGGGCGGTGACCCTGATCGGCGTGCTGATCGCTAACGGAAAAAGCCAAGCGGTAACTGAGTACAAGATCGAAGAACTGACCCGGGAGGTGCGCAGGCATAACAATTTTGCCGAGCGCGTCCCGGTGATGGAAGAACAGATGAAGGTGGTGAATCACCGCCTTGCGGATCTGGAAACACACGAACACGAAAGAGAAAGGAACTAGCCATGAAAGCACATACCTACAACGCCCCCACCGTGACCGCAGGCACCATCGCCCGTACCGCCTGCCTGCTGCTGGCACTGACCAATCAGGTGCTGAGCGCTCTGGGCAAGCCCGTACTGCCCATCGAGAGCGCCACCGTGGAGCAGTTGGTCACGGCGGGCATTACCACTGTCACCGCCCTTGTGGCGTGGTGGAAGAATAACTCTTTCACGCCCGCTGCGCTGGAAGCAGACAAGACCTATGACCGCCTGAAGGCGCAGGGTAAGTGATCTGTACATGACAAGAGCCGCAGTTCCCGTTACAAGGAGCTGCGGCTCTTTTTTATTGCTCGTCTATATCTTTTAAATATTGTTCCAACTCAGGCAGAAGAGTTTGCAGCTCTTGCAAAACAGAATCAAATTGTTTGACGCATCCGCTCTGACCGTTTCTCTGGATGCTTTGGACTTTCTCGACAATAGCTTTAAGTCTTTCGTGAATGCGCTCTCTTTGCTGTTCGTTGTCAAGCATGGCATCCTCCTGCATCAGCTTTTGAGTGAGTGGGTTATTCGGTGGGTTTTTAATGGAAGAAAACCACCTAAAAACTTTCGTTCCTAGGTGGTTTTTAAGTGGTGGAGGCGATGGGAGTCGAACCCATGTCCGAAAAGAGCTCAGTGTAGGTGTCTCCGGGTGCAGGCGATCTACAACATTCCCGCCGCGCCACGCCGATCGTCAGGCTAGCGCTTTGGTAGCTTCATGAGTTCCTGCCGGTCCGCAAAGCTTAGGTCCGTTCAGGTGCTGTGTCTAAAGGACGCCCCGGCCCCACACGACACAAGAGTGGGCGGAACGCGCAGCACTCAGGCTGCGAGCAACTGATAATTATTGTTGTCAGTTAATTTTTTTGGAGGAGTTATAGAGCAGTTCCCCCACTGCTACCCGCTGCCCAGACCTCGCTCCCCCCGTCGAAACCTTTACGCCCCCTTATAAAGCACATCTTGCGATGTGCGGAAAGCTTGGTTTTCTGCGGTGAGCCGCAGTCTGCAATTGGAATGCTTAATAATACTTGCCGTTGGACTTCACAGCCCGGTCAATGGAGCGCTTTGCATCGCGCTGGGCGGCATCGGCACGCTTGTCGTACAGCTTTTTGCCCTTGCACAAGCCCACTTCCATTTTTACGCGGCCATGCTTGAAATAAAGCGAGAGCGGTACCAGCGTATAGCCCTGCAGCTTGCACTGCTGGTGCAGACGCCGGATCTCACTTTTGTGCGCCAGAAGCCGCCGGACACGCATGGGATCCTGATTGAACAGATTGCCGTGGTCGTAGGGGCTGATGTGCATCCCCTTTACCAGCAGCTCGCCGTTTTCAATATCCACCCAGCTGTCCTTCAGGTTGACCCCGCCGGCCCGCAGGCTTTTCACCTCGGTGCCTTTGAGTTCCACACCGGTCTCCAGCGCTTCCAGAACAAAATACTCGTGGCGCGCTTCGCGGTTGGTGGCGATGCTCTTGGTCGCCGGGCGCTCCTTTGTGGGTGCCATGCTGCGCGCCTCCTTTCTCCGTTCGGTTCGTTGTTTCAGTATACCATTTTTTCAGGGTAATGCAAGGGCTGTTTCTGACAGAATTGTAAATTTTTACAAACTCACAGCTCTCCCCGGCCGGAAAGCGCCCGGTACAGGGTGGTCTCGTCGGCGTATTCCAGGCTTGCGCCCACCGGCAGACCGGAGGCAAGCCGGGTGACCCGGATGCCCAGTGGCTTGATGAGCTTTGCCAGATACATGGCGGTGGCTTCGCCCTCCACGGTGGGGTTCATGGCCATGATGACCTCCTTCACCGTATCGTCCTTCAGCCGCGCCAGCAGCTCCTTGACGGTCAGCTGCTCTGCGCCCACACCGGCCAGCGGGTCCAGCAGGCCGTGCAGCACATGGTACAGACCGTTATACTCCCGGGTGCGCTCAAAAGCCTGCACATCCCGGGGCTTTTCCACCACGCAGATCACCGAGGTGTCCCGCTTGGCGCTGGCGCACACCGGGCACAGCTCGGCGTCCGTAAAGTTCTGGCAGATGCGGCACCGGTGCAGCCGGGTGTGCGCGCCGCGGATGGCATCGGCCAGCGCCGCAGCGTCCTTATCCGACATACTCAGCACCTGATAGGCCATGCGGGTAGCACCCTTGCGGCCCACGCCCTGAAACTTGCCGAACTCTTCGATCAGCTTTTCCAGCGGTGCGGCAGTGTAGTCCATGGTATCTCCCCTTCCCGGCTCAGAGACCCGGAATGTTCAGGCCGCCGGTCAGCTTGCCCATCTCGGCTTCAGCGGTCTCGTCCACCTGCTTCACAGTGGCGTTGATGGCAGCAGCCACCATGTCTTCCAGCATCTCGATGTCGTCCGGGTCCACGGCCTCGGGCTTGATGGTGATGGACAGCACCTCGTGCTTGCCGTTCATCTTTACGGTCACCATCTCACCGGCGGCGCTGCCGGTGTACTCGGCGGCTTCCAGCTCGGCCTGCTTGCTCTTCATGTCCTCCTGCATCTTCTGAGCCTGACGCATCAGGGCGTTCATATCGGGGCGGCCGTAGCCTGCGGGCATTCTTGCTTTCATAATGGTATTCTCCTTTATTATAAACAATTTTTAGCGTTTTTTGCGGGCGGTATCCTCAATGCTGACCTCTAACCCCAGCTTTTCCAGTGCCAGAAGGGACTGCTCCGCATTGGAAGCGGTCTTTCCGGCGGTTTTGGGCTCGTAAGGGCCGATGGGCACCGGCACGCCGGATACCTCGGCGATCAGCTTTTTGATCAGCTTCTGGCTGTCCTTGTTCACCCGGATAAAATCCCGGAAGGTCTTGCCGCCGTCGATCAGCACGCGGGTGCCGTCAAAGTAAGCCTTGGACTTGCGCAGATACATATACAGCATGGGGTCGATGCCTTCCAGCTTCTGCACGATCTGTCCCCAGTACGGGAAGGGGTTCGTGCCCTGCTGCGCCACGCTGCGGGGCTTGGTCAGTACCGGGTCGGCGGGGTGCTCCTGCACCGGGGCAGGCGGTTCCTCTGCCGCAGAAACCGGCTGCGCGGGCTCTGCAGGGGCGGGCTGTTCCGGCTGGCTGACCGGTTCCTCCGGCGGCAGTGCCTGCGGGGCAGGCTCGTCCCACGGCAGGGCGGCATCGCTCTGCTGTACCGGCGGTTCGTCCGGCATCGGCGGCAGCTCCTCCGCAGGGGCGGACGGGGCTTCCGGCGCGGCAGGCTGCGGAGAGGTATGCTGCACGGCAGAGGCAGGTTCTGCTCCTGCTGCCGGGGTCTGGGGTGCAGCAGCTGCGGGGGCAGGATGCACCGGGGCGCTGGCAAAGGGCTGCACCGCTGCCGCAAAGGGGCGGGGCGCTTCCGGCTGCGCCGCGCGGGCGGGGGCTACCTGTACCGTTACCGCCTGCATCTGCTGGGGCGGCTCGGACAGGCTGAACAGTGCCAGTTCCAGCTCAATGCGCTGGTCGCTGCCGCGGGTCATGTGCTCCAGCGCCGTGCCAAGGGTGCGGATGGCGCGGATGGCTTCTCGCTGGCCCATCTCCGGGCCTTTTTGCAGGTACAGCGCTTCTTCCTCCGGCGAAACACCGGACAGCAGCGCCTGCCCGCCGGGCAGCGCCGCCAGCATCAGGGCGCGGTAGTGGGCGATCAGTTCCTCGGTCAGACGTTTTACGTCCACCGACTGCTGCCGCAGCTGCGCCAGCTGTGCCAGCGCGGCGGCAGCATCCTGTGCTTCCAGCGCGTCCGAAATATGGAACAGGTAGCTGCGGTCGGTCACACCCGCCATGCGGCGCACCACGTCCGCGTCAATTTTGGCGGTGACGCCGGCGCAGGTGTCCAAAATGGACAGCGCATCGCGCAGCGCACCATCTGCGAGACGGGCGATCAGCTCCGCGCCGTCGGAGGTCAGCTCCAGCTTTTCCTCCCCGGCGATATACTCCACCCGCCGTGCGATATCCTCCGGCCCGATGCGGGTAAAATCGTACCGCTGGCAGCGGGAGAGGATGGTGGCGGGCACTTTCTGGATCTCGGTGGTCGCCAGAATGAAGATAACGTGTGCGGGGGGCTCTTCCAGCGTTTTCAGCAGCGCATTGAAGGCCGCTGTGGACAGCATATGCACCTCGTCGATGATATACACCTTATACTGGCAGGCGCTGGGGGTATAGGCGGTCTCGTCCCGCAGGTCGCGGATATCGTCCACGCCGTTGTTGGAGGCTGCGTCCATCTCCACCACGTCCAGCAGGCTGCCGTTGTCGATGCCTTTGCAGATCTCGCACTCCCCGCAGGGGTCACCACCCTCCGGGTGCAGACAGTTGACCGCCTTAGCAAAAATTTTGGCGCAGGTGGTCTTGCCGGTGCCGCGCACGCCGGTAAACAGATACGCATGGCCTACGCGCCCTGCGGTGATCTGGTTTTTCAGGGCAGTCACGATGGCGCGCTGACCCACCACATCCTCAAACCGCTGGGGTCTCCATTTGCGGTAAAGTGCACGATACACGGCGATGTCTCCCCTTTCCCGGCCTTTGCGGCAAAAATAAAAGGACAGCGCTCGACGGGGTTTTGTCCCCGCCTTGCGTAACTCGGCATACGGATGCAGGCTTACTGAAACGCACGAACGCACTGCTTA
>ENA-UEPJ01000387-UEPJ01000387.1-human-gut-metagenome-genome-assembly--contig:-NODE-387-length-60516-cov-7.800013_pt1 | contig 60516 bp, 47 predicted proteins | sample MGYA00242890_ERZ507896 | MGnify/ENA primary metagenome ERZ507896 (study PRJEB26167, sample SAMN06115508) | human gut metagenome | host: Homo sapiens | place: China:Qinghai | collected 2015-08-20...
TCGTTCATTGAGCAGGAGGAGGGCTTTCCCTTCGCCCCGCCCGTGAACGTGGCTTGTACCCTGACCCTCAGCGTCAAGTACGCGCCGAAGTACGAGGATACCGTACAGGAGGCCCTTGCCCTGCTCCGCACGGTCGGCCTGGTCACAGTTTTCTAACCCTCCGGCGCCCACCTCCCGCGCCGTCCCCATAGAGCCCGCCGGGGGGCATGTACCCCGGCAAAGGACTTTTCATGAGTCAGGAACAACAGGACGCCACGGATTACGTCCGCGTCACCCTCACCATCCATGAGTTCTCCGAAGACGGCGAATGCTGCATCGTCTCGGACAAACACGGCCACGGTACGGAACTCTCTACCGACGCCTTCCTGCATGACGCCGAGGACATAGACGTGGGCGATACCATCGCCTGCGACATCCTGCGCGAGGCGTGGGAAGACACCGGGCTCATCCCGGACGATGCGGGGCCGCATGACGTCCGCGCCTGCGGGCGGGAAAACATCGAGGTGCTGGTGGATCTCACCGATGAACAGCTCCTTGATCTGGGCTCCGAAATGGCGGACGCCCTGCGCGAACGCGACAAGCTGGAAACGGAACTGCTCGCCGTGAAGAAGGACTACAAGGCACGCATCGACCTTTCCGTCTCCAAGGCTGCGGAAGCGGCAGCGGAATACCGTTCCGGCAAACGGTTTGAAACCGTCTCCTGCGACCGCTTTGAAGATCGGACGACGATGGAGGTCGTATGGTGCGATTCCGTGACGGGCAAGGAAATCAGCCGCCGCCCGATGACCGCCGAGGAGCGGCAGCACCGCCTTGAACTCGTCACCCCGGACAAGCCCGCGGACAACGGCGAAGGCCGGGCCGAAGTGCTCACCTTGCCCGCCCCGCCCGCCGCCAACGCCCGCACCTGCCTGTCGTGCCGACACCTTTCCGCTGACGGCACGGAAAAGGCCGAGCCCTGCATGGCCTGCGCACAGGCAAACGGCGGCGACACCGACAACTGGGAGCCGCGCCGCGAGTGCAAGACCTGCGCCCACGTCACCAGCACCGTGGACGGCTTCCCCTGCGGCGGGTGCAGCCTGAACCCCGATCCCGGATACGGCGGCGACGAGGACCGCTGGACATGGAAGGATGCCCCGAAGGAGGGAATGCCGTGCTGACCAGACGCATGGCGAAAAGACAGCATTGCCCGCTGATGCCGACGGCTAAAATCTATGAGCACCATGTCAACGGTGTCCAGATCAACTGCGAGGTCATCGAATACGAAAAGTGTACGGGCGAAGAATGCCCCAAATGGCGGGACGGAAAAGTGGACGGGGGAAGGTGTTCCTATAATGGGGATTGTAGGAAAGCAGTATGCAACTGTGCTTCCTGCCCCGACCGCTACGGCTACTGTGGAGGCTGACCATGCCCGGTTATGACGACCCGAACCGCCCGGAATGGACGGGCAAGCGCAAGGCAAAGAACTTCGCCCGCATCAACGCCGCCTGCAAGGGTCTGAAAACATCCGGCGGCAAACCGCCGACGGACTGCCCCAAGTGCGGCACAAGCCACAAGTTCGCGGCCTGCCCCGTGTGCGGGTGCCCGCGACCGAAGAAGAGATAGCACCCCACGCCCCGCCCTCCCCCGGCGGGGCTTTTCATACCCCAAACCGTGGGCCGCGCATACGAAGCACGCGGAGATGATATGCAACAAGTCACAAAAGAAAGCGTAAACTGGCATGAGTACGCACCAGCAAGAAATTGTGAGAATTGCCAGTATGGTAGACGTATTGATGTATATCAGTGCGTCTACCGCTGTGAGCTTAACGATTGGAATACCGGAACACTGTCAATCTGCGATAAATGGACGAAAAAGGCGGAATGGCGAAATGGGAAAGGCGGCTCACGTGGGTGTGGGTCGCCTTCTTTCTTTGGCTGATCTGGGCAACTGGCCCCATGGGAGGGAGTAACGAGTTCGTTCGTCCGTCCACATCTTCGGCAGGGGCGCGGCTGCATGAACAACGCGCGGTGGGGGAAGTATTGAGATATCTTTCAGTTTGTTCCGGTATTGAGGCCGCGACAGTGGCGTGGGGGCCGCTTGGATGGAAACCAGTCGCCTTTTCAGAGGTCGAACGGTTTCCCTGTGCCGTGCTTGCGCATCACTACCCAGACGTGCCCAATCTCGGTGACATGACAAAAATCGACGGGAGAAAATACCGTGGAACAGTTGACCTTCTGGTCGGGGGGACTCCCTGCCAAGACTTCTCTGTCGCCGGAAAGAGAGCCGGACTTTCTGGAGAGCGCAGTGGACTGGCCCTCGACTTTATCCGCCTGGCTCGTGAAATCGCACCGCGATGGCTGCTTTGGGAAAACGTTCCCGGATGCCTGTCCACGAACGCCGGGATCGACTTCGGTTCCTTTGCCCAAGCGTTGGCTGACTGCGGGTATCATCTTGCCTACAGAATCATGGACGCTCAGTTCTTCGGAGTTCCCCATCGTCGCCGTCGTGTCTTCCTTGTCGGACATCTTGGAGACTGGCGACCTCCCGTCGCGGTACTTTTTGAGCCCCACGGCCTGCGCAGGGATACTTCGCAGGGACGGAAAACGCGGCATGTGTTCCCTTGTCTCACGCGAAGAGGGGCGACTGCTTACGATGACCGAACGCCGTATGTACTGGAAAAAACAGGCGTCAGAATAGCCACGCCCAAGGAGTGGGAACGCCTTTTCGGTTTCCCCGACGATTACACGCTTGTCCCCTACAGGGGAAAACCCGTTGCCGACAGTCCGCGGTACAAAGCTCTCGGAAACAGCATAGCCGTTCCCGTTATGCTGTGGATCGGAGAAAGGATACAGAAATGGGAGAACATGTATGCTGACGGAAAAGGAAAAGAGGTGGCTGGAGTTTCGGAAGAACGTGTGCTTCCGGTGCAAGAAGCGCAGGCAGACATGTAGCCCTGTGCTTCGTGAGATTTGCCAGAAAGCTGGATACCCCATTCGTGATTTGGCGATGGTGATCCCGCCAGACTACCGCGACGCCGCCGAGTTCGAGGCGAGAGTGGCGGAAAAACTTACACTGAAAGAGCCTTGTCCTCTTCCCGAAAACGCTGACCTTGATGATTGTCCTTACTTTACCGAAGACGATGGAAGCGCATTTTCGTGCAGATGGTGCCGTCTGAAAAGAGCTCGTATCACCGTTGAAGAGGAGATGGACAATGAGTGAAACCTCCCTTGAATCCATCATGAAGTGCTCAAAAGAGTCCATTGCACGGGCGTATCTGTGCCGGGACTATTATGAAAACATGAAAGAATGCCCTGAGGTTACGCCGATAAGGTGTTATCTCGGTCACTTCTGCGGAGACATAACCCCGCAGGAGTGGGAAGAAGTGCTGAACAGCGCGCAGGAGCCGAAAGAATGACCATCACCACCGCAGAACTCGCCCGCATCCGTTCCGCCGCCATTGGCGACATGCTCGGAGATCCCGGGGCGCTCGACAAACTTAGTCCGGCGGCTACCATTTTCAGGCTGTGCCGGGAACTGGAACTATCGCGGAAACACGCCGTCACCATGTCAGAAGTAGCAGCCGCAGCGTGGGGCGGGGAAATCCCGTCACCGTTGCCCGGTCATACTCACATGACCGAAGAAGAATTTACCGAAAGATATAACTGCCCTTGGTGTGGCGGTTCTGGTCACATCGACGATTGCGATGAAGCAGACAAACAGGTCAAGGCTCAACTGGAACGGCTGGATCGGGAAGCGGATGTCCTCAGTATCTGGCTTGCAAACGCATATATCGACATTGATTTACTGCCCGAGATCGATTCCGGTGCTATGAATCCGCCGTTGCCTGAAGATGTACGGGAAGCCGCACGCGAGGCCATGGAGGAAGGGAGATGAACACCACAGTACAAAAAGCCATTCACGATGGGATGAAAGCGACTGGGATCACACAAACTGAACTAGGGTCAGGACTCGTTAATTAAGGTAGAAGAGAACAGTGACAGCAAGACAAATGGCTGAGAAAAAAGTATGGGCACAGCGGTCATATCGGGTTGCGATACGTCGCCAGTCCTTCAACTTGCTGAATGTATTTTCAATAAGATGGCAACCTTTATACAGCGTCTTGTCGAAAGGAAGTTCTTCATTTCTGGTTTTCCGCGGTGGTATGCAGACGGTTATCCCTTTGGCTTTTAGAGATTCCCGCAACCAACTCGCGTCATAGCCTCCATCTGCCAGAAATATGCTGTTATCGGGAAGCAAGTGCTGGAGAATGGCCGCCCCCTTGTAGTCGCTGACCTGTCCTTCCGTCAGCAAAAGCAGGACAGGGCGCCCGTGCCCATCACAAACGGCATGAAGTTTGGAATTCAGGCCACCTTTTGTTCGTCCTATGAGGCGCGAAGAATCCCCTTTTTGAGCAGGCTTGCCGCCGTGCGGTGAGCCTTGAGGTGAGTGGAGTCGATCATCAGTGAGCCATCAAAAGACGTTTTGTTGGCCAACTCAGTGAAAATTTTATTGAAAACACCGAGTCTGCTCCACCTGATGAATCGATTGTACAGCGTTTTGTGCGGGCCGTACTCATCAGGTGCATCCTTCCACTGAAGCCCGTGCTTGATGACGTATATGATGCCGCTGACGACGCGTCTGTCATCGACACGCGGAGCACCGTGAGAACGGGGAAAGAACGGTTTGATACGCTCCAACTGACTTTCGGAAAGATAAAACAGGGTACGCATGCGACACCTCCATGCCCTCTGCATACCCTGTTTTTGTTCCTTTGAAAATAACGAGTCCTGACCCTAGCCGTTGTCTTACGCAGCAGAGCGCGTGCTTCCGAGATTATTAATGGGAAAAGGGATCTAAGGAGGACTGAACTGCTTGTACTTTCATATCTGCTCCATATCCCGCTTGAAACGCTGATGCCTCCTCTTAGTGAAGAGGATAAGCTGCATATCGACTCGCTTATTGCTTGGGAGAGAAAACTTCAAGAGACAAGATATATAAAAAAAAGAACTTCTAAACGGAGTAAGAAATCATGTCCGAAGAACTGACGTTGCTACCGTGCCCGGCGTGTGGAAATCCCGATGCAGTTGTTTCTGTGACTACAAGAGCTGCTGTGTACTGCCCTATGTGTGGTATGTGCGGGCCTTGCTCCCCAAAGGTCGATACGGAATATGTTGTCAGACAATGGAACGCTCTTCCTCGCGCCATAACGAGGCACCAAAAGACAAAATCATGCGGGCAATCAATCCCTTGTATAGTGATTCCCAAAAGTGCCTACTGCATCACCCTGCTGAGGGTATTGCCCGGGACTGACAGGGAAGCGCGAGGAAGAGATCTCAACGATATTCTTATGGGTAAGGATCCAGGGTTCGCAAGGCTGGAGCGTGCTCAACACGGTATTGACGCCATGCATCAGGTAGTGAATCGGGATGGTCACACCCGGCTTATAGGCTTCCATAATGGCGTCAGCCTGTCCGTAACTCAGAATATGTTCGCTTTCGTCCACGGGGATAAACAGTACGTCGATGGGCTGCTTTCTCAAATACTCATCCACAAAGACCTCAGGAACGGGCCTGTTGTCCCCCCAATGCACCAACGTGATCCCGCCTGTCTCCACCACGTATATCACATTGTCCATATGCAGGTTGTTTGTCGGAGGCGCAAAGTCCTCCCCTGTGTCCTTTTGGATATCCGTCCAGCGCGTCTTCCCAACGGAAGCGGACATATGCTTATCCGCCAAGCCGGTGATGCGGATATCCCCCAGAGTGTACGTCCCCACCATACGCTCCATGGTGATGAGCGCCTTCGGGATATGCAGCGCATCATGATCAAAATGGGCATGTGTGGAAAGCGCGATGTCCACTTTGACTTCTGGGAAGTCGACTGGAAACCACCAGCCCCATGCGGGATCGTTGCGCCACGGATCTATCAGGACGGACAAACCCAAAGGGGAAACGATCCGCACGCAAGAATGCCCGAAATAATCCACCAGAACCGGTGTGGAGGAAGGCACCTGTTTTCCCTCCTGAACACTCCGCAACTTCTCGTTGTTGATCTCAAATGACTGAGCTCTCGAACCTTCCATAAGGCCTCCTCGCGGGTTGCAGTGCTAATGCTATGGAATGAAAGGCTAACCCTGTATAATCTAACTATCATGTCCCAAGGCTTTGTCAATCCAGAGCGTCAGGGGCGCATAAGGAGAGAATATTCATGGAAGACAGATTATTACGTCTGAAGGAAGTACTTGAGGTCATCCCCGTTTCACGGGCGACATGGTACCGAGGCGTCTGGGCGGGATTCTATCCTCAGCCGGAAAAACATGGCCGCTCTTCCCTCTGGCGGATGTCCGCCTTGCAAAAAGTCATCACAGGGAATCAAGAAAATCAGCCCACGCCTGCATCATCTGCCGACGCTCGGTGATGTATTCCGCCCGATTATACGCGGAACGGACTTTGTTTTTATCAACGTGTGCGAGCTGGCGTTCGATAACATCCGAGCGCCAGCCCATTTCGTTGAGCAGGGTGGACGCCATACTGCGGAACCCATGCGCGGTCATCTCTCCGGCAAACCCCATCGACTGGAGCGCGCACCGGACTGTATTCTCACTGATCGGGCGTCGCCGCCTCCCCTGCCCCGTAAAGATGTAAGGCTGCGTCCCATTGACGCGCCGCATCTCCTCCAGCACAGCAATGGCCTGCCGCGACAGCGGAACCATATGCTCCCGCCGCATCTTCATCCTCTCGGCTGGTATCAGCCACATCCTCTCTTCCCAATCGATCTCATCCCATGTAGCAAAACGTAATTCGACCTGCCGCACAAACGTCAGGGCCGTGAAACGCACCGCCGCACACACCACAAAGCTGCCCTGATACGCATCAAGGGCACGCATCACAGCACGCGCACCGTCTTTCGTGGTCAGGGCGGCATGGTGCTTCTCCTGTGCCGGAGCCAGCGCCCCGCGCAAATCCCGGCAGGGATCGCTCTTGGCTTTTCCCGTGGCCACTGCCCTTCGGAAAATCTGCGAGCAAATCCCCAAAACCCGATTTGCCGTCTCAATGACACCCCGCTTCTCCAATGATGTCAGGATACCCATGATCTCGATGGGGGTTATCTCCGACAGTGAGCGTTTGCCCAAGCGTGGGATCAAGTATTCGTCAATCCTGCGCCGCACCAGCCCCTTGTAGTGCTCCGACCACGGCACAGAGTACAGGGAGTACCACTCCTCCGCCATCGCCGCAAAAGAGTTCTCCGCCGCGCGGCTCTCAACCTTCTCTTCCTTGCGGGCCTGTGAAGGATCCACCCCGGATACAAGCAGCTCCTTCGCTGCTGCCCGCCTGTCACGGGCCAGCTTCAGGGGGACTTCGGGGTATATTCCAAAACTCAGAAGCTTTTCCTTTCCGTTCCACCGATAGCGCCATCTCCACCTCTTTGATCCGGTCGGCGCAACCTCTATGTAAAGCCCCTCTGAATCGTATATCTTGTAGGGCTTATCCGTGACCTTAGCCTGTTTGATTTTTGTGTCTGTCAGCATAGGGAACTCTGGGGTATGTGGGGTATCCAACTGGGGTATGGATTCCCCACTTGGTGAAGATACCCTCGAATATACCCCAAAAAAGAGTGAGCTGACAAAAGATAATATGAGACGATATGAGACTTCGTGAGACGAAAGAGAGGGGAAAAAGTAAAGGCTCCTGAGACGTTATGAGTCGTCAGGAGCCTTCATGAGATACAAATATGGCGGAGAGGGAGGGATTCGAACCCTCGATACAGTTTTATCCGTATACCCGCTTAGCAGGCGAGCGCCTTCGGCCGTCTCGGCCACCTCTCCGTGGAAATGACGTTAATGCGTCGTTTCGTGGATTCTTCTAGCGATTCTTCCCGTACCTGTCAACCATTTTTTCGATTTTATCGTTCCCGGCGATCAATCAAAAATGCCGGGGAGCTCTACCATGATAGAATAACTCTTGTCGTAACCATCGTAATTATACCGGCCTATAATGCGGTAACATTGCGCCGAATAGGCAATATCAATACTTTGATCGTAGGTTTTTCCGAACGTTCCACCTTGGCGCATATTACGGTAGTCATCAAACCTGATAGACCACTCAGGCGTCAAATTGATCGTCAAGTCATTGTGGATAAGCCGCAAATCCGAAGTAAGCTGGACATTGTTCCAGTTTTCATACTGGAATTTTTTTCTGTAGTCGTAATACTTATCACGGAAGCTCATACCGGTGTACCATGATATCTTATCCTTGTAGCGCAGATTGATATCATGATCATGGCGTGTAACTTGTCCATCATACGCCGAGAAATACGTTTTATCATGATACCCGAGCCACGGCCAAGGATAGATCTCGAAATCCGAAACAATATCCATGAATGGCCTGCGCCCATATTCATCCCGATACCGATCCCGGCGAGCCTCTTCAAAGTCGTAACCGCTCTCAATCCGCCAGCGCAAAAGATCCTGATAAAAAGTACTGCGCCGGGCTTCCTGCTTATCCCCCTCTCCGGTTACCGAAACAATGGAACCCTTCCGCGTTACAATATTGGTGATGGAGTACGTCAGTTCATCCCGGGGCAGGATTCTATCCTCCATCAAATAGAAAGGATTCTTTTCTTGGTCAACATGCGGCGTGCGGGAATACCGGATACGCGGCTGGATTTCGTGACGAACCGCCGTCCACATTTTCTTTCCGGCGTTTTCAGGTTTGAGCGGAATGCTCGATTCGTCTCCAAGCTGCCAGATGCGGCTGGCTTCCGTATACCCTTGGATGTCCATATCGATCATGGTACGGGATTCGCCTGTCTGACGTGGGGAAGCCGAATTGTCCATGTACATGGCCAATGGGCTGGTATGCTCCTTGCGATCCGTATTGTAGTAGGTCTGACGGAGCCCGACCGTACCGATGACGGAACCAAAACCAAAATCGAGAGGAACAGAGAGCTTCGGATAGATTTCCGTACGCCCGCCGGTTGTTCCCGAAGCACGGTACATATATCCGGACTGGAACTGCGCTTCCAGTTCCAAGGGAATCTGCGGAACGATTCTTCCCTTATACAGGAACAAGTCAAGCTGCGGCAGGCGCTGGACCAGTTCATCCTGGCTTTGCGCCCTGTTCCCGTGGCCGAGGGCAGGATCCTGCTCATACCGCATACTGGCGACGATGCCCACGCGCTGCCAATCATTGCTCACCAAAGCGGCGCTCACGCGGTTTTGATCGTCTTCCTGCAAATCACGCCCAAACATCCTGAACAAATTGTCACGGGTCCTGTCAAAACCTGTAGGCCCTTGGTTGAACTCACGAAGAAAGTCCTGATCCGAAACATAATCGATATTGGAGCGGTAACGCCACGTGGAGGCCCCAAGGAATCCGTCGGCCATTCCGCGCAACCAGTACCGATCGTTGTTGGTACGCAGCGTTTGCTTATTTTCGCTTACCCGGCTCGTCCCTGGAATCGCCACGGTATCCTTATCGTAGATGCCGGTGGCGGCGAGCCATGTCTTTTGATCCGTAAATTCGTTCGCCCGATATTCGACACTGAGCGACGGCCCGATCTTCGTCATCCAGCCACCGTAGAACGTCATATCATGGCTTTCATCAATGGCCCAGAAATACGGCTGGGTATAATAAAAACCACGCTTATCGCTGATGCCGTAGTCTGGCGGCAACAGCCCGGACTGGCGCGTTGTCTTTGCCGGCAATACCATGAAGGGGCTGTAAAAGATTCCCGTATTTTTTACGTCAAAAGTCGAGTGGAAAAGCTGGGCATAACCGTCAATCTCCACGACGGCCTGCTCGGCATTCATTGACCACGCGGGACTGGTTCCGTCGCAGGTCGTCACTTTTGCCTTGTTGAAGGTATAGCGATCACCCCAATGCTTGATGATCCGCGAGCCGCTGAAATAAATGTGCGGCCCCTCCATGAAAACATGGCCATTCGTCAGCCAGCCGGTTTTGGAGTGCAGATCAAACTCGGCTTCATCTGAATGGATGTCGTCCTTGCCCATGCGGACGAACACGTTGCCTTTCAGATAAACCCAGTTTGTCGCGGAATAGTACCGGGCGAAATCAGCTTTCAGGATGTCGTTTCCCCGCTGAAGGACAACCCCGCCCTGCGCCTCAACGATGGTATTGTCGCTGAGCGTGACCAGTTTGTCCGCCTCAAGATTCCACGAAGCCTCCTTCGTGTCTTCCATCGGTATGGTGAGCACATCCGTAGCGGCATACGAATGGACCGGCGAACAAAGAAAAAGCGCCAGCAGAGCTATGGGCGCGCAAACCGTTTTTGTCACAAGCCGGAACATTCCGCGAGGCAGGGGCACAATCATGGGCACGGTAAACTTCCTGTTGCATCCAGCGTTCGGACGCACTATAAAAATGCTCCGCACAGGAGCGTGTTTAAAAGGATAACTCCGCAGCAACGTTTCTTTTGTATCACTCGAACCAATTGCCGGGCGCTATCCCGAAGCCTCTCAATGCCTGCCTCCCTCGCGGGGGTGCCTTTTGAAAAACAACGCGGCTTCATGCTCTGGTTCGTGCGGAGTGTACTCTAGCCCATTTTTCAAACAAAAAAAACCCTCGGTTATTCCCCGCCGCCGGGGGGCGGCGAAAAAAAGAGGATCCTTTTTCCGATTCATCCATAACTTTCCCGAGATACGAAATGGGGGATGTTTCCACGCCCGTTTACCGTCCAGAATCCTTGTCCCTGTTTTTTCACCAGCAAAGCGCTTGAGCGTGGAGGTCCCATGTTTTTGAGCAGTGCCATCATCACCGTCCACCTTGAAAACCTTAGGCATAACCTGAAAACACTGCTGGCCCGCCACCCTTCTCTCATGCCGGTCATCAAGGCCGACGCCTACGGGCACGGCGTCGTCGCCGTGGCGCGCGTGCTGGCGGAAGAAGGGATACAGCATATGGCGGTGGGTTCCGTGGGGGAAGGCGCACTGCTCAGGCAGGAAGGGCATACGGCTTTCCTGCTCGCCCTGATGGGACTGGCAAGGGATGAAGATACGGCTCTTGCCGCGAGCTACGACATCACGCCGCTGGTCCATAGCCGGGAAAGCCTTGAGCGGATCCTTGCGCAAAGCCATCTGGCGGGACGGGCGAAGCCGTTGACGGTTGCCATCAAATTCGACACCGGCATGTCCCGGCTGGGGTTCCGCGTGGATGAAGCGGCGGAGCTGGCCGACTATCTGCGTACGCTCAAGGAAGTGCGGCCCGTGCTGGTCATGTCGCACCTCGCCGCTTCGGATACTCCGGCACTCGACGATTTCACCCACGAACAGGCGCGCCGCTTCCACGAAGCGACGGAAAGCATGAAGGCCGTTTTCCCGGGCCTCAAAACATCCCTGACAAACTCTCCGGGCCTCCTCTGCTGGCCGAGCTACGTCGGCGATCTGGCCAGACCCGGCGTCACGCTCTACGGAGGAAATCCGCTTCACGGCACGGATAGGGCCAAGCTGGGCATGGGCCTGCTTCCCGTCATGGAGATGGCGGCTCCCGTGCTTTCCGTCCACCCCGTCGTGAAAGGTGCCACGGTCAGCTACGGCTGCCTGTACACCGCCCCCAAAGACATCAGGGCGGCCGTCGTCGGGGCCGGCTATGCCGACGGCTACCCGCGTTCGCTGTCCATGCGCGGCTCAGTCCTGATCCGGGGACAGCGCGCCCCTATCCTTGGGCGGGTGTGTATGCAGATGTGCATCGTCGACGTGACCGATATCCCGGGCGTCGAACCCGGCGATACGGCTTATCTGCTGGGGGGCTCGGGCCCGCTGGCCATCCGGCCCGAGGAACTTGCCGAATGGTGGGGGACCATTTCTTATGAGGTATTCTGTGCGCTGGGCCGCAACCGCCGCGTAAGCGAGAAAAAGTTCAGCGAATACAGTAACCGGCGGGCCTAAGCTTCAGCTTCTGGTGCGGCAGGGCTCCCCGCCGCACCGTTCAGCGCTGGCAGCAGTAGCCGCCTTCCACACCTTCCGGGCTCAGCACGATCTGCCAGAGCTGGATGTCACGCGCCCGGAAAGCGCCCGCGCAGCTTAAAAGATAGTACCGGTACATGCGGCGTACGCGCTCGCTACACTGGAAAGCGCCTTCCGCATAGCCTTCCTCAAAGCGCTGGTGCCATGCCATGAGCGTCTTGTCGTAATCGGCGCCGAAGTTGTGCCAGTCTTCCATGACATAAAGCCCGGTGATGGCCTTTGCGACGCAAACGGGAGAGGGAAGCATCCCGTTGGGGAAGATATATTTATTGATCCACGGATCGGTTCCCGTCTTCTTCTTGCTGTTGCCGATGGTATGCAGCAGGAACAGCCCCGAAGGTTTCAGCAGCCGTTTGGTCGTCTTCATGAAAATATCGTAATTTTTCCGTCCCACGTGCTCGAACATCCCCACGGAGACGATGCGATCGAACTGCCCTTCCATGGAACGGTAATCCTGCAGCAGCCAGTTGACGAGATGCCCGGCATCGTGTTCCCGGGCATAGGCCAGCTGTTCCGTGGAAATCGTGACCCCGGTGACCTTCACCCCGTATTCTTTGGCCATATATAAGGAAAGGCCACCCCAGCCGCACCCGATGTCCAGCACGGACATCCCTTCCTTGAGATCCAGCTTCCGGCAAATCAGATCCATCTTGTTGCGCTGCGCCTCATCCAGCGTCTCGGCATCCTTCCAATACCCGCAACTGTAATTCATCGTAGGCCCGAGCATACGCGCGAACATGGCGTTGTCCGTATTGTAATGCTGTTCCGCGACCATTGGGGCCCTGGCTACGCTTTGCAGGTTGAACAGGAGCTGGCTCGCCACGATCAGCGCGTTGGGCAGGTTGCGCCGTACCTTATCCTCCAGATGCGCGTGAAGGGCCTTACAAAACATCACATCCAGCTGGTCGCAGTCCCACCAGCCCTCGAGATAGGCTTCGCCCGCTCCGAGCGTCCCCTCCCGAAGCACCCGTTTATACAGGCCTTCATTATGAACCCGGATATCCCAGGGACGGTCTCCCCCAACCCGGATATCCGCCTCAGCAAGCATCGAAGTCAAAACGGCTTTTGCATCCATGACTAACCTCCGAAAATATCGCCTTCACACCCCTTCCCGGAGTAAAGGCGGCTTTCCATGATGCACCACGGAATACCCTTTTCTTCAATTATTAGTTGGCGCTAGAATCATTCAACCATAAAAACCTCCTCCATGCGGAGGGACACGAAAAAGCCAAAAAATCCCCACTATTCGGAGAGGCTGTGCGGGCGGCTGAGCCCCTGCCGCCATGATCAAAAAAGAGAAGACGGACAATCCGCCTCCTCTTTATTGTAAGACTGCAACCGCCCTTCGCAAGGGAGATTATTCGTCGTCATCCCCGCCGGTCTTCTCGGGCAGCTTTCCGATGCGCTTCAAGAACTCGTCGCGGCAGTCGTAGCTGCAAAAACGGTGAACCGTCTTGCCGTCCCGAACGGTGATGTTGCTGTCGGAGTCAATATAGGCTCCGCAAACCGGGTCTTTGACCATCTCCCCGGTAGCGATGAGATGTTCCTTTTCCTTCTTGGTATCCTCGCCGCTCTTTTTGCGGTCGTTCATGAACATGCGATACAGGGCATAGCCCACAAGGATGAGGATCAACCATTTCCACATGGTTCAACTCCAGCATTGCCGTTACTGGCGGATGCGGTTCCCTTCCACGGCATGAGCGAGGGAACGCAACGCCTCTCCGGGAGTCCGTCCGTCGGAGAGGAGCAGATTCGGTTCGATATCCCGCAGAGGGACAAGCACAAAAGCCCGTTCCGACATGCGAGGATGGGGCAGAGCCAGATGCGGCGTATCCCAGCGCTCCTGATCAAACAACAAGAGATCCAGATCGATAACGCGCGGGCCGAACCGCATCGCCGGGTCCGACGTCTCCCGGACGCGGCCCAACCTCTTTTCCACATCAAGCAGCATATCCAAAAAATCGGGGGCTGTCATGTCTAAAGCGCAGGATACCTTGAGAACCTGATTGGCGAACCAGGGCTGGTCGCGCATATCCTGCGGCTCCGTAAAATACACGGGCGACGACGCCTCGATTTTCCAGCCCGGCAGGGCCCCCAAAACCTCACGCGCCCGGGCCAGATTCGTTTCCGGTTCGCCCATATTGGAACCCATGCACACATACGCCATATGCCGCTCATTCATCATATCACTCCAAAAGCCGCGACCGGTTTGCGATTCCCCATGCTCTGGTGTATTCTGCGAACATGAAGACGACCACGCGAATCCATGCATCTCCCGTTTCCGACAAGAACGGGCAGCGCCCCGATACTCCGGCAGGTTTTCCCGCCAGACTGGCTTCCCGCTGGCTTGATGGACTCATAGCCGAACGGGGGCTCTCGCGCAACACCGTCGCCGCCTACAGGCAAGATCTGGACGCGCTCCGGGACTTCCTCGACGAGCTGGAAACGCCCCTCAGCGGCCTAGACGACGAAAACATCACGCTGTTCATCGCTTGGCTGCGCAAACGCGGCGACGCGACCCGCACGCTCGCGCGGCGCATTTCGTCCCTGCGCAGTTTCCTCGCATGGTGCGTCGAACGGGGGGAACTGGCCTCCAACCCGGCCGCCCTCATCGACACGCCCAAGCTCCCTTCCCTCCTGCCCGACGTGCTGACGCAAGATGAGATCGTCCGCCTGCTCAACGCGCCGGACGCCACCAGCAAGCTCGGGCTCCGGGATCGGGCCATGCTGGAGCTGCTGTACGCCGCGGGTATGCGTGTTTCCGAACTCATCGAACTGCAACCCATCGATCTGGATCTCCAGCGGGGCGTCGTGCGCATTTTCGGCAAGGGAAGCAAGGAGCGCCTTGTCCCCCTGCATGACGCGGCGGTCATGCGCATGGCAGAATACCTCAAAATCGTGCGCCCCCTCTTCACCCCCGTTGAGGACCGGGTGTTCCTCAACCGCTCCGGCAACGGCCTCTCCCGGCAGGGCGTCTGGAAGCTGGTCAAACGCTACGCGCTGGAGGCGGGCATCCGAAAACCCATTTCCCCGCACACGTTCCGGCACTCCTTCGCCACCCACCTGCTGGAAGGCGGGGCGGATCTCCGTTCCGTGCAGATCCTCCTCGGCCATGCGGACATGAGCGCCACGGAGCTCTATACGCACGTCCAGTCCGAACGCCTGCTCCAGATCCACAGGAAATACCATCCCCGGTCCCAGCACGCCGAGCCCGGCCCGGATGACGCCTCCTCTCCCGAAGACGACCTGTCGTAAGCTGCATAAGGAAACCGCATGAAACCTTCCCTGGCCTCCGCCCCCACCGTCATCACCTGCCACAGCAACGCCGACTGGGATGCCCTGTCTTCGATGATCGGCATGTCCATGATCTACCCCGACAGCATCATGATCTTTCCGGGCAGCATGGAAAAGCCGCTGAACCAGTTCTTCAACGAAACCGCCGTATTTCTGTATACCTTTAAAAATATAAAAGAGATCGATCACGCCAGCGTGAAGCGCGTCGTCGTCGTGGACACGCAAATCCGTTCCCGCGTGCCGCAGGTGCAGGATCTGCTCGATCTTCCCGGCGTGGAGGTGGAGGTATGGGATCACCACCCCACCCCCTACTCCGGCGAAAAGAACAAGGTCATCAATGCCGACGTGACGCACATCGGGACCACGGGCTCCACCTGCACGCTTATCTGCCAAGCCTTGCAGGAACGGGGCATCACCCCGGCCTGTCAGGAAGCCACTTTTCTCGGGCTCGGCATCTACGGCGACACGGGCGCGTTCACCTACACGTCCACCAAGCCGGAAGATTTCCTCGCGGGGGCATGGCTGCGCCAGCACGGCATGGATCTGCCCTTCATCGCTGATCTCGTCCAGACGGGCATGACCAGCGTCCACATCAAGGTTCTCAACGAACTGCTCGACTCCGCCACCGCGCACGAAATCGGCCCTTACAGCGTGGTCCTCGCCGAAGCCACGCTGGACAGCTTCATGGGCGATTTCGCCTACCTCGCCCAGAAATTCATGGAGATGGAATCCTGCAACGTCCTGTTCGCCCTCGCCAACATGGAGGAAAAGGTACAGGTCGTGGCCCGCAGCCGCGTGGACGCCGTGGACGTCGGCCAGATCTGCAAGGCGCTCGGGGGCGGGGGGCACCGTTTCGCGGCGTCCGCTTCGGTCAAGAGCATCCCCATCCCCGAACTCAAGGACGCCATCTTCCAACAGCTGTACATGCAGGTAAACCCGAACAAGCAGGCGCGGGATCTCATGTCCTCGCCCGCCGTCGGCATTGAGGACAGGCAGACCATCCGGGAAGCGGAACAGCTCATGAACCGCTACGGCCTCAAGGCCGCTCCCGTCTTCCGGGCGGGGACGCGCCATTGCATCGGCTATATGGAATGCCAGACGGCTTCCAAGGCTATAGCCCATGAACTGGGCGACATGCCGGTTTCCGAATACATGCAGCGCACCATCCTGACGGTCCCGCCGGACGCCCCTCTCCAACGCCTCATGAAGATCATCGTGGGCGCGCACCAGCGGCTGGTTCCCGTCGTCGAAAAGAACGAGGTCATCGGCGTGGTCACCCGCACCGACCTCATCAACATGTTCGTCGAGGATCCTTCCGGCGTGCCCATCCCGGTCAACACCAGCGCACGCGAACGGAATCTGGCGAAACTGCTGTCCACCCGGCTCCCGCAGCCCATGCTGCACATGCTCCACAGGGCCGGGGAACTCGGTGACCGCCTGCAGGTCAGCGTCTATGCCGTGGGCGGTTTTGTCCGCGACATCATGCTCAGCCGCCCCGCCGTGGAGTTCGACGACGTCGATCTGGTGGTCGAAGGCGACGGCATCGCCTTTGCCAGGGCGCTGGCGCAGGAACTTGGAGGCCGCGTCCGCGAGCACCGGACCTTCATGACGGCCCTCATCATCTATCATGACGAGAACGGCGAGGAACAACGCCTCGACGTGGCCACGGCGCGCCTCGAATACTATAAATACCCCGCCGCCCTGCCCACCGTGGAGCTCTCTTCCATCAAAATGGATCTGTTCCGCCGCGACTTCACCATCAACGCAATGGCCCTCCGCCTCAACAAGGGGCAGTTCGGCTGCCTCGTCGACTTCTTCGGCGGCCAGAGCGACATCCAGCGCAAGACGATCCGCATCATCCACGCCCTGAGCTTCGTGGAGGATCCCACCCGCATCATCCGGGCCGTGCGCTTTGAGCAGCGGTACGGCTTCCACATCAGCACGCAGGGCGAAAAGCTCATCAAGAACGCCCTGTCCCTGAACCTCGTGGAAAAACTGTCCGGCGCGCGCATCCTGCACGAGCTGAACCTCATCTTCCGCGAGGACGAACCGGAAACCTGCCTGCGCCGCCTCAACGAACTCGGCGTACTGGCCGCAATCCATCCGAGCCTCGTCCTGAACGCCGACAAGAACGAGCTCCTCGACTCTCTGCGCGAAGTCATCGACTGGTACCGCCTCCTCTATTTCAAGGAAACGCCGGAACTCTCCACCCTGTACCTCATGGCCCTGTGCAGTGCCGTCCCGGCCATCGAGACGGCGGACATCCTGCACCGCCTCGGGCTGACGCCCACGATGCGCGAAGAAATCCTCAGCCTGCGGGAAAGCGTGCGCATGACGCTGGTGGAACTCATCAACTGGCACCGGGATACGCAGAAGAAGGGGCAGACGGAACAGTCCGTAAGCCGCTTGTGCGCCCTGCTTGCTCCCCTGCCCCTCGAAAGCACGCTCTACCTGATGGCCCGCTCCGACAACGAAGAAATCAGCAGCAGCGTTTCCCAGTACATCTACAAATGGCGGCAGATCAAGGTGGACATCAACGGCGACGACCTGCACCGCCTCGGCCTGGAGCCCGGGCCGCAGTTCGGCAGCGTGATGCGCATGGTCCTCGCCGCAAAGCTGGACGGGAAGGCCGAAACGAGAGAAGCGCAGCTGAAACTGGCTGAGGAACTGATCAGGAAAGGATTTCCGGGAAACGGGACGGCGGGCGCCGCCCCGAAGAAGCCGCGCTGAAGCCTCCTCCGCAGGCGGGAAGGGCTTGCCGTGAGCGCCCTTGCCGTGTAGAAGAGGAAAAACGATTTTCACTCAAGATAAGGAAGCTGTCGTATGACACATCCTCTGTGGGCCCCGTGGCGTATGGACTATATTTTGGGGCCGAAACCGGATTCGTGCGTTCTGTGCCTCCCTCCCGATGATCTTTCCCATGACGAGGAACGGCTCGTCCTGTACCGTGGCAAGACCGCTTTCGTCATCATGAACAAATTTCCGTACAACAACGGGCATATCATGGTGGCTCCCCTGCGGCACGTCATGGATCTGCCGCTTCTGGCGGCGGAGGAATCGACGGAAATCATGGAATTGCTCAAGCAGTGCACGACCATTCTCAGGGAGTTTTTCAAACCGCAGGGCATCAATGTAGGCCTCAACCTCGGCGAAGCCGCCGGAGCGGGCATCCGCGACCACCTGCATTTCCATCTCGTCCCCCGCTGGAATGGCGATTCTTCGTTCATGGCCGTGATGAGTGAAACGCGGGTCATCCCCGATCATCTGGCTTCGACCTATACCAAACTCAAACCCCTTTTCGCCCGGTTGCGCCCGGGCCAACCCGCATGAGGAGAGGTCTATGCGTTACATCAAAGTGCTGCTGCTGGTCATTCTGTTTTTCCTGGTCATGATGTTCTTCGTGCAGAACCAGAGTGCGTTCTCGCAGGCCGTCGCGCTGAAACTCGACCTGCTGTTCCTCCCTCCGGTCGAATCCGCTCCTCTGCCCTTCTACACCCTGCTGATCATCTGTTTCGTCCTTGGCGCCCTGTGCATCCTCGCCATGCTGATGTGGGACCGGGTTTCCCTGTCCGCCAAGCTGACGATGGCCAACATGCGTGCCCGCGGCTTTGAAAAGGACGTCGCCAAGGCCCTCAAGACCAACGAGGCCCTTCAGAAGAAGCTTGACGCCGCCGAAGCCAAGGCCGCCCAGCTCGCCGAAGATGTCGAAAACGCGAAAAAGTCCGCTTCAGCACTCACCGAACAGGCGTAACCCTTAATCTTTCATAATGCCCACGGATGGTCCCTCGCGAGGCCGTGCGTGGGCATTATTGCAGCATATGAGCCAACAGCCCGCATCTCCCCGCCTTACTCCTATGTTCGAACAGTACCTCCGCATCAAGGAGGGCTATCCTGACGCCCTGCTCTTTTATCGCATGGGCGACTTTTATGAACTTTTTTTCGAGGATGCCGAAGTCGCCTCGCGTGAGCTTCAAATCGCGCTGACTTCGCGCAATCCCAACGCAGAAGCCCCCATTCCCATGTGCGGCGTCCCGTGGCATGCCGCCGAAGGCTACGTCAGCCAGCTCCTGAACAAGGGCTACAAGATCGCCTTCTGCGATCAGGTCGAAGACCCCAGAGCCGCCAAGGGGCTTGTCGAGCGTGCCGTCACCCGCGTCTACACGCCCGGGACCGCCGTCGAGGACGTCAGCCTCGAACCCAAGGGGCATACCTATCTCGGGGCCCTGTTCTGGAGTGCCGACACGGATCGCGGCGGGTTCGCGTGGGTGGACGTCTCCACCGGCTACTGGGCCGGGCTGCATGTCAAAAAGAGTCAGGAACTCTGGCAGTGGGCGCAGAAGATCGCCCCGCGCGAACTCCTGTTGCCGGAAGACGCCGACGTCCCGGCCTCGCTGCACCTCACGGACATTCAGGCCGTTCGCGTCCCGCTGCGGAGCCATTTCGACTACAAGCGTTCCGCCGAGCGCGTCCTTGCCGCCCAGTCCGTCGCCGAACTGGGAGCCTTGGGTCTGGAAGGCCGCAAAGAGCTGGTGCAGGCCTGCGGAGCACTGCTCGCCTACCTAGAACAGACGCAGATGCAGGACACCAAACATCTTGCGCCGTTCGAGCCTCTGGATCTCGGCCAGCACCTCCTCATCGACGACGTTACGGAGCGCAATCTGGAACTGTTCCGCCGCCTCGACGGGCGTAAAGGCGTGGGTACGCTGCGCCATGTGATCGACTCCACGCAGACGCCGATGGGCGGCCGCCTGCTTGAGGAGCGCCTGCGCAACCCTTGGCGCGAGCTTGCGCCCATTCAGGAAACGCAGGATGCCATTGCATGGCTTATCGCACATCCCGAAAACAGGAAAAAGCTGCGAGAAACGCTTTCCGGCGTTTATGATCTTGAGCGGCTGTCTACCCGTATCGCCCTGAACCGGACCTCCCCCCGGGACATGCTGTCGCTCAGGCAGAGCCTTGCGGCGCTTCCTCCGGTCAAGTCCGCTATCACGTCCTCCGATGCCGATACGCCCAGAGTGCTCCGCTCCATTACGGAACATTGGGATGATCTCGGCGACCACGCCGCCACGCTGCAAAAAGCCCTTGCCGACGATCCGCCGCAGTTCATCACCGAAGGCGGGCTGTTCAAGCAGGGCTACAACGCCGAACTGGACGAACTGCTGGATCTTGTCGAGCACGGGGAAAACAGGGTCAAGGCGTTGCTCGACGAGGAGCAGAAAGCCTCGGGCATCAGCAAGCTCAAGCTTGGCTACAACCGGGTCTTCGGCTACTACTTCGAGCTGTCCAAAGCCGTTGGCGGCACACCTCCCGAGCATTTTATCCGCAGGCAGACGCTGGCCAACGCCGAACGTTTCACGACCGTCCGCCTCAAGGAGCTGGAAGAAAAACTGCTTTCCGCCGCCGACCGGCGCAAATCGCTTGAGTACAAGCTGTTCCAGCAGCTTCGCGGGGCATTGGCGGAAGCCCGCCCCCGCATCCTGTTCATGGCCGACATGCTGGCGCAGCTGGACTATTGGCAGTCGCTGGCGGAAACGGCGGTGCGCCACAACTGGTCGCGCCCCGTGCTCCATACCGGGCAATCCATCACGATCAGAGAAGGACGTCACCCTGTCGTCGAGGGCATCATCGGGGAAGCCGCGTTCGTGCCCAACGATCTTCATATGGATGAGGACAGACGGCTCTTGCTGATCACCGGCCCCAACATGGCCGGTAAGTCGACCGTGCTCCGCCAGACCGCGCTGATCTGCCTCCTCGCGCAGATGGGCTCTTTCGTCCCGGCCCGGGAAGCGCAGCTTGGCCTGTGCGATCGCATCTTCTCCCGCGTGGGCGCTTCGGACAATCTGGCGCAAGGCCAGAGTACGTTCATGGTGGAGATGATGGAGACCGCGCGCATCCTGCGTCAGGCCACCAAGCGCAGCCTCGTCATCCTTGATGAAATCGGACGCGGCACGAGCACGTTCGACGGGCTGGCTTTGGCGTGGGCGGTTGCTGAAGAGCTGGCAAGGCGGGCCGGGGGCAGCATCCGAACCCTCTTTGCCACGCATTACCACGAACTCACGGCACTGGAAGGCAAGATCCCCGGCGTGCACACCATGAACATCGCCATCCGGGAATGGAACGGGGAAATCGTCTTCCTCCGCCGCCTGATCCCCGGACCGTCCGACCGGAGCTACGGCATCGAAGTTGCGCGTCTGGCGGGTGTCCCACAGCCCGTCGTCCAGCGGGCCCGGGAAATCCTCGCCCAACTGGAGCAAAACAAAGGCTCCTCGCCCGTCCGCCAGGTCATGCCGAACCTTCTGCCCGGCATCCAGCTTCCCGAGTCCAAGCCCAAGAAGGCCGTCGAGGAAGTCGCCGTTGCGGAACCGGAGCACCCGTTGCTCGTGGCGCTGCGGGACACCAATCCCGATGCCCTGACCCCTCTTGAGGCCCTGAAACGAATCACGGAATGGAAACTTTTATGGGGAGCCCCAAAGCAATGAAAACATGGATCACGCCGATACTGTGCTGCCTGCTGCTGATCGCGGCGGGATGCGGCAAGAAAGGGGATCCGGTCCCCCAAGACAAGAAAAACCTTTTCTCGTGGGAAAGCGCTGATGCCGCCCTCACCGGAAACGGCTGCCTCGCCATCTCCGCGCTCATGAAAGGCGCGGCGCGCAACGTGGACGGTTTCTCCATCGAGCTGGAGCCGCTGGCCGCGTCCGCCGATTCCACCCTGCCGAAGGAATTGCAGACGCCGCAGGATACCTGCGAAGGCTGCCCCTTCACCCCGCGCGAAACGCAGGAACTGACGCCGCAGCAAGCCGTCCCCACGGATTCGGGAACGCGGTTCGCGTTTACCTACTGCCCGCAAACCAAGGCGGCGGCGTACCGCTGGCGTCTGGTGGCGCGGAACGTCTTCATGGCCTTCCCCTACGCGCTGACCCCTGTGAAGACCGTTCGCTAGATCAGATTCCTCGAAACACTCTGAAAGTATCAGTGAGGGAGCCTTTTTCTCGGGAAAGGCTCCCTCACTTCCCCTGAAAACCCTCCAAAAAGAAATGCCTCTACCTCCCTCCAAAACCTTTTGTGCATACCAAAAGCCTGCTCGCAGTTTTCCGGCACAAACGGCCTTTGGAGCAAGGCCATCAAAAAAAGAGGATAGGTTTAACCATCCCCTCTTATATTGAAAACGCGGCAAAGCCTTCATCAAAAAGGACCTGCCGCGTTTTTCTCTTATGGCACTTAAAAATGCTTCCGCCAGATTCCGCCGTAGGGGAAATTTCCGCCTTCGCCTTTGGAAGCCTTCCCCAACAGAGGCTCTGCGAAAAAATCCCATTCCCTGATGGGGCATCACACTGTTCAGACACCCCAAAAACCGACCAGCTGCAACAGCCACATGACCAGCAGCGCCTGCAGACCCGCCATGACATCATCGATCATGATGCCGTAGCCTCCGGGCAGCCAGCTCTCGGACGCATGGACGGGCCACGGTTTCCACATATCGAAAATACGGAATAAGACGAAGGCAATGCCGATTTTCGCCCAACCAGGATCGGAAAACGGCAACAGGACCAGCCACATGCCGAGCAGTTCGTCGATAACGATCTCACCCGGATCCTTGTAGCCGAGTATCTGCTCGCCACGGGTCGCGGCCATCCCGCCAATCCAAAACACGAGCACGAGCACCACAATCCGGGCGACGAACGGCAGCGGGATGAACAGAAACGGAGCCAGAACCGCCGCCAACGCGGAACCGCATGTCCCCGGCATGACAGGAGACAGCCCCGCAAAACCGAGCCGGCAAAAGGCGAGTATCAGTTTATCCATTACAACCCTCTCTATGCTTTGGCAGGAAAACGCCCGCACGAGAACTTTTCCCCTTCGGGACAGTACCGCAGCCGCTCGCACTTGGCACCAGCCAGGCCAAACACCTCGGGCAGCACGCCCCGGCACAGCGCGAGCATCTCGTCCGCGACGTGCCGGATCTCCCACTGCGCACGGCGGCAACAGCGGTGCTCAAAAAAATTCAGCAACGCGCGGCAGTTCATGGTCACGACAATGTTGCTCGCCGTGGCCTGCGGCAGGACAAAACGCGCATCCTCATTCGCCTTGGACCCGGTCCGACCTGCTTCTTCAAGCAATCCTTTAAGATCCCGGTAAGCGGAACCAATTTCCCGCATGATCCCTTCAAACCGCGCCAGCGCTTCCGGATTTTTCCGGATCTCCGGCGGGATCAGATAGTCGAAATCGGAACCGTCCACATAGCGCTGGCTCTGCTGCGAATAGGAGGCGATACGGTGGCGCACGAGCTGATGCGTCAAGGCGCGGGACACGCCGCCGAGCGCAAAGGTGAAACTGACGTGCTCAACCGGGCTGGCATGGCCGGACTCCATGATGGAAGCCACAAACTGAGCCTGCTTTTCGCGGCCGATGTCCCCGGCGAGCAGGCGGGGCCACATATCGGCCACAAATCCGGCGTGATAGCATTGACGAAACGCCGCATACACCAAGGAAAGCGGTTCCGGCGTATGGGCAAGCAATTCGACACGAGGTTGGACTACGGGCATATGGTCTCCGGCTATCCGAGCATATTTAAATGTTTATACGCTTTCGCCGTAGCCATCCTGCCCCGTGAGGTGCGCTTCAAAAATCCACATTGAATAAGATACGGCTCGTAAATATCCTCAATCGTACGGACTTCTTCGGAGCAAGCCACGGCCAGCGTCTTCACGCCCACGGGCCCTCCTCCATAAATGTCCACAAGGACGCGCAATAATTTACGGTCCATCTGGTCCAGCCCGTTCTCGTCCACATCCATGCGCCGGAGCGCGTGAGACGCCTGTTCCTCGTCCACCACGCCGGAACCGTAGACGGCGGCGAAATCGCGCACGCGCCGCAGCAGCCGGTTGGCGATACGCGGCGTTCCCCGCGAACGGCGGCCGATTTCCAGCGCGCCGCCCTCGGTGATCGGCACCCCCAGAATACGGGAGGAACGGATGACCACGCGGGACAGCTCCTCAGGCGTGTAGAACTCCAAACGGCTGATGATGCCGAAACGGTCCCGCAGCGGAGAGGAAAGCAAGCCGATGCGCGTCGTGGCGCCTACGAGCGTGAACGGCTCCAGATCAATTTTGACGGTGCGTGCGGCGGGCCCCTGCCCTATCACCAAATCGAGTTTGTAATCCTCAAGCGCCGGATATAGGATTTCCTCCACGGCAATGGGCATCCGGTGGATTTCGTCCACAAACAGGATGTCGTGTCGGGACAGATTGGTCAGGATGGCCGCCAGATCGCCGCTCCGTTCCAGCACCGGGCCGGACGTGCAGATCAGGTTGACCCCCAATTCCGCCGCCATGATCTGGGCGAGCGTCGTTTTCCCGAGGCCGGGGTTTCCGTAAAAAAGGACGTGATCCATCGCCTGCCCGCGTTCACGGGCGGCGTTCAGGAAGACGCGCAGATTGGCCCTCAGCTCCTCCTGTCCGATGAAATCCTCCAAACGGGAAGGACGGATGCTTTCGTCACCGGGAGAGCCGGAGTCAGGAGCCGACAGTTCTTTCGCCAAGTCTGCAGGGGGAAGGAATGATGGCATATTAGGAGAATCGGACATTACTTCTGCCGTTCGCGGGCAAGGGCTTTCAGGGCCGCACGGAGGGCTTCGCTGACTTCAAGATCAGGCTCCTCGTGCAGGATATTCTTCAAAACGGGTGCGGCTTCGGCTTCGGCATAACCAAGCCCTTCGAGACCCGTCAGCGCGTCGCGGTAGACGCTTCCGGGCACGCCCAGCTGCAACGAGGCCGCCGCCGGCATGTCCTCAACCTTCAACTTATACTTGAGCTCAAGGAAAATATGCTGGGCGCTCTTCTTGCCGATACCGGAAACCTGCGTGAGCGCAAGCACGTCGTCCTCAAGCACCAAGCGCCGCAGGTCGTCGGGGCGGAACGCGGAAAGGATGCCGAGGGCCGTCCGTGCGCCCACTTTGGAAATGGACGTCAGCACAATAAACGTCTGCCGTTCGTCCCATGTCTCAAAACCGAACAGTTCCTGCGCGTCCTCCCGGACGATATGGCAAATGTAGAAACGGACATGGCCGCCGCGTTCCGGCAATTGAAGCCGCGTCTGCTGCGGCAGGTAGACTTCATAGCCGACGCCGCCTTCCGTGACGACGACGCAAGCGTTGGCGCACACTTCCGCCAACCGCCCTTCTATATAAGCGATCATGGGGTGTTCTCTCCCTGTTTGAGCGGCAACACCCGGATGGCGTACCGAGGGCCAGCATAGCCCAAACCCCGCCGGGAGGAAACCCCCTCTCATGTCAGCCGGAATCTTCCATCCAGCCCTTGCGTGGAGCGAGCACTTCCAGCCTGCCCCCGACCTTCCGGAACCTCCCCCTTATCCGCGAGAGCCGTCTCAGCGGGCTCCCGCAAACGCACGGGCCGGGCAACATGGCCGCCATGTCTCCCGTCCGGTAACGGATCAGCGGCATGGCCTCACGCGTCAATGTGGTGAAGACCACTTCACCCGGCGTCCCGTCGGGCACAGGCTCACCGGAAACCGGATCGACGACTTCGAAAAACAAATCGCCTTCACGCAGATGGTATCCCTGTTTCCCGCAGCACTCGACCCCGCCGCCGTAGCCTGTCTCAGTGAGGCCGTAGTGATCGAAAACCTCACAATGCCAGCCGTGGACAAGCGCTTCTTCCAAATCTTGCGGCAAAGGTTCCGCGCTCGACAAAATGGACCGAATTCCCGGGGAGGCCGGATGCGCACCCAAAAGACGGCGCAACTGTCCCGGCGCGGCGACCAGACAGTCCGGGCGATGCAGCTCCAGTTCCCGGCAAAAGCCAGCCTGTTCAGCCGCGGGATTTCCGGCGACGCCCCGGGCTCCGATCCGGGGCAATGCCCGGATGAGCAGATCCGTAACCCCATCGGGGCGTTCCGCTCCGGGCAATAGAATGAGCACCGTATCGCCGGGACGCACCAGCACGCTGATGCCGTGGGCGAAAAAATCCAGCGTCCGCTCCAGATCAGCGGAAGCGAAGGCCAGCCGTTTGGGTTCTCCGGTTGTTCCGGACGTGCTCAGCGTCACCATCCGGGCGATGGCATCCAGCGGAACGCAGACAAACCGTTTCCAGCCGTCCTCGAGATCCCGCGCCGTCGTAAACGGCAATTGCGTCACATCGTCGGGCGACGCGGGCCACATTCCCGCCCGGATCGCCTCACCGTGACGTTCAAAAACGCCAGCAAGACGTTTCCGGTACAGCAGGCTGTTACGCTCCGTATAGCGCAACACCTCGTTGATTTTGTTCAACTGATACCGCCGCAACGATTCTTCGTTCAGCACCTCCAGCCCACAGCAACGCGTGATCCAGTCATCCAGAAACGGGCGCTTCATCATACACGGCCCCGGTACAACGTGGTGCCGTCAAACGAGGTCAGGTTGTACAGGCAAAATGGGATTAACGTTCCTGATGGACTGACGACATGGATGCAGCACCCTTTGACCCGCTCCAGATCCAGCGTCATGGCATCCTGAAACGCCATGCAGGACACGGTAAAGCGCTGCTCTATCCCCGCCGACGCCAAAAACCGATCGAACGCATCCCCATCCCGAACCGCTGCCGGGGACGCGGGCGCGCTCCAGTGCCGGGCGGCGAAGGCTTTGGCTTTGCGGGCCCCCTCAGCGGCGGACGGCGTTTCCCCGCAATCGCAACAGGAAGAAGCGCCCTGCACCAGCTCCAATGTTTCCCCGTTTCTCCGATAGACGGCACTGAAGGAACACAGCGCGTTTTCACATCCCGGGGGATGAAAATCCGTCCATCGGATTTGCCCTTGCGACTGCCGTTCCAGCTCTGCGGCGATCTCCGGCAATGTCACGCGCGGCGCGCCATCGGATCGCCACGGGCAACGTCCGAACGAAGACATGGGCTGAAAATGCACGCCTCGGACATGTGCCCCCAGACGCAATCCCATTTCCACCAGCGGCCACAGACGGTCGGCGTTAACGCCCGCCGCCACGGTCGCCACCAGCACGACCCCGATTCCCGCTTCGCCGCACGCCCGGATTGCTTCCAGCTTTTCGGGAAGGCAACGCCTTCCGCGCAGGATCTCATGGGCCGCATCATCCGCCGCGTCGCATTGCAAATAAACGGAATCCAACCCCGCTTCGCGCAGACTCGCCGCGTATCCGGGCTCCGTCCCTAGACGCAATCCGTTGGTGTTGCATTGGATCAGCGCGAAACCGCGTGCTTTGGCCATGCGGATGATCTCGGGAAGATCGTCCCGTACCGTGGGTTCTCCGCCGGAAAGCTGCACATTGCACGCCCCGGAAGCCTGCCTGAGGCGATCCATCTGAAAGGCGATACGCTCAAGGGACGGTTCCGGCGCAACCTGTTCTCCGGCGCTGGCATAACAGACGGGGCAACGCAGATTGCACCGTCCCGTCACTTCAATCAGCCCCGTACAGGTATGCTGGGCATGATCCGGGCACAACCCGCAGTCGAAAGGACAACCGCGCTCCCGCTCCACGAACGGATGCCGGGGATGCGAGGGCGTCTTGTCGCGGACCCAAGACCGGAAATCCGGCATACCGCGCCATACGGGAACGGAAAAAACACCGTGCTCCGGGCACTCCTTACGCAAAAGAACGGAGGGGATACCCTCTTCCGCCGGATCAAGCACATATTCGGCGGGAATGCGCCGCAAGCAGACGGGGCAGACGCTCTCCGTGGCCTGCGGCAGGAAACGGGCCGGGGGCATCATCGGGGCTCCGTCATGTCGATCCCGTACTCGGCGCACAAATCGACAAGTTTGTCCCAACACTCGGCGAGCAGATCCCCGCACAAGGTCATGTCAGCGCCGCCGCCCGTTTTTTCCTGAATCGATGGGCAGGAAACATCCCGGCATCCTCCGGTGCATACATGCTGGGCAAACCACGCCGCATAGTCGTTGATCAGCGGTTCCGCCATCGGATGGGCGGCTTCACCCGCGGCCCCTTTGCACGCCAGATACCCGAGCGCCGCCGCGCCTCCCGTCAAAAGCCCGCACGCACCGCCGCTTTGCCCCATTCCGTGACAAAGCCCGCCAGCGGCCCTGACCAACCCGGGATTTTCCACACCCTGCTGCTGCAAGACGAGCAGGACGAGGAGCTGGCTGCAACAATATCCTTCCCGAATCAGAGGTATGAGTTCCAACATCAATGCGTTCATTTGTTCCCCTTTTCCGCGACGAACATCCAATACCCGAACCGTTTTCCCGAACACGCCGAATCGCCGCTCCCCGGACATGCTCCCATCCATGCGAGCAACGCCGAACGGGGAACCCCCTGGAACAGGAGCCTGCCCGCCAGTTCACCGAGCAATCGGGAATGATCCTCCGAGGCCAAAATCCGAAATCCCTGCCGCGCCAGCCGTTCCGCCACAACGTCAGCAGGCACGGCACCGCGCGCACAGCCCTGCCCGCCCGCTCCGTGGCTGCCCTCGCGGACCACTATGTCCGTAAGCAACAGCCGTCCCCCCGGCCGCAGGACACGCCCCATCTCCCCCAAAGCCCGTTCAGGGGTGTACGACAGGGAGAGGACGCATTCGCAGACTATGCCGTCCATGCAAGCATCCCGAAACGGAAGGGCTTCAAGCGTCCCCGCGAGGAGCGGCACTCCGGATAACCGTCTTTCCGCCTCCTGAAGCATGGCGGCGGAACGGTCCATCCCTACGGGGCTCAGGCCGCGTTCCGCCAGCAAAGCCAGCGTTACGCCCGGACCGCAGCCCAAATCCGCCACCCGCTCGCCGCCGCCGAAAGCGCAATGCGCGAGCCCCCGCTCGGTAAGCTCCACGCCGCCGGGACGGAGGCAATCCGCCGACGCCAGCCGGAAAAGCTCCCGCTGGTATAAGGGCTCTTCCCGATGCTGCGGGATCATTTGTCTTCCAACAGGGCTTCCACTTCCGCCATTTTTCCCTCAGCCAGCGACTTGGGGATCATCGTCAATCCACAGGACGGGCAACGGGGCAAAGAGACGTCAAACGCACTGCCAAGATAGCCGACCTGAACTTTGACCTGCTCCAGAGGGCATTGGCAGCGGGCACATACCCAGTCGCCGGGGTCCGGCGCATAATTCGGTTCCATAGCCATGATGATCCTCCTGCCGGGAATTCCTGCTTTCGCACATAGCAGATTATCACTGAGCCCATTATAAAGGCATCCCATTCATACGAGGTCCGAAACCCCATTCCACCACGGGGTTGGGGGCGGCAGCCTCCCATGTCCCTTCGGCGGCATTCCCTAAAGGTGAAACGGGTTGCGGACAGCCTCGTAACGGCCTTTTGGGGTCGATGTGCCGGGTACTTCCATGCGGTGGCAGTAGGCATCATGGACGATGCACACGCCGTCCTCAACGCTGTACTCCACCCAGAATGTCACCCGCACAGGACGCAAGGATGCAAGGAAATGCCCGTTTTCCCGGTTCAGGAACGTGTCGCCGGAGGCCTCGGCATGGCGCACGACGCGCACGGCGTCCTCCCGCAGGATATGGCGCTCTTCCATCTTTTCCAAGACATCCGGCGCAATACGGACAGGGATGCCGTCATCGGCCGTTTCCGCTACGCTTTCCCCGGCATATCGCCGGAGCACCTCGGTCCGCAACGCGGCACGTCCCGCGCGCCGGGCCGACAGCCCGCTTCCTTTTGCGGCCGCCGCCGCATGGAGGGATTCACCGGGATACAGCAGGTCGAGCATATGCAGGGAAGGTTTGCCTTCCGCGACAAGACGTTCCCGGCACATGATACAGGATGTAACGGCGTCGTGTTCAAGCTGTCCGGCCCGATCCGCCGCGATAGCCGAAGCAAGCTGCGGATTGGCATCCCATGCCAGCCCTCCGTACCCGCAACAGGGCGTCGTTTCGCCGGACAAACGCGGCTCCTCGAACGGGACGCCCCGCTTGGAAAGGAGGTTCCGCACCGACCGCAGCCACGTCTCATCGTGACGGGCGGAACAGGGGTCATGGATGCTCAACGTGGGGACGCCGCCGCAACAGGCTTCCTCACGGAAGGACAGGGAGGGGCATTCCGTATCAAGCACTTCCCAAAGCGACGCCACGGACATTTCAGGCAAGGCTTCACGCAGCGTCTTGCAGCATGAGGCGCAAGCGGCGATCACGCGAGGACGCCCGAGCGATTCCCATGTGGACTTGAGCGCCTCCACGGTTTCCGCAAACAGTTTTTCCTCTCCGGCCCACTGCGCGGGAACGCCGCAGCACTGCAACAACAGGCCGACGCTGCCGAGATCTTTACGCAACGTCTCGTACACGGCCAAAACCTGTTCTCCCCGTGCGCCCGCAAGCTGGCAGCCGGGGAAAAACACGTGCCCGCACCGTTCCGCCGCCTTCCCGTCCGCTCCTGATCCGGCGAAGGACAACGCGCACTCCGGGCCGTTGGCGGCGGACATATCCTCCAGCGCGAATTCGTGCGCAGAAGGGGGCATCATGCCGCGCCGGACCATATCCTCACGGAACGACAGGCACAGATCCGCCATAGAAAAGCCTTCCGGACACAAGACCTCGCACTGACCGCACAGCGTACAGCTGTTGATCATCGTGTTGGCCTGATGGTGCCCCTTCACGATCGCGGCGTTGTTGTACATCTGGCGGGCGTAGACGCGCGGGTAGCCCTTATATTTCTGCATATACAGGCACTCGCGCACGCAAATGAGGCATTCGCACTGCAAACATCTTCCGGCTTCGGTTTTGGCCTCTTCAAGCGAATAGCCCTCGCCGGGATGTTCCGGTTCCAGCCGCTGCAGCGGAGCCAGCCCGTCGAGCGGAGTGTGCAGCCTGGTCGCGCTCGCGCCTTCATTCTCGCGCGATGCCGTCAGGGAAACGCCGGTCATGGAACGCTCAAGCGTCATGGCGGCCCGGCGGCCTTCCGCCGCCCATGCGACGGGGGTGCCCGTCCCATCCGGTGACGGCCAGCCACCGAAACAGACATGTTCCGGTCCGCCCGCCACATTCAGCGTCACGGAATCCACGGCATCCCGTGAGGCCGGGGCCAAGCCCGGGGCACAGGAAACATCCACAAAAACGGCGTCATAGCCTTCTACTTCCTGAAATAGGGCTTGGTCAGGCTCTCGGCGGGTCAGCGTCACGCCGCTCTTCCGCATGGCTTCGAGTTCGCCGTCCAGCGCTTCCGGCGTCAGCGCGGGGAATGCGGCGATCAAACCTTCCGCAGGACGTCCGCCCGCATAAAACAAATCGACGGGATATGCCTTTCGGGAAAGATCCCACGCCGCGACCAGCCCCGCCATGCCGTCACCGATCACCGCGACCTTTTTGCTTTTTGGGGGACGCGGCAGATTCCGCGTCTGCTGAGCGCACTGCGACACACAGACCCGTTCCAGCGCACCAACGGCGAGCGGCCCGCCAAGCTCCTGCCGGACACAGGCCGTTTCGCACGGGTGTTCGCAAATCCGTCCCAGAACGCCGGGCAAAGGCAAATGCCGCTCCAGCACTTTGCGGGCCCCGGGCGTATCCCCGTGCGCCATCCGTTCGAGAAACGGCCTCACATCCATCTGCAGCGGGCAGGCCGCCCGGCATTTGGGCATATCATCCTGTGTACACTGCCGTTCCCAGCTTCGCAGATCCGCCTGTTCCATAACGCCTCCCGAAAACCGTCAAAACCAAACGGCCCTCCCGGCCCGCATAACGCATCTCGCTACACAAGAACCGGGAGGGCTTTAACGCCCGGCCCTCTTTGGAAGGCCGGACATGTCACGTCTCACTATCGATTACTTCTTCAGAGCGGCCAGCACCTTCTCAGGCCGTGCGGGCAGATGCCTCACGCGGGCGCCGCAAGCCTGATAGATGGCGTTGATGATGGCGGCATGTGGAGCGGTGAGCGGAAGCTCACCCACGCCGGATGCGCCGAACGGGCCGTCCTTGCGGGAGTTTTCGAGGTAGATCAGCTCGATGTCGTCCGGGACGTCCTTGATGTAGGGCAGACCGGCGCCAATGAGCGTGGAGTGCTTCTTGATATCCTCATAGTCCTCGGTCAGGGCGAGGCCGATGCCCTGCGCCAGACCGCCGTACAGCTGGCCGTCCGTCACGAGGCGGTTGTTCACCTTGCCGATGTCGGCGATCATGGTCAGCTTTTCCACCGCGGTCTTGCCGGTCGTGATGTCCACGGCCACTTCGGCCATGAACAGGCCGTACATGTAGCAGCAGAAGGGTTCGCCCTGCCCGTTTTCGTCCGGGGACGTGCACGGGGTGGTCCACTTGCCGTACTGGCGGACCTCGCGGCCTTCGGCCTTCATTTCGTCATAGGTATAGAAACCGCCGCCGGGCTTTTTCATGGCCTCGATCAGGGTTTCACAGGCCACGCGGATGGCGTTGCCCACCACGAGCTGCGAACGGGAACCGCCGGCCGGGCCGCCCACGGGGGCCTTGGAGGTGTCGTTCATGACAAGGCGGATCTTGTCGGCGGCAATATTCAGGGGACGCAGGGCCTCGTGGGCCGTGCCGAGCGCGCCGGCGTCGGCGCCCTGACCGTGATCTCCCCAGCACACGCCGATGGTGACCGTGCCGTCTTCATTGTACTGCGCCCAGCTTTCCGCCGAGTCCGGACCGTCCAGACCGCAACCGTAGATGCCGATGGCCACGCCCACGCCGCGCTTCACGGTGTCGGTGGAGTTCGCCGCGGCCTTTTCCTTCGCCGCCTTGAACTTGGGACGCATGATGTCGATCATGTCCGGCAGGCTGAACACTTCGGGGGCCTGACCGGAAGGATTGGTGTCGCCGGGCTTGTAGCAGTTGACCGCGCGCAGTTCCAGCGGGTCCATGCCGAGCTTTTCGGCCAGTTCGTCAATGAGCACTTCGGAGGCGAATTCGCTTTCCGGAGCGCCGTAGCCACGGAACGCCGCACCCCAACCGTGGTTCGTGCAGACCGTTTTGCCGAGGCCGCGGATGTTTTCGATGCCGTAGCCAGCGCCGATGTACTGGGCACCGCGCAGGGTCAGCAGGTCGCCGAATTCCGAATACGGGCCGTGGTCGACGATCCAGTCGGCTTCCATGGCCTTGATCTTGCCGGTGGCCTTGTCGGCGGCGTAGCGGACGGTCGTGAAGAACGGCGAACGCTTGCCGGTGTATTGCTGCTGCTGTTCGTAGTTGTAGCGCAGGTGGCAGGGACGGCCGGTGGCGAGCACGGCCACGCCGATGAGCGCTTCCATGGTCGGGCTGAACTTGTAGCCGAAGGTACCGCCCGCGTTGCACTGCACCATGACCATGTCGTTGCCGAAATCAAGCCCCAGACCGGGTGCGATCATCAGGCCGTGCAAGTGCAGGCCGATGGATTTCGAATGGATGACCAGCTTGCCTTCTTCGTTCATGTAGCCGTACCCCACGTCAGGCTCGATGGGCAGGTGGGGCTGGCGCTGCGTGTAGTAGCTGCCTTCCGCCACCACGTTATTGGCGTCGGCGAAGAAGGGAGCGGTTTCCTGCCCCTTCACTTCCTTCTGCTCGAAGTAGGTGTTCGGGGTGCCGGGGTGGATTTCGATGGCGTCGGGAGCCATCGCGTCCGGGGCGTTCAGGTATTCGGGCAGCAGCTCGAGATCGAATTTGACCTTGTCGGCGGCGGCGCGGGCGTGCGCTTCGGAGTCGGCGCACACGATGGCGAGGGCGTCGCCGTACTGGAAGATTTTGGTATCGTTCAGGATGGGACGATCCCAGCCGTCACCCTTGTTGGTCGGGAAGGTGATGAGGCCGGTAATGCGGTTCTTGCCCTTGACGTCCTTGTGGGTCAGCACGCGGTACACGCCGGGCATGGCTTCGGCTTCGGAGGTGTCGATGCCCTTGATGTTGGCGTGGGAAACCTTGGCCTGAGCCAGCGCCAGATGCAGCGTGTCCGGAGGCATCTTGAGGGCGGTATCCGCACCGAAGTCGTGCGTGCCGGTCACCTTGGCGACGGCGTTGGGACGCGGACGACGGGAACCCCACGTGCGGCCGTCCACGGGTTCCTTATATTCGATGTCCTTGACGGATTTCTCGCCGCGCATGACGGCGGCGGCGTCCATGACGGCATCGACCAGCGGCTTGTAGCCCGTGCAGCGGCAGGCGTTGCGGTGACTCTGGAACCAGTCGCGCACGTCGTTGCGGGTCGGGGCCGGGTTGTTGTCGAGCAGGCATTTGGCGGACACGATGAAGCCGGGCGTGCAGAAGCCGCACTGCGCGCCGCCGTGGAACATCCACGAAAGCTGCAGCGGGTGCATATGCTCGGGCGTGCCGATACCTTCAAGGGTGGTGACGGCGGCCCCGTCTTCAACGCGTTTCATTTTCAGCGTACAGGTACGTACCAGCTTGCCGTCCAGAATCACATTACAGGCACCGCACTGACCCGTGCCGCATCCGACCTTCACGCTGGTCAGCAGAAGCTGTCCGCGCAACACGTCGGCCAGCGAATCTTCCGGATTCACCAGCAGCGTTTTCGTCATGCCATTCACAATGAGAGTCTTGGAAATCATGTGCCACTCCTTGATTCCACGGCCAGCCCGCCAGACGGGCCCAACCGGAGGGTTTCTGGATACCCGGGCGAAAGAGACTGTTCCCTTTTCGCCGGTTCCCCTGTAGCCTGCTTGATGAATACATTCGGAAGCCGATACTCCGCACCCTTGAGGCACGGTTCCGTACAAAAACGGCTCCCGATGACGTGCACCTATCCCGCCCTGCTTGGAAGAGCGGATATGTTTATTTGTGCATATAAGAAGCCCTGCATTCTGTCAATGCGGTCACCCGAAAAACACTGGTACTGTTTAAGGAAACAGCCATGAAGAACAGCTCACGCTTTTTCAGGAACACGTCCTGCGCCCACTTTCCGTGCCATCCCAACGCGGATCCTGAGACATTCAACTGTCTTTTCTGTTATTGCCCCCTCTATTTCCTGCCGGAATGCATCGGCACGCCCCGCTGGAACGCGAACGGCATAAAGGATTGCACCCTCTGCCGCGTCCCGCATCAGCCCGACAACTATGATCGCATTATCCAAAAGCTTTCCGCGGCGATACGCGAACGCGCGGCGGAAGGGAAGGAAAAGGGGCCTCGACAGCCCACGGAATGATCTTATTTGAAAAGCAGCAAGGCCTGCGTTATAGTCGCCTTTCTGAAACACTTTTGCGCAAGGATGATCTCTCATGCCCAACAAGCTCGAACAGGCCCAAGAAGCCCTCGCCAAGGTTGAAGCCCATATGGAAACCCTGACGCCCCAGACGCAGGCCCGCCACATGGCGGAACGCGTCCGGGACAATCTGGCCGCGTGCATCGCCATGGCCCAGTGCAACCCCAAAGCCGGGGAAATACTCATGCCGAACGTGCTGACCGCCGCCCATGAGTACCTTTCCGGCCTCGGCAAGAACTGATCCGGATTCCCGCATGATCCATAAGCCCGGGGTACGCCGATGTGGGACGTTCCGGGCTTGTCTCTTTTTTTGGAGGAACGGCGGGCATCTTCCCCGCCCGCTGATCCTCCCTCACCCACTCCGAGTTGTATGAGGTTCGCGTGCGTCTGCTGACAGTCCTTCTTTTCGGCGTGTTTCTCGTGGCGACGCAGGTTTTTCTCGTCCTGAAAGCCATGCAGGACAACCTGTTCGAACGGGACGTCGATCCCGTGGATGCCGTCATGGAACGGCAGGCATCCATTTCCGACGAGCTCACACCCCAGGAACGCCTGTGGCTCAGCAAGAACCATACGGTCCGGGTCGGCGTCGATCCCGACTTCTACCCGCTTGAAAAATTCGACGCCGAAGGCCGCTATACCGGCATAGGCCCGGACTACCTCCGCATCCTCCACAAGATGACGGGGCTCTCCTTCCGCATCGCGCCCCCCTCCGACTGGACCAACACGATCGACATGGCTACGTCCCACAAGGTGGACATGTACATCGCCGCCGCCGAGACGCAGCACCGCTCCCAATATATGCTGTTCACGCCCTCCTATATCGTGCTGCCCGGCATCATCGTGACCAGGCAGCCCACCAAGGGCGAGAGCGTAACCCGCGGGGCCGCCACGGACGAAACGGAACCGAGCATAGACGGGCTCAAGGACTTGGCCGGGAAACGGGTCGCGGTGGTCAACCGGTATTCATGGCACGACTTCCTTGAGGAGCTGCACCCTGAGATAACGCCCGTGCCCGTCAAAAACACGCTGGAGGGGCTGCAGAAAGTCGCCTTCGGCGAAGTCGACGCCATGATCGACTACCAGTTCAACATCACGGAAAAAATCAACAACAGCGGCATCCGCAACCTCCGCGCCGCCGGTTCCATCGACGCGCCTTACGGGCACGCCTTCGGCATCCGCAAGGACTGGCCCGAGCTCCACAGCATCATCAATAAGGCACTCAGCAAGATCACGCCGGAAGAGCGCAGGATCATTGCCCAGAAGTGGCTCCAGCCCTACGAGAAGAAGGCGTTTTCCAAGCAGACCATCTGGATGATGCTCTTTGCGGCGGAAGTGCTGTTCACGGTGTTTGCCTTTGTCCTTTACTGGAACTTCTCCCTCAAGCGGCAGGTATCGCGCAGGACGGCCCAGCTCAATCAGGAGCTGGCCAAATACGACCGAGCCGAAAAGGAGCTCCGGGAAAGCCGGGCCATGCTGGAGCAGTCCAACGTGGAACTGGAGCACCGCGTCAACGAGCGCACGCGCGACCTGCAGGCCATCAACGCCGAGCTCCAGCTCGCCAAGGAAGCCGCCGACGCCGCCACCACGGCGAAAAGCCAGTTCCTCGCCAACATCAGCCACGAAATACGCACGCCCCTGCACGGCATCATGGCGTTCGCCGAGCTCGCCCTGCTCAAGGAAAAGACCCCGCCGCACCGCTACCTCCGGGCCATCCTCCAGTCTTCGCGGGCGCTTCTTGAAATCATCAACGACCTGCTCGACGTGTCGAAAATCGAAGCCGGGCACCTTGAGCTTGAGCAGGCCCCGTTCATGCTGGACGACGTGGTGCACCACGTCTGCACCGTGGCCCTGCACAACGCCCACGCGGGCGGCATCGAGCTCGTCGTAGACATGGACCCGAACATGCAGATCGCGCTGATCGGCGACGCCGGGCGCCTCCAGCAGATCATCATGAACCTCGTGACCAATGCGGTGAAATTCACCGGCCCCGGCGGGCAGATCTGCGTGACGCTCAAGCAGGGCCATGCCGAACCGCTGCCTTCCGACACCTGCCCGGAACAGCGGCGCGTGCAGATCATCTGCTTCGTGCGCGACACGGGCGTCGGGATCGCGCCCGAGTTCCTCGGCCAGCTCTTCCAGCCTTTCCGGCAGGTTGACGCCTCCACCACGCGCCGCCACGGCGGGACCGGCCTCGGCCTGTGCATCTGCCGCCAGCTCGTCGAAATGATGCACGGCGAAATCTGGGTGGAATCCGAACCCAACGTCGGCAGCACCTTCGCGTTCTCCATCCCGCTGTGCACCCAGCCCGACTCGGGAGCGACCGCGCAGTTGCCGCCCCCGCCGGCCCAGCCCATCCATGCACTCGTCCTCAGCGCCTCGCCGCTCCAGACGGAAATCCTTTGCCGCCACTTCTCGGCCCTCGGCATTGATGCGCTTACGGCCACAAACACGGAGGAAGCCGTACGCAAGGCGCAGGAGCTGCCCAAGAAGCAGCCGGACCTCCTGTTCCTCGACCGCAAGCTCTCGGAGCCCAACACGCTGTATGCCCTGCGCGCGCTGCGCACGGCCTTCGGGCGCACCATCCCCGCCATCCTCATGGACGAGCACGCGGGCGAGCAGATCCTTTCCGTATCCAACCGGGACGCCGCCCAGCACGACGGGCAGGTCGCCATCCTGTCCCTCGTGACCCTGCGCGGGCTGCACGAATCCATCGTCTCGCTCAACGAGCCCTGCCTCGTGGCCTACTCCGGGCGGCTGCATCCCCAGCCCTCGCCGATGGAAACGCCGCTGTTCCATGACGTCCGCATCCTGGTGGCGGAAGACAACCCCACCAACCAGGAAATCATGGAAGCGCTCTTTGAGGACACGGGCGTCCAGCTCACCATCGTCAGCAACGGCAAACAGGCCCTCGACGCGCTCAGGGTCGGCGCGCAGCGGGGCGAACGCTTCGATCTCGTCCTGATGGACGTCCAGATGCCGGTCATGGACGGCTACGAGGCCACCCGGATCATCCGCACCATGCCCGAACTCGAAGGGCTGCCCATCGTCGCGATCACGGCCCACGCCATGCACGAAGACAAAATGCGGGCGCTTTCCGCCGGGATCGCCCGGTACCTTTCGAAGCCCCTCAGCCGCGCAGCCCTGTTCGGCACGCTGCGGGCGCTGCTCCCGAACAAAATCCTGCCGCGCAAGCCCGAACAGGCCACGCACAGATCGGAATCCGCGGCACTTTCCGCCCCCATCGTACTCAACAACACGGCCCTGCCCCCTTGCCTCGACGCCGGAGCGATCGAACGCCTCAACGTTTCGCCGGAGACGTACCAGAAAATCCTGCGGGGCTATGTGCGCAACACCTCCGAAGCCCTGCCCGCCCTGCGCAAGGGGCTGTACCTCGATCCCGCCATGCCCGAACAGGCGCTGTGCCGCCCGGCGTGGGAATGGCTCATCCGCGAGGCCCACAACCTGAAAGGCGCATCCGCCAACGTGGGGGCCATCGCCGTGCAGCAGGACGCCCACGCTCTGGAGCTCGCGCTCAAGCAGTTCGTCAGGCAATCGGGGAACGCCGCCGTCGAAACGGCGGCGCTGGCGCAGACCTTCTCCCCGCTGCTCGGCGCGCTGGAGGAGGCCTTCGCCACCGTGCAGACATCCGTACTGGAAGCCCTCCCTGAAACGCCGCAGCCGCAGGAAGCCCCGCCCCAGCCCGTACAGGCCGGAACGCTGGATGAAGATCAAAAAGCGCAGCTGCAACATTTTAAGGAGATGCTGGCCCTTGCCGATCCCGAGCGGATCGCGGAGGCGCTCATGCCGTTGACGGCTTTCCTTCCATCTGCTCTGATGGAAAAACTACAGCAGGCGATCGATTTCTACGATTATGACGAAGCGCTGGCGCTGCTTCCCCCGGATACGCTGTGATGGAGCCTCTGCTTATGGAAACGGAATACGAAAAGCCCCTTGTCCTCGTCGTGGACGATGATCCCACCAACCTGCGGATACTCGTCAGCAAGCTGAACCGGGAATACCGGCTCGGCGTCGCCAAAAGCGGGACAAAAGCACTGGAATACATGGGCAAACAGATCCCTGATCTGGTACTGCTCGACGTCATGATGCCGGATATGGACGGCTATGCCGTCTGCGAGCATATCAAACGGGATCCCCGGCTGTGCGACATCCCCGTGGTCTTCATTTCCTACGTGGACGATCCCAGCCAGAAAACGCGGGGGTTCGAGGTCGGCGGCGTCGACTACATCACCAAGCCGTTCCATGACGCCGAGGTGCTGGCACGCGTGCGTACGCACATCATGAACAAGCAAATGCGCGAGCAGCTCAAACGCCACAACGCCGAAATCGGCAAGGAGCTGGACGAGCACCGCCGCCAGCTGCTGGCCCTGCTCGACAACCTGCCCGGCCTCGCCTACCGGGAAACCGTCATCGGAGGCATCCCCGACGCCCGCCGCGCGGTCAGCTTCGTCAGCGACGGCGTCCTTGGCCTGACGGGGTACGCACCGGACAGGTTCATGGGCGAGGAACGCCTCGGCCTCCTGGACATCGCCCACGAAGAGGACCGCGAAACCATCCGCAGCGCCATCGCAACGGCCCTCAAGGAGCACCGACGCTGGGAACTCGTCTACCGCATCATCACGGCGTGGGGCGAGGAAAAATGGGTGTGGGAGCAGTCCTCGGGCGCGTTCGACGCCTCGGGCACGCTCATCACCATTGAAGGGCTCGTCAACGACATTACGGAAAAGCAAAAGAACGAGCTCGGCATCCGCAGGGAAAACGAAGAGCTCCGCGAGCGCCTCAAGGCCCGCTGCTTCAACAACATCGTCGGGGATTCGCCGCCCATGCGCGAGGTGTTTGAACTCATCGCCCGCGCCGGAGCCACAGAGGACTGCGTGGTCGTGTTCGGAGAATCCGGGACGGGCAAGGAGCTGGCCGCCCGTGCCGTGCACGAATGCAGCGCCCGCTGCGACAAGCCGTTCATCGCGGTGAACTGCGGGGCCATCCCCGAAAACCTCTTTGAAAGCGAATTCTTCGGCTACAAGAAAGGCGCGTTTACGGGCGCGCTGGCCGACCGCAAGGGCTGCCTCGACCGGGCCGACGGCGGAACCCTTTTCCTCGACGAACTCGGGGAATTGAGCCTTTCCGCCCAGACCAAGCTCCTCCGCGCCATCGAGGGGCAGGGCTTCACCCCGGTCGGCGGCTCCGACCTGCACAAGCCCAACTTCCGCATCATCGCCGCCACCAACCGCAATCTGGCCGAACGGGTCGCCTCGGGGCAGATGCGCGAGGACTTCTTCTACCGTATCCACGTCATCCCGATCCACCTGCCCCCCCTGCGCCAGCGCAAGGAGGACATCCCTCTGCTCATCGAGTACTTCCTCAACGCCTATCCCCGCGTCGGGGATCTCCCCGCCCTCAACGGCGAGGTCATGCAGGCGTTCATGCAGTACGACTGGCCGGGCAACATCCGCGAGCTGCACAATACGCTGTACCGTTATCTGACGCTCGGCAAGGTCCAGCTCGGCACATTGCAGGTCGGCTCGGGGCAGCTTCCCGCAGGGGGGCAGACAGGCACCGGCGAGGCCGAACACCGCCAGGCCCTGCCGCAGGAACCGCTGGCCTCGGCACTGGACCGCTTCGAGCGGGAATACCTGCTCGAAACGCTCCGCCGCAACGACTGGAAGCGGGCGGAAACGGCGGATATCCTCGGCATCGACCGCCGTACCCTGTTCCGCAAGATCAAGCAGTTCGATCTGGAGGACGAAGAGGGCAAATAGCCCGGTTCAGGAAACGCCGCGCCCTGGGATTCCACCAACGCGAAAGCTTTTGGGAAAGGGGACGGACCCGATCCGTCCGGCGGGTTTGGGAAACAAAAGGAAAAGCTTTTCCCCGGAAAAGCCCCTCCCCTAAAGCTTCCGCATGGTGCCGGGGCATCCGCCTACCACGTGCAAAACGGGCGGCTCGCCAGCGCGGAATTGGCATACCGGCGGTCGCCCGTCACCTCCTCCCCAATCCAGCCGGGCCGCTCAAAGGCTTGCCCCTCGTCGGAAAGTTCGATTTCAGCGACGACAAGCCCCGCGTTGTCCCCGAGGAACTCGTCGACTTCCCAGACAAAGCCCTGATAGGGGATTTTATAGCGGATCTTGTCGATGAGGGATGGCAGCGCCAGCGTGTCGAGCATCCTGTCGGCGTCCCCGCGCGGGATCTCGTACTCGAACTCCTCACGGGAAAAGCCCCGTGTCTGCCCTTTGATGGTCAAAACGCCGCGTTCGCCTTCCGTACGCACGCGGACCGTGCACGGGTGCGTCTGCAAGTAGCCCTGCCGGAACCGCACGCCTTCGGCGAGCCCGCGCCATGCCTCGCTTTTGACAAGAAATTTTCGCTCGATTTCCACGTTCATATCATCCTCCCATACGGCCCGATGCCGTATGCTTCCCCTCTACCGCGTTTCGGCCCCGGCGTACAGGCGCGGCGTTTTCCACCGGAAACGCCTTCCGTATGCGGGACGTTTTCCGGGCTCCGGGTGCATGGGGAACACCCCGCCTCCCTTTCCGTTTGGGAATGCGTTTTTACAGCCGCTTGCGTAACAAGGCGAAACGGTGTACAGATACCGATTCCGTCATTGTTGACGCGCCCCTTTTTCCGGCCTGCCCTTCCGGTCTCGTCCGGCCAATCTCCATGAGGATACTTTCTTGAAAGATCTCGTTCGTAACGAAAAGCTTCGTAATATCGCCATCATTGCTCACGTTGACCACGGCAAGACCACGCTCGTGGACGCACTCTTCCGCCAGAGCGGGATTTTCCGAAGCGACCAGCAGGTCGATGACCGTGTCATGGACAGCATGGATCTGGAACGGGAACGCGGCATCACCATCTCCGCCAAGAACTGTGCCGTGAGCTGGAACGGCGTGAAAATCAACATCATCGACACCCCCGGCCACGCCGACTTCGGCGGTGAGGTCGAGCGCGCCCTGTCCATGGCCGACGGCGCCATCCTGCTGGTCGACGCGGCGGAAGGCCCCCTGCCCCAGACCCGTTTCGTGCTCCGCAAGGCGCTGGAACGCGGCCTCAAGATCATCGTGGTCGTCAACAAGATCGACCGCAAGGACGCCCGCGCGCAGGAAGTGCTGAACGAAGTCTACGACCTGTTCATCGATCTCGACGCCACGGAAGAACAGCTTGAATTCCCGGTGCTCTACGCCATCGGCCGCGACGCCGTGGCCATGCGCGAACTGGACGCCCCCCGCGTGGACCTCTCCCCCCTCTTCGAAACCATCCTTGAAGTGGTCCCCGGCCCGTCCTACGATCCCGAGGAACCTTTCCAGATGCTGGTTTCGGACCTCGACTACTCCGAATACCTCGGCCGCCTCGCCGTGGGCCGCAGCCTGCACGGCACGGTGCGCTCCAACGAGGCGATGGTCTGCGTCAATGAAGCGGGCGTCCCCGTGCCCCTGCGCGTGACCCGCCTGCAAGCCTACGAGGGCCTGCGCCTCGTCGACATCACGGAAGCCATGCCCGGCGACATCGTCATCATCGCGGGCATGGACGACGTGGCCATCGGCGACACCATCTGCACCAAGGAAAACATCCGCGTGCTCCCGCGCCTCCGTGTTGACGAGCCCACCGTAGCCATGCGCTTTACCATTAATACCTCGCCTCTCGCCGGGCGCGAAGGCAAGAACGTCCAGTCCCGCAAGATCCGCGACCGCCTGCTCAAGGAAGCCCTCATCAACGTGGCCATCAAGATTGAGGAGCCCGACGAGAAGGACAGCTTCATCGTCAAGGGCCGCGGCGAGTTCCAGATGGCCATCCTCATCGAAACCATGCGCCGCGAAGACTTTGAACTCTGCGTGGGCCGCCCCGAAGTCATCTTCAAGCGGGACGAGAACGGGCAGCTCCTTGAGCCCATCGAGCAGCTTTACGTCGATTGCGACGAAAACTTCATGGGCGTCGTGACCGACAAGATCGCGCAGCGCAAGGGCCGCATGGTCAACTGCGTGAACAACGGCACGGGCCGCGTCCGTCTGGAATTCTCGGTTCCGTCCCGCGGGCTCATCGGCTACCGCGACGAGTTCCTCACCGACACCAAGGGCACGGGCATCATGAACTCCCTGCTCGAGGGCTACGAGCCCCATCGCGGCGATTTCCCGAGCCGTTTCACGGGCTCCATCGTGTCCGACCGCGCCGGGAATGCCGTCGCCTACGCCCTCTTCAACCTTGAGCCGCGCGGCCAGCTTTTCGTGGTGCCGGGCGATCCCGTCTACGAAGGCATGATCGTCGGCGAGCACAACCGCGACAACGACATCGACGTGAACCCCACCAAGGAAAAGAAGCTCACCAACATGCGCGCATCCGGCAAGGACGAAGCCGTTGTCCTGACGCCCGTCCGCCCCATGACGCTGGAGCACGCCCTGCATTTCGTCCGTGAAGACGAGCTGGTCGAAGTGACCCCCCACTCCATCCGTCTGCGCAAAGCCGAGCTGAACGCGCTCAAGCGCTACCAGTCCGCCGGCAAGAAAAAGATCGCCAGCCCTGGGAAATAAAGTTTAAGTTTGGAGAGGGGGAAGGGGAACCTTTCTGGAGAAAGGTTCCCCTTCCCCCTCTCCAAACCTCTCCCCCCTTCCTCTCCAAAGACTTTCGCGTTTATCGAATCCCTGTTCAAATGTGTTGCCGTAACAGGCAAGAAAGCCCGTGCTGGTCTGTTCCGCACGGGCTTTCTCATTCTCGTAAGTGGATGATCTGCGTAGTTGATGGGAGAAGACGGACGGGGCCTCTTGCGGGGAAGAGTAAAGGCTCTTCCCGGCCCGCTACAGCAGTACGAGGACGCCGCTGTTGGCGATGGCGACGACCAGAAGCAGGAGGGAGAAGATCATGCCGATCTTATGGCGCATCGGCGTCGCGCTCCGGGCGATGACGGTCCAGATGACGGAGGGGATGAGCAGCGCCGCAAACAACGCGGCGACGAACAGGAGCGCCCCCTGATTTTCAAGCGTCAGCAGATCCTGCGTTTGCAGCATGAAGCACAGCACGCCCGCCAAGATCAGAGAGAACCAGCCGCCCCACGCGGCCCACTCGCCGCACCAGTTGGCCGCGAAGACGTAGTAGTCGCGCCCGAAATCGTCGATCTTCCGCCGGACGAGAAGCCAGAACAGCCCCAGAGCCCCTGCGGAGGCGACCTCAAGGAAGTGGATCAGCCCAAAGTACAGCCAGAAAGGATCACTGGCGGAAGGCAGCAGGAGACCGATCAGCGTCTGAAGGTCGTTCTCTTGCGGCAGCTCCGTGCCCTGCAAGGCCACGCGGCCCAGAATAAGCCCGATGATGGGGAGGCAGGCAAGGCTGCTTCCGGTCAGGAACGCGAGGAAACCGTGCAGCACGGGCCAACCGCGCAGCGGCTTCCACGCCGCCACCACGACGGTCCAGATGATGGTGCCGCCAAGCAGAAGGCCCGCCGAAAGGTACAGGCCCGCCTGATACAGCGGGGGGAACGTCTCGTAGGGGACGACCTTGGACAGCCCGAGGGCCACGAAGCACACAAGGAAAAGCCAGTTCAGAAAATTGGCGAACCGCGCCTGCTGGCGGGAACAGCGCTCCAGCAGGCTCCTCCTGCCGAAATGGGCGCGGATCAGTCCGTAGAGCACCACAAAAGGCAAAACGACAGCCGCGAGATATAAGCATACCGGCACGGCGAACAGCACAAGCTGGCCCCATGCTTCGATGAGGCCCGGCGGCAAGGCGGGCAACAGTTCGGACAAACGCTCCAATACAGACATCGATTCCATGCCATTTCCTCATTACAGGGCAGAAAGTGAAGCGCCCTCCGCCGCATCCCGCTGGCAAACGGAACGCCCGTCGGAGGCACGCGCAACGATTCAGGCATCAACATGGGGTCACCAATACCAAAAGTAAACCCTGTTCGTACACTTTTTTTACGCATCTAAGGGCGTATTCCGGAAATAGTCATTCGAAACCGGAAGCTAGCCCATGCAAAAAGGCTTCCATTTTCCGAAAAAATCTTGAATCCCCTAGCAGAGCGATTGCTAACGGCCCTGATTTAGGCGATACTGTCAGACCCGCAGGAGCTCTCCGCATCTGCAAGCTGGGAACGGAGCAGGAGAAAATCCATACCGGGCCAGTCGCCCGGCGACGGGCAACGCGCCGCTCCGAAGCCTACAAATCATGCATGAGGTACAACGGTGGAGAAAACAGAACATAAAGTCCTCGTAGCCAACCGAGGAGAAATCGCCGTGCGCATCGTTCAGGCCTGCCGTAAACTGGGCCTGGAATTCGTTTGCGTGCATACGGCCGAGGACATCCATTCCGGTCACGTACGCATCGCCAAAGAACTTGGTGGGGAAAAATCCCTCTATCAGGTGTCCTCCTATCACGACGCCAACGAAATCCTGTCCGTCGCCGACAACGCCGGCGCCACGGCCATTCACCCCGGCTACGGCTTCTTCGCGGAAGACTTCCGCTTCGCCCGCCGGGTCACTACCAGAGAACGCAAGCTGATCTTCATCGGCCCCTCATGGCGGGTCATCCGGGAGCTCGGCGATAAAATCAATACCAAACGCCTTGCCCGCAGCCTCGGCGTGCCCACGGTTCCCGGTTCCGACCGCCCCATTTACGACGAAATGGAAGCCGAAAAAATCGCCAGGAGCCTTTACGACTTCCAGCTCCAGCAGGGCATCACCCGCCCGCTGGTCCTCGTCAAGGCTTCCGCGGGCGGCGGCGGCATGGGCATTGAGGAAGTGTACGACATCGATCAGTTCCGCTCCGTGTACCGGCGTATCCGCAACTACGCGCTCCGCCAGTTCAAGGACGAAGGCGTACTCATCGAACAGCGCATCTGCGGCTTCAACCACCTTGAAGTGCAGATCGTCTCCGACCGGAGCGGCAAAAACCCGGTCCACTTCGGCACCCGCAATTGCTCGATCCAGTCCACCGGCCTCCAGAAGCGTATCGAAGTCGCGCCCGGTTTCGACTCCTCGTCCATCGAATACGATTTCGACGCGGACAAGCTGCTGGAAGACATCACCCGCCACTCCCTCGCGCTGGCCCGCAAGGTCGGTTACGACAACGTGGGCACGTGGGAATGGATCGTCACCAAGGACGGCAGCCCCTTCCTTATGGAAGTGAACACCCGCATTCAGGTGGAAAACGGCGTCTCCGCCCGCATTTCCAAGGTCAAGGGACAGGGCGACGTCGACATCATCGCCGAGCAGATCCGCATCGGCCTCGGCGAACCCCTCGGCTATACGCAGGAAGACATCACCTTTGAAGGCGTGGGCATCGAATACCGCCTCATCGCCGAAGATCCCGACAACCGCTTCACGCCGTGGGTCGGCCGTATCGACGCCTTCGGCTGGCCGAGCCATCCCTGGCTCAAGATGCACACGCACGTGCCCACGGACGAGTCGTACGAAATCCCCACGGAATTCGACCCGAACCTCGCGCTTGCCATCATCTGGGGCGAAAACCTCGAACAGGCCAAGGAACGTGGTATGCAGTTCCTCGACGAGCTGACCCTGCAGGGTGAGAACCAGTCCGGCGAACTGAAGTCCAACGTCAACTTCCTCCGGGCCAATACGGGCCGCATTCTCCGCTTCTAGCGGATTACTGGATACAGCATGGATATCGAAAAAAGAGCACATCATCTGAGCGAACGCCTCAATTATATCCGGGATATCTTTGACGGCAAGCACCCGGAAGACATCGAGCTGCTGCACAACCGCCTGAACGAATTCTTCCGCCGCGCCACGGAGGGCATCCAGTCCGATCCGGACGCGGAGCTCACCACGCTGGAAGAACTGTTCACGTTCATGGAGCGCAAGCTGGAAACGAAGATCCAGCCTATGGACAAGGTGCGCATCGTCCGCCACCCGCAGCGTATCTGCCTGCGTGACATCCTTGAGAACGTGTACGACAACTTCACGGAAATCGGCGGTCAGGAAGAGCACAGCATCGATCCGAGTATGCTCATCGCCCGCGCCACCATCACCCGCCGCCGCGGCAAGAAGACCTACAACCAGCTCATCATGGTCATCGGCCAGGAAAAAGGCCACGGCGAGGAATTCCGCAACGGCGGCTCCGTCAAGCCGTGGGGCAACTCCAAAGCCCTCCAGTACATGAAGGTCGCGGAAACCGAAGGCATCCCGATCCATACCTATGTCTTCACGCCCGGCTCCTTCCCCATCGAGGACACGCCCGGCGCGGCGCAGCAGATTGCGAAAAACCTCTATGAAATGGCCGGGCTCACCGTGCCTATGGTCGCCGTGTTCTCCGAAGGCGGTTCCGGCGGCGCCGAAGCCATTTCGCTGGCGGACCGCCGCCTCATGCTCTCGCACGGCTACTACTCGGTCATTTCCCCCGAAGGCGCTGCGGCCATCGAAGGCCGCCTGAAGCCCGGCCAGCGCGCCACCCCCGAGCTCATCGAGCGCTGCGCCACCCAGCTGCACATCACCGCCGAGGACAACCTCCAGTTCGGCTATATCGACAGGGTCATTCAGGAACCCAGCCTCGGCGCGCGCCCGTACCATTATGACTTCTTCCGCACCTTGCGGCAGGAAATCATCCGGGCCACCGACGAGACCGTCCTGTCCGTGCGCTCGGGCATGTTCCGCGGCGCGCTGCTCCGCCGCATGAGCCGCGACGACATCAACCTCGACGAGATGTATATCCGCTGGCACCTCAGCCAGGGAGCCCGCGAGCGCCTTGTCCTGCGCCGCCAGAAAAAATTCCTCCGCCTCTCGCGCGGGGCCTACATCGACCGCCGCCCCTTCCTCAACAAGATGCGCAACAGTATGCGCGAGTCGTGGGGCAACATCTCCGCCCGCATCAAATATGCGCTCATCACCAAGCATCAGCGCAAATTCGCCTATCTGATGGACGAAATGACGTCCGAGATACACCTGCTGAAGCGCCGACTGACCGCGCCCTTCTGCCGCATCCCGCGAGATCAGCGCCCCTCCATCGAACCGGAAACCGTGCGCAACCTGACCACGCTTTCCGACTGGGACGAAGAAAGCGAATCCCGCAAGGGCAAATGGACGTACATCAGCCCCCGCGCCAAGGAAGACCGCGCCATCACCTGCCCGAATGCCGGCACGCATGGTTGCCTCGACCTGTGGTCCCCGGATCTGTACGGCGAATTTGCGGGCGTCTGCACGTGGTGCGGCCACCACTTCCCTATGGAATACCAGTGGTTCGTCAAAAACGTGTTCGACGAGGATTCCGTCCGCGAATTCAACGGCGAAGTGGAAGCCAGCAACCCCTTGCAGTTTGAAGGTTTCGACGCCCGCCTCGCCGAAGCGCGGGAACGTACCAAGCTCAAGAGCGGCTGCATCACCTTCGAAGCCAAGCTGGACGGCACCAAAATGATCGTCGCCCTGTTCGCGGGCACTTTCCGCGGCGGCTCCGTCGGTTCCGCCGAAGGCACCAAATTTGTGGAAGCCGCGGAACTGGCCATGAAGAAGCGCTACCCGCTTCTCGCCTATGTGCACGGCACGGCGGGCATCCGCATTCAGGAAGGCACGCACGGCGTCATCCAGATGCCCCGCTGCACGGTGGCGGTGCGCCGCTACATCAATGCCGGGGGCCTGTATACGGTCCTGTACGACACCAATTCCTACGCCGGGCCGGTGGCGAGCTTCCTCGGCTGCTCGCCCTACCAGTACGCCATGCGCTCCTCGAACCTCGGGTTCGCCGGACGCGGCGTCATCAAGGAAACCACGGGCATAGACATCGAGCCCCACTACCACAGCGCATATAAGGCACTGGCGCGGGGGCACATTCAGGGTGTATGGGATCGCCGTGAGGCACGCGCCAATCTGAAGCAGGTCCTGCTGACGATGGGCGGCCGCAACCTTTACTACCGTTAACCGCCGTGGGGCTTCGGGGCCGGGGATTCCCGGTCCCCCGCCTTTCCCCTTTGCAAGAAGAGAGTCAACAGCATGTTAGATGTCACAAGCCTTCTCGAAGAAATCAAGGCTTCCCCTTTTGAGGAACAGGAAATCGTCGCTCCGCATACCGGCGTGGTGACCTTCGGTTCGCTCAAACTGGGAGACAAGGTCATCGGCCCGAACGGCACATGGAAGGAACGGCCCGGAACGCTCATCGCCACCATCACGCGCGAACGCAACCCAAAGCCGCTCAACGCGGTCCAGAAGGGCGAAGTCTGCGCCATCCATAGCGAACTGGAAGGGACATACGTGCAGGCGGGCACCCCGCTCGCCACCATCCGCCACTTCCTGTCCAAGGACGAGGTGCTGCGCATCCTGCTCAAGCAGGCGCTCAACCTTTTTGTGGCTCCCGAGCGGGCCAAGTATTATTTCGTTCCCCAGATCGACACCAAGATCAAGGTGTCGGGCTGCCGTTCCGTCTCCGTCTACGAAGGCATGGAACTCTTCATCGTTTCCCGGATGAAGCGGGAAATGCCGCTGTACTACACCGGCCCGGACGGGCTCATCTATACGGTGTATTTCGAGCACAATGAAAACGTGGACGCGGGAAGCCCGCTGATCGGCGTCTGCCCCCCGGATCAGCTCCAGCAGATCGAAGAAGTCGTGCTGAAAGTCCAGACCGAATGGCAGGAGCAGGAATAACATGGGCAAACTCCTCCAGATCCGCGTCAGCGCATGGACGTACCGCGAAGAGGACGTCGTCCGGGCATGGCCCGCTCTGACGGCCTTGGCATGGCCCCGCCCCCAGTACCCGGACGAGAAACGCGGCGTGCTGGAACTGGTGACGGCGCTGGAAAACGGCCTTTCGTTCGAAGACTGGCCCCAAGCCGTCGCCGAGGGCCTTCGGGAAAGCATCGGGCGCGCCGCCGCCGTCAAAAAGGATCTGGAGGAAGCGCTTTTCCAGTGGGAACCGCGCAAGGCCAACGAGCTGAGCGAAACGCTGGAAGAGGAACTTGCCACATTGAACGAACGGGCGCCCAAGCCCTAGAGGGCGTCCTGCAAGGAGTTACTATGCTGAACAAGGTTATGATCATCGGCAGGCTCGGCCGCGATCCCGAACTGCGCTATTCCCAGAGCGGCAGCCCCGTCTGCACGCTCAACATCGCCACGGACGAATCCTACACGGACCGCGACGGCAACCGTGTGGACCGTGCCGAGTGGCACCGCGTCGTGGTGTTCCAGAAAGCGGCGGAGAACTGCTCCCAGTACCTGACCAAGGGCAGCCTCGTGTTTGTGGAAGGCAGCCTGCAAACCCGCAAATGGCAGGATCAGCAGGGGCAGGACCGCTACACCACCGAAATCAAGGCCCAGCGCGTCCAGTTCCTCGACAAGCGCGGCGGCGAACAGGGCGGTATGCCCAGCGGCGCGGGCGGCAGCGAAGGCGGCTACAGCGCTCCCCGCCGTCCTGCGGCGGCTCAGCAGGGAGGCGGCAGCCGCCCCCAGCAGCGCCCGCAGCAGCGGCAGGACGATTACGAAGATCTGGGCCCGGCGTTTCCTTCCGAGGCCAGCGGCATGGACGACGTGCCGTTCTAGAGAAATATGGGGAAGGGAAAGGGGAACTTTTCTCCAGAAAGGTTCCCCTTTCCCTTCCCAAGCCCCTCCCTTTCCCCTCCCAAGACGTTTGACTGATGAGGAGGCCGCACGGAAGGAGTTCGTTCCGAGGTACGGCTGGGGAGACGGGATTTCCGTGTTTGACTCAAAGGTAACTTTTCCGCATCATACAGCGTGTCCGTTGATGGCAACGCCTCCGAAACACGCGCCATCGGATCACAGGGGAGCACCTTGGAAAGAGGCAAGCTCCATTTTTCATCCATAAACACGAGGCACTGATCATAGCTACGCGACTGGAAGGCAACACGGCGGGCCTGAAGCCCAGCCAGATGAAGGCGCTGACGCGTCTGGGGCAACGGCGATATCCCGTACAGGGCGGCTACACAACGGAACAGGCCCGCGAACTCGCGCTCCTTTCACGTGCGCTCGGGCGTCAAGTCGGCCTCGTCATCGATCGGCAGGGCAAGGTGGATATGGTTATCGTGGGCGATCCCGCGTCCATCCTGATCCCGGAATTGCCGCGCGGGCGCGGCGCGGCGGGCCGTCTGCGCGGCATCCGCCTGATGCACACGCACCTTTCGCCGGACGGGCTTTCGCAAGAAGACTTGATGGACATGCTGTTCCTGCGCCTGGACAGCGTTTCCGTGCTGACCGTCAACGATTACGGCGATCCCGTCAGCTTTCAGAGCGGGCACCTGCTTCCCCCCAACGCGGACAGCAAGCCTTACCGCATCCACCCCATGACCGCATGGGATCGCGTGGACATCGATTTCAACGCCGAAGCCGTCTCGCTGGAAGAGGAGCTTGGCCGCGTGCTCTCCGAAGCTTCGGAGGCGGGGGACAGCCCCCGGGCGATCCTCGTATCCGTCTCTCCCCTCCCCCGCGCCATACAGGAAACGCACATCGAAGAGCTCCGGGAGTTGGCGCGCAGCGCAGGCATCGTGGTGACCGGGACGCTTATCCAGCGGGTAGCCGACATCCATCCCCGGCATATTTTGGGTAAAGGCAAACTGACGGAACTTGAGATTTTGGCCTTGCAGGGCCAGGCCTCGCTGATCATCTTCGACGGCGAACTCACGCCCGCCCAGCTCAACAGCCTTTCGGAAGTCACCGAGCGCAAAGTGCTCGACCGGACACAGCTTATTCTGGACATCTTCGCTCAGCGCGCCACGACCAGGGCGGGCAAGCTGCAAGTGGAAATGGCCCAGCTCAAGTACACGCAGCCCCGGCTTGTGGGCAAAAACCGGGCTATGGACAGGCTCATGGGCGGCATCGGCGGCCGTGGCCCGGGGGAAACCAAGCTGGAAACGGACAGGCGCCGCATCCGTGAGCGTATCGCCAAGATCAAGAAAGAGCTTGATGGGTTGCGTCAGCAGCGGGCCTTTACCCGTGCCCGACGCGCCCGGCAGGGTTTGCCGGTAGCCGCGCTGGTGGGCTACACCAACGCCGGAAAATCGACGCTCCTCAACGCCCTGACCCGTTCGGAGGTGCTGGCGGAAGACAAGCTGTTCGCCACGCTGGACCCCACCACCCGGCGGCTCCGCTTCCCCGAAGAGCACGAACTTGTGCTGGCGGATACGGTCGGATTTATCCGCAACCTCCCAAAGGAATTGACCGAAGCTTTTCAAGCCACCCTTGAGGAACTGGAAGCCGCCGATCTGTTGCTGCATGTGGCCGATGCCTCGCATCCCGAGCTCGACCGCCAGATCGCGGCTGTGGACGGCATCCTTGCCGATATGGAACTGAACGAAGTTCCGCGTGTCCTCATCCTCAACAAGTGGGACCGGCTGGAGGACGAGATGCGCGATATCCTGCGCGACAGATGGCCCGATGCCCTGCCCATTTCGGCGGAAACCCGGGACGGCCTCAACGCGCTTTCCCGCTGCATCGAAAACACCATCCACTGGGAAACGACGGCCAACATCGAAATAACGGGCCCCATGCCCAAAGTGTACTGATAAGCCTCCTACTCCGGAAAGCGCCACGCGTTCCTCCCCCGCGCCGACATTACAGCACACGAAAAACACGCGCCACACGGACAAGGGAATCCCCTTGATCCTGTGGCGCGTTTTCTTTGGTACCGTCCCACTGCCACAACAGCCTATGAGGAAAAAAGCACAGAAAAGCCGCATCCCGATAAACATGGAACAGCTCCACAATCCATCTGACCGTGAGAGCGACCATGCGGCAGAATCCCCTTCCGTATTGCCCCCATCGGTCAAACGGCTTAAGGGGGGAAAGGGAAGGTGTGGGCCGTGCCAGCAGTTCCCTACCTTTTCACTCTCCCCCCTGCGACTCTCCTTGAAGATATATCAAAATCCGGGCGGCGGCGATGGCGTCCGAACCAGCATGGTGATGATCAAGCGGGATGCCGCAGTAACGGCAAACGGCATCAAGCTTGTGGGAAGGAAGTTTGAGCTTCCTGCGCGACTCCCGCAGCGTGCATACGAAAGGAAGCTCCGGAAGGGCTATGCCGTTGGACTGACAGCAGGCTTCCAGCACCCGCCGATCAAAAGGGGCGTTGTGCGCGACAAGATGCGTAACGCCTTGCAGAAACGACGCCATCTGCGGCCAAAATTCCAAAAACGTGGGGCTGCCCTGCACGTCCTTCCACGTGATGCCGTGGACCCATGTGAACAGGACACGCCGCCTCGGGGGACGGATCAGGCTATACAGCGTGTCGACGACTTCGCCGCCGCGCACTTTCGCCAACCCTACGGCACAGGCGCTGTCCGGCTGATAGTCGGCGGTTTCAAAATCCAGAGCGACATATACGGGGTCGGCCATCGTGTCTTCCCAAAACAAAAAAGGCGGGGAAATTCCCCGCCTTTTCCTAAACTACAGGGTCCTTAATTCACCGATATACAACTTCAACTGCTGAAGCAGTTCCTTGGCCTTTTCGGGATGCTCGCCAGCCAGATTGTTCAGCTGGAACGGATCGGCCCGCCTGTCATAGAGTTCGTCCTGCTCGGGCACCGTCACTTCGGCCCCCTGAACGCACGTCCACATTTCCTCTTTCATTTCCAGTTCGGCGGACTGCCGGCCTGCGTTGCCGCCCTTGCCCGAGCCGTCATAGAAAAGGCGGTTCATCTCGTCGGTATCGATATCGTTCTTGAGCCAATGGATATACGACCAATCCTTGGTGATGAGCGACCACGACATGCCGTAATATCCGGCTATGGCGACCTCGCGCACGGTATCCGTCTCCCCGCGCATGACCGGGAGCAGGCTGATGCCGTGCATCTCGTCCGCGCCGTAGGTCTGGATGCCTTCATGCCCGGCTTCGGAAAGCGCGGACTGCCCGTAGCCGAGCGCATCCATCATGGTCGCCGTGACATCCACATTCTGGACGAAACTTTCGATCCGCTTCCCACCCTCAAGGCCGGGCACATGGATGAGCAGCGGAACATGGACCAATTCCTCATAGGGCCAGGGGCGGCACTTGCGCATGATGCCGTGCCCGTGTTCGCCGTTGCCCATGGGCTGGCCGTGGTCCGAGGTGATGATCACCATCGTCTCATCCCAAAGCCCCTGCTCGCGGATCGAATCGAGCAGGTTGCCGATCCATTTGTCCACGAGTTCCACTTTTTCCATGTACAGCGCGCGGATATGGGCGCACTCCTCTTCCGTCATCACGCCCTTGACCTCGGTCCACGGGGCAAGGATCATCGGATTGCCCTGATAGTCCGGGTCATGCGGGCACGGTTTCCCTTCCCAGACGGACGGCGGATCCCAAGGTTCATGGGGATCGAACGAGTCCACCCACATCAGGAAAGGCCGCTTCGGATCGCGTTTGCGCCGCAGCCAGTCGTCGGCTTCCCGGGCGACGACGCTGACATAGTTGTCGGCGTCCGACTTCCAGAACTGACGCTGCTTGAGGTAGCACTCGGCTTCCCGGATCAATGACTGCGACGAACTGTCGTATTCGCCGTCCTCGTTCCTGTGCAACATGCCGGGCGACAGATAGTCCTCGGCCTTCACGGCGGGGTCCAGAGGCACGTTATGGAACGTCTCGTGGTCCAGCTCATGCCCGTTGCAGAACTTTACATAGTCGAACCCGCGCGAATAGCCGTACTTGGGCAGGCGCATGGGCGGCGTATCGTACACCAGCGCCGTCTGCACTTCCCGGCACCACAGCATGTCGGTCAGGCTGGTGTCATTCAGATCCAGCGGCTTCCACCCGGCATAGGGCAAAGTGAAGCGCCCGGTCATGATCGCCCTGCGGACGGGAATGGTAGGGAGCCCTTCGCTATAGGCGTTCTCGAACAGGAACCCTTGTCTGGCAAAACGATCCAGATTGGGCGTTTTGACGTTCGTGTTGCCGTAGCACCCCAAATAGTTGAACTGGAGCGTATCCAGCATAATGAAAATCACATTCTTGATCGGAGACATGTTGTCCTCTTTAGGCTTTTCTGGAGCCGTGAACCGGCGTGCCGTTCAAACGCCAGATGCCAAAGCCGGTCAGGGCGCACAGGATGGAGAAAATGGGGACGAACCAGTTCAGGAATGCATACGGCGCGAAATCGAACGCGCTGACGCCGAGCACGCCCGCGATGTAAAACGCGTGGACGCTCCACGGCACCAGCGGGCAGCCGATGGTCCCGGCGTCCTCGCAGGTGCGCGACAGCACGAGCGGGCTGATGTCGGCCTTCTTGAACGAGTCGAGGAAGGCGCGGCCGGGCACGATGACCGCCAGCATCTGGCTGCCCGTGCCCAAATTGATGATGTAAGCCGCCGCCAGCACGGACGCGACCAGACGGACAGCGGAACGGGCACCCTTCAGCACCGCGTCGAGCAAGACTTCAAGCACGCGGGAGCGTTCCAGAATACCGCCGAAGGCCATGCCCGAGCACAGCAGCAGGACCGTCGGCATGATGCTGAGCAGGCCGCCGCGGGACAGCAGCGGATCAAGCTGCTTGATGCCGGTCTTGGAAACGTAGCCGGAGGTCATCATCTTGGCGAGATCGTTGAAGGCCACGCCCTCGTACACAGCGATGGCCACGGCACTGAGCAGGCACGCCACCATGACCGGCAGGACCGGGAAGCGCTTATACGCCAAGGCGATCATCAGGATGGGCGGGATGAATGCCACAAAATCCAAACTGAAATGCCCTTCAAGGCCGCTGAGGATCGCGTTAAGGCTTTCCAGCGAAGCGGTCTGTTCCTGCGCGAAGGAGAAACCAAGCACGGTGTACACGATCCCCGCCGCGACGAACGCCGGGACCGTCGTCCAGAGCATGGACAGGATATGATCGAAAAGCGGCACTTCGCAGACGGACGCAGTAATGTTGGTCGAGTCGGATACCGGAGACATCTTGTCGCCGATGTACGCGCCGGAAACGATGGCCCCAACCGTCATGGCCGGGGGATAGCCGAGCGCCTGCCCAACGCCGAGCAGCGCCACGCCGATGGTCCCCATGGTCCCGAATGAAGTGCCTGTGGCGATGGAAGCCACCGAGCACAGCACCATGGCGGACAGGAGGAAATGTTCGGGCGCAATCAGTTTCAGCCCCCAATAAATGATGGCGGGAATGGTCCCCGAGGCGAGCCACGCTGCGATGATCATGCCTACCAGCGCAAGGATGGCGATGGCGATCTGGATGCGTCCGAGCGCCTCAAACATCCCTTCCTGCAATTCTTCCCAACGGTAGCCCGTCTTCAGCCCCATAAGACCGGCCAGCGCCACGGCGCCGATGAGCGGCAGCACGGGAGGCCGCACGCCGACAACGAGCGTGCCGTACAGGATCATCGCAACAGGCAACACCAACGACAGGATCGCCCATCCTAAAGAAGGCTTATTCCCTTTCGTCTCCATTCCACACTCCTCTCCACAGTCTTCCGTCCGTCCCCTTCAGGAACGGGTACCGGCGAGCACACGGGCTCTGAGTTTTTTGTTGTTCTTCCGAGTATGACCCGCTCTTCACAAAAAGACAACTCACGCCCCACCCCTTTCCCCGCAAAAGGCGTTCATTTTATATCCTATGCTAAAAAATATTGAACCACCCATATTACCCACCATCTTACACCATTTGGGGCAGTTTGGGAGAGCCAGAGCGCCCTGCGCTGAGACAATGCCAAAGCATGAGCATAAAATGCTCTCGTAGTGGTGATATCCTTGTGCCCAGGCATCGGCTCCCTTTGCCATCTTCGGATGCCGCAATATAAACAAGAGCCAAACGCCCGCGAAGAAAGGCACAGAGTAATGCGAAAGCCCCGGCAGTATGGGCTGTCCGGGGCTCTTCTCAAAAAGTCACCTATTCATCTTAAACAGTTGCCTCCGCAAATGCGGAAAGCTCCTGATTGAGCTTTGGGGTCAGGAGATCGTCAGGGGCGGACTCCAGGCGCTCGCGGCATTTTTCCGCAGCCCTATCCAGAATGGAAGGGCAACCTTCCGCAAACCATGTATCGTAGTTGCTCCAGCAAGCCACATCAGGCTGCCATTGCCCGGAACAGGCGGCGAGGGTCGATTCGTGCATCAGGAAAGGCTCCATATGCGGCGTTTCGAGGAGCACACTCATGTCAAAAGAAGCCTCACTGGTGTCAAGTCCCCGCATCATACAACCAACACGCCGCAGCATTTCCTCGTCAATAATGTATTTCTCATAAGATACCGTCATCATGCCATCAAGAATGCCAAGGCATTCATTAATCATATGGGTGCCACCCATGAGCAGCTGGATATAGTTCTGCATTGTCTCATATCCGGCTTGGATATCCGGCACCTTGGCGTCGGTATTGCCCGCGAGTGTACGGGTGGGCATATGGTAAAGCGACTGGGCAAGCTGCAGCGCGGCGCGATCAATAAGGTTGGAAAGGGGGGAACCGGTGATGAATGCCCCGGAGCGCATGTCGGCGGCATATGTGGCAGTCCCGTAGATAACGGGAACACCGGGCTGCACAAGTTGCGCAAGGACAATGCCCGCAAGGAGTTCGGCATTCTGGGCGACAAGAGCGCCAATGTCACTGATGGGCGTGCTCACTCCTGTCATCGGAGCGGTGAGCACGGTAACAGGCTGGTTGGCACGGGCGTAGGCTATGATGGTGTCGGCTGACTCCTGTGCGTACTGAAGCGGCGAAAGGGCGCACACGGAAGCCGTCACGAAATAGTGGGAAGCGAGGTAGCCCTCACCCATGACCATTTCGATCATCTTGAAGACCTTTTCGTTCTCTCCAATGGTCGCTACCGGCCACGACATGATCGGCTTGTCGGTATGCCTGAGAAGCTGATGGGTGACGAGCAGATGCTTGTTGGGTCCATCCACCTCATGGGGGTCGACGGTACATTGACCGACGATGGCATTGACCCGACTGGTCTGCCCGAGCTTATAAAAATTGATTACATCCTGCATGGTCCCATGACGGCGTTCACCGTGGCGCTCCTGCACATAGACCGGGCCATGATCCTGCATGACGAATACATCCGTCTGCCCTTCTCCCGTATAAATGCTTTTTTGTGGATCACGGGCACGCCACACAAAACCGGCCGGGCATTGCGAAAGGCAACGCTCCACAAGGGAGGCCGGGAATGTGACACACGCTCCGTCCACTTTCGCACCGTGTGCCGCGAGGATCTCACGGGCAACTTCCGAATGGAACAACACGCCCTTGACCCGCAGGATGTCCAGCGTCAGAGCATGGACCCGTTCCAGTTGTTCACGGCTCAATACTTTGAATTCTCTATTGAAATAGGACATATCAAACTCCTTTTCAGTATGGCAGCCCCATAAGGGGAACCGCACCGGAATGGCAGGCGGATACAGCCGCCCCTTTGGGAAAGGCTGCCCCGCCTACGTTCCCGCCTACTCCGTTTCCTCCTGTTGCCTGTCGTGCTTCATCATCTTCACGATGGAGATGATGTAGGCAAACGTAACAAGTACAAAAGGAGCCGCCGCCGCGATGGCAAGGGACTTGATGGCCGCAAAGCCTCCCGTGACTTGGAAGAGGATGCCCGTAAACCCGATGGTGCAGCCCCAGAAGACACGCATGGTCAGGCGGGGTACTTCAATGCCGTTGGTCGTCTGTTGGGCAATGAAGTGGGAAGCGGCGTCGGCGGTAGTGATGGCGAACAGGCAGAAGCAGATAAAGGCGATGAAGCACAGCACCGAACCAAACGGGAATGAGCCGAGCAGGATGTAGAGGGCCTGTTCCGGGCTGCCCTGCACGGTTTCCCAAAGGGGCAGGAAGCCCTTGAGCTGTTCATAGCAGGAATTGCTCCCCCATACGGAGAACCACAGCAAAGTCATGAACAGGGGCACAAGTACCGTGCCACAGACAAATTCACGCATGGTGCGCCCACGCGAGATACGGGCGATGAAGCCGCCTGTGAACGGAACATACGAAATATTCCATAGGATATAGAAAATGAACCATGAGCCCGACCACTCTCGCGGCTCAAAATTCCCGGCATCCGTCCAGAGCAGGTTCTGAGGCAAGCGGAAAAGGAATTCTCCCGCGACCTGCATAAGCATGTTGATCACATAAGTAAAAGGAGTGGCGCCAAGAATGAGCACCGCAAAGAGCAAGCCAAGGGTAATGTATCCATTGGATTCGCTGAGATACCGCATACCGCGCGCAAGGCCGGTGGACGTGCTGATGATGTAGGTGAGGATGAAGCAAAGCATGATTGAGAACTTGCCTGTCGCGCCCAATTCAATGCCGAAGAGGATCTGAAAAGCGTAGCTGATGGAGGCTACCCCAAGGCCGATCATCATGGATACGCCGCCGATAGTGCCGATGGCGGCGAGTACGTCCACAGCCTTGCTGACCAGGGTATCGTTGCAGCGCTCGCCAAGAAGGCCGTAGAGCCCGGTGGAAGTACGGAGAGGTTTATTATGGCGATAGGCCGCATACCCGATAGCCCATCCACCGACGGCGAACAGCGGCCAGCCGAATAGGCCCCAGTTCACTACGGAGAGCCGGATGGCCTCGGGGACGCCCCGAACGGCCCCAGCGCTCCCGGCATCCATGACCGTGGGGGCGGTGAACAGGTGATAGAGCGGCTCGGCAGCCCCGAAGATGACGAAACCTGTGCCGAGGGCTGCGCAAAACAGCATGGCGACCCATGCAAAGAAAGAGAATTCCGGCTTTTCGTCCGCCGCACCGAGCTTCACTGTTGCAAAACGGCTGCTGCAAGCCATCCAGACCGAGAAAAAGATGGCACTCGCTCCGGTAAGCAGGATGAGCCAGCTGAAATGCGCAATGATGAAACGCTGGATGGAACTGAAGGTCGCCCCGGCTCCGGAGGGATCGATGATGGCATAGGCGATAATGCATCCGTACAAGATGGCCACTGGCCAAAAAATCTTGTTGTCGTAGTTGCCAAGAATGCTGAACTTCTTTGGATCGTTGGCGCTTTCCATAAAAACTGCTCCTCAATTTTTGGGGGAATGCGTGGAACCTCCTTGAACGGCGTTGGTTGGGTCATGTGCGGAATCGCATAAAGCGATGCATGGAAACCTCCTTCGTACTGCGTAAAGGTGTTCATCAGGGGACAAGCAAAACATGTGTACACATAAATTTATTCAATAATTCTATCTTATTGGCTATTGATGCGGTGTCATATATGAATGGAATTGATTTATATATGTACGCACGATAAATATATCACTATCTCTTTTTTTTCAAG
>ENA-UEPJ01000390-UEPJ01000390.1-human-gut-metagenome-genome-assembly--contig:-NODE-390-length-60166-cov-9.640616_pt1 | contig 60166 bp, 52 predicted proteins | sample MGYA00242890_ERZ507896 | MGnify/ENA primary metagenome ERZ507896 (study PRJEB26167, sample SAMN06115508) | human gut metagenome | host: Homo sapiens | place: China:Qinghai | collected 2015-08-20...
CCGACGAGGCTCGAACTCGCTACCTCCACCTTGGCAAGGTGGCGCTCTACCAGATGAGCTACGGCCGCACATTCCATTTGTTTGTACCGGGCTTTCGTCCGGCGACGTTGGTTATTATACCGCACACTCCGGCAGTTGTCAACCACAAATTTACATTTTTTCAAAAAAGAATGTCTTTTAACTCTGATACGTTCTTTTTTATTTTGCGTGCGGCGAGGACTCCACCCTTTTCACCCTGTTTCACACCGCTGTGTGCACGAGTAAAATACAGTTGCTTTCTATTTCACAAACTATTATAATAAAGAGGACGCTTTGTCAAACGGAAAATGCACCCGCGCGGGTGCAGCTTCCATTTAATAGAAAAGAAAAAGGAATTGCCAGCAAAAAGGAGCTAACGCAATGTATAAGATCACTGAAAAGGTCGCGCTGAACCCCACCGTGACAAAGATGGTCATCGAAGCCCCGCTGATCGCCAAAAAGGCAAAGCCGGGTCAGTTCATCATTGTTCGTCCGTTTGAGGACAGCGAGCGCATCCCCCTGACCGTGGCCGGTTACGACCGCGAAAAGGGCACTGTGGATATCATTTTCCAGATCGTGGGCGGTACCACCATGGAGCTGAACAGCCTGAACGCAGGCGATTGTGTCCACGATTTTGTCGGCCCGCTGGGCCGTGCCACCGAGACCGAGGGTCTGAAGAAGGTGTGCGTTGTGGGCGGCGGCGTAGGCTGCGCCATTGCACTGCCCATTGCCAAGGAACTGCATGATCAGGGTTGTGTGGTGCACAGCGTGGTCGGCTTCCGCAATAAGGATCTGCTGATCCTTGAGGACGAGTTCAGCGCCTGCAGCGACGAGCTGCGCATTATGACCGACGACGGCAGCTACGGCACCAAGGGTGTGGTCACCGCTGCGCTGGACGAGCTGGTAGCTGCCGGCAACCAGTACGATCTGGTCATCACCATCGGCCCGCTGATCATGATGAAGTTTGTGGTCAAGACCTGCCAGAAGCACGGCCTGAAGAGCATCGTTTCCATGAACCCCATCATGATCGACGGCACCGGTATGTGCGGCGGCTGCCGCCTGACCGTGGGCGGTCAGACCAAGTTTGCCTGCGTGGATGGCCCCGACTTTGACGGCGATCTGGTGGATTTTGACGAGGCAATGGCACGCGGCACCATGTACCGCCCGTTTGAGGCACACGCCCGTGAGGCAGCCTGCAACCTGTTCAAGACTCAGGAGGGAATGTAAAATGGCTTTCAATATGGACCCCAAAAAGTGCCCCATGCCCACCCAGGACCCCAACGTCCGCAACAAGAACTTCAAGGAAGTTGCTCTGGGCTACACCGAAGAAATGGCCATCAACGAGGCCAAGCGCTGCATCCACTGCAAGAACAAGCCCTGCCAGACCGGCTGCCCCGTGGGCATCGATATCCCCGAGTTCATCGGTCATGTGGCCGAGGGCGACTTTGAAGCCGCCTATCAGGTCATTGCCCGCTCCTCTTCCCTGCCCGCCGTCTGCGGCCGTGTCTGCCCCCAGGAGAGCCAGTGCGAGGGCAAGTGCACCCGCGGCATCAAGAACGAGCCCGTCGGCATCGGCCGTCTGGAGCGCTTTGTGGCCGACTGGCACCGCGAGAATGTCCACACCGCCCCCATCGTGCCCGCATGGAACGGCCACAAGGTGGCCATCATCGGCGCTGGCCCTGCCGGTCTGACCGCCGCAGGCGACCTGGCCAAGCTGGGCTATAAGGTCACCGTCTACGAGGCCCTGCATGTGGCCGGCGGCGTGCTGATGTACGGCATCCCCGAGTTCCGTCTGCCCAAGGCCATCGTGCAGCAGGAGATCGACGGCCTGAAGAAGATGGGCGTTGATTTCGAGTGCAACATGGTCATTGGCAAGGTGCTGACCATCGATGAGCTGATGGGCGAGTACGGTTATGAGGCCGTGTTCGTAGGCTCCGGTGCCGGTCTGCCCCGCTTCATGGGCATCCCCGGCGAGAGCCTGAAGGGCGTCTACTCTGCCAACGAGTTCCTGACCCGCTCCAACCTGATGAAGGCTTATCTGCCCACCAGCAAGACCCCCATCCGCACCGGCAAGAAGGTCGCCGTTGTGGGCGGCGGCAACGTGGCCATGGACGCTGCCCGCAGCGCCCTGCGTCTGGGTGCCGAGACCGTGTACATCGTCTACCGCCGCGGCATGGCTGAGCTGCCCGCCCGTAAGGAAGAGGTGGAGCACGCCGAGGAAGAGGGCATCATCTTCAAGACCCTGTGCAACCCTGTGGAGATCCACGCCAACGACGAGGGCTTTGTCAAGTCCATCACCTGCATCGAAATGGAGCTGGGCGAGCCCGATGCTTCCGGCCGCCGCCGCCCCATCGAGAAGAAGGGCAGCGAGTTCGAGCTGGATGTGGACACGGTCATCATGAGTCTGGGCACCAGCCCCAACCCGCTGATCCGCTCCACCACCCCGGGTCTGGAGACCAACAAGCACGGCTGCATCGTCACCGACGGTGACGACGGCAAGACCAGCCGTGACGGTGTGTACGCGGGTGGTGACGCCGTGACCGGCGCTGCCACCGTCATCAAGGCCATGGGCGCAGGCAAGGCTGCTGCAAAGGCCATTGACGAGTACATCCAGAGCAAGTAATCCCCTGTGAAGATGGGCCCAGCCCACCGAATACCGGACATAAAAAATCCCCTGTGCCAGCGCACAGGGGATTTTTGCATCTTATTCTGCGGTCTCCGTTGTGAGCACCGGGTAGCCCGTCCGCACGCACCGCACGGCGCAGCGGGCACGGCCGCCGGTGGTGCAGGTGAAGAGGGTCAGGTCCCAGTTATCGGAATCTTCCGTCTTTTCGGTCATTTTTTCGATCTGGGTAGGCTGCAGGTTCTCCACGTAGGAGACCTCATAGCTCCACCGCATGCCGTCCATATCGGTAAAATAGACCTGTGCCCCTTCGGCCAGCCATTTGATGGGACTGAAATGCTTTGCATAGTTATGGGCACAGACCACCATATTGTCCGCGTAGGTGGAGCCGGAGTACCGGCCGGGCGCGATCTTCAGGCCCGCATAGCTCCACTCGCTCATCACGGGCAGGTCGAGCCCAATGGAGGGGATGGACAGGTAGCCGATGTAGCTCCAGCCGTCCAGTTCCGTCTCGGTCATGGGATGGGCAGGGTCCAGCTCCGGCTGCAGCACAACGGTCTCCGACTTTGCCTTTTCCTCAACCGTTGTGGTCAGGGTCTGTTCCAGCTCTCCCAGTGCCTGCTGTGCCGCCTTGTCTGCGCGGGCCGCATCCCACTTGTTGTAGGCAAGCAGCGCCGCCGCCGCCAAAATGAGCAGCGCACCCAGCACCATACATATCTTTCCAATTTTCTGTCTCATGGCAGCGCTTCCTTTTTGTTCAGCACCCAGCCAGCGGCAAACAGCAGCACGCCGCTGACCGCCAGCACCGGCACGGGCCAGTTCAGCTGGCCGGTCTGGGGCAGACCGCTCATGACTGCGCCGTCCGGACGGCCCGCCAGTGCGGGATTATCCGGGTTTCCCGGGGCTACCGGGTTGTCCGGATTGCCGGGAGCCACCGGGCTGTCCGGGCTGCCGGGAGAGACCGGGCTATCCGGGCCGTCCGGGTTTGTGGGCTGTTCCGGGGTGCCGGGCTTGTCCGGCACGGGAGTGGGCGGCACAGGCGGCGTATCCGGGTTGACGGGGGTGTAGCCGCCCACCTTGGGGGATGCGTCCACCTCATAATTCCATTTCCCGTTTTCTGCCATGGGCAGGGAAACAAGGAACGGTTTGATGGGCGCATAGCCATTGGAGGCCTTGCTCTGCACGATCAGGTACAGGCCAAGTTCCAGATCCTTAAAGGTAACATTGCCGTCAGCATCAGCGGTTTTTGTGGTGCCCCGTGCGCCCTGCGGCATATATTCCAGCAGCTGGTCTGCCAGCGTGCTGTCGGTCAGGTCGCCCAGCGCGATGCCGCAGCCGTAAAAATCGCCGCAGTATTCAAAGCTCAGGTCGCCGTTTTTGCGTCTCACCTCAGCCACGCGGTACAGCGTCAGCTGACCGCCGCTCAGGGCCTTATCCTTGGTGCTGTCGTACAGCGCAACGCGGATGGTGCCGGTGGCAGGGTTCCCGCTGGCATCCACCAGCCGGATGTTCGCACTGGTGGCAAGGGCAGGCAGTGCGCCTGCCGCCAGAAGGCACAGCATCAAAAGCAGGGCTGCAAACCGCCTGCGCAAGCTTTTCTGTTCCATCGGCTGTTCACTCCCCTTTCTCTTCGTGTTTTTTGCGTTTGGCCAGCAGCAGGGCCGCACCCACGGTCAGCATACCGCCCACCGCCGCAAAGGGCACCGTGCCCATGCCGCCGGTAGAGGGCAGCTCGTAGCCGCTGTAGACTTTGTTGGTGATGAAGATTTTGCCGGTCTGGATGCCGTTGTTGTTGGTGATCTCCGTGACCCAGTTGCCGGTAGTCACTTCTTTTACAAAGTAGCAGTACTTTTTGCCATTTATGTCTGCTGCCGGGATCTGATTTTCGCCGGACCATGTAAACGACCAGCCGTTATTATCCTTGTTCAGGTACTGTGTATCCATGAGCACAGCGTCCTGTGCCGTCTGGCCTTCCGTATAACGGTACAGCTGCACCTGAATGGACTTCACCGGAATATCTGCATCCGCCAGTGGTTTACCGTCCACTGCACTCAGCCAGTATTTTTTGACAGTGAGCTGATTGTAGGTATTCCTGACTGTCAGCTGTGTGGTATTGGTCGAACATCCGAAGGTCACGTCATCCACCGTCACGGTCTTGTCGTGGTCTGTGATTGGAGTATCGCCCAGAGCCGTCTTGAAGGCTTCCTTGGGATCGGTGCCCTTCTCGTAGAAGAACAGATATTTCGGCGTGCTGTCCAGAATATAGTTGTCCGGGGCCTTCGTCTCGGTCAGTCGGTAGAGCACATTCGGCGACAGCGTCTGTTCCGCGCTTGTAATGCTGAAGGTCAGCTCACCGTTTGCATCGGTCGTGCCAGACGTGAAGTATTCAAACGCACCCGAGTTCTTATTGTAGGAGTCGATCGTAAACTCCGCGTCCGGCAGAAACTTGCTGGTTTCCGCATCCATTTTGTGGATGACGAGCTGGCCGCGGGTGATCTGCACACTGCTCTCGTTCGTTTTAAAATTCACGTCCTCCGCTGTACCTTGAGCAACACCCTCCAGCTGAACCGTGTTGCTCAGCTTGGGGTCAGTAAAGTTACCGGGGTCGAATTCAATGTCATACTGCAGCAGCAGCGCAGTTCCGTCCGGGACAGTCATGCACAGCCAGTAATCGGGTTCGGGGGCGTCAATGTGATAAAGTCCTTCTTTTACCTGCGTCAGGCTCGATACATCCTTGTCGTGCTCGTACTTGTCGTGCTCGTAGTAGCACAGACGGACATTGTGGCCGTAGAAGCTGTTACCGCGTATGATCTTTGCCTCATCCCGCAGTTTCAGTGTTCCAGTGGTTCCCAGCTTCCGATTTTCCGGGTTGATGATGACAGTATAGGTGACATTGTTCGTCCAGTTACCATTTTTGTCCTTCAGCTGTTTGCCGGTCTTTATCAGCGGAGAGATGTTCTTGTGCACCGTGGTCTTGATAGCCGCAGACTTATCACCCCATTCTGCTTTGTTGGTGTAGGTGATATCCGATGTGAGCAGGTCATTCCAGCGGGAGTCGTTCTTAAAGCTGACCTCATACCAAAGCTCAATGACGTGTTGTTTTCCGTCGTTGCAGCCGTACACGTGTACAACCAGCATATTCGTTTGTTTATCGTACTTATCAAGACTCCATCGGTCAGCGGGGTACCAGCTGCGCTGCTCGTTGTCCACGTAGAGCCTGATCTTGTCACCGTTTACAGTCAACTCGGTTCCCGTCGGCAGGGCATCCTTGATAAGAATTTCGCCTGTTTCTGTTCCCGTTGTCACCAACCTGATGCGGTACAGCAGCTTCTGATCCTTGACATCGTCATAATTCACAGTGGTATCGCCGGTAATGTACTCATCCCGTTTTCCATCGATGGCCACCGATTTTTCAAAGACACTGCTGCGATAAACATCCTCAGCCGAATCGCTCGCCTTTATGTTGCCGCCCTGCATGATCTTTGCGTTGTTGGTGAAGGTCCAATCCGCGTTTCCCGGCTTATCACTGCGCACTTCATGAGTGGGCACATCCTTCAGCACCATCTGACGCACAGCAATGAAGCCGCCGTTTTCTGCCTTCTTCACTGCAATGGTAAAGCTCAGCACAGGTGTGTTCTTGTCACTCGCTTCAACCTCATTATTTGATGCGTCCAAATAGGTGATCGTCAGATAGTCTTTCGCCTGCTCATAGTTCAGCGTACTATTATCCGTCAGAATCAGCGTCAGGCCCTTTTCAATCGCTTCCTGCAGCTCCGAAGCAATGGCGTAGTGTTTGTTCTGAAGAACAGTTCCGCTGCTGTCGGTGGTGTTTCCGATGGTGTCGGTCAGTTCAAAGTGGTCGGCACCGGCCACATTCACCGCGCTCAGGTTCCAATAGGCAATGTCGTTTTCCGTGCGGTTGTGGGTCTTGGTCAGGCTCCATTGTCCCACTTGCACATCCACAGAAGCATTTGCGGCGAACTCGATTTTCTTTTCTCCGTCCTCGCGCGTGATCTTTGCCTGATTTTTGACGGTGCCGCCGGATGCCGGAGCTGTGGTTTGGTAAGTAACGGTATATTCGTATGCGTTATCATCCACCTTTGAAAGCTTGTAGCCCTTATTAAATTCATCTTGCGTGATGGTATCGGTTTTACCGTTATTGCTCCTGATGGCAATACTGCCAACAATTCTAACATCGCCCTGCAGGATCTGATCTGTCAGCACATAGTCCTTCAGGAAGCCGCCGTTGTAGTTGTGAGGTGCTTTGATGGTAACGGTCCAATCAATGAGTCCGTTGCTGTTCAAATTGCCCTTTTTCTCGATCAGCGTGTTTAAAAATGACACCTGCTCTTTCTTGGAGTCTTCTATTTCTCCCGCCTTTGCATATGCCGTGTTGTACATAACATTGGAAGTATTATTTGCCTTGGCGTTTTCCAGATCTGCCGCAGTGATCTTGGTCACATAGCGCAGCTCGTATTTTTCACCGGCCTGCAGCTCCGGCAGGCCGGTATAGCTCAGCTTTTTGCCGTCAGTGCTGATCTCGTACTCGTACTTGTCGGTCAGCAACTTTTTATTTCCTGCTGCATCATAGTGGGTGATGGAGACCGGGCCATTGCTGTTGGTCGGGTCAAAGCTGGACGGCAGAGAGCCTTGGGGCAGCACGTCCCAGATATCCACCGGGCTGCCGGAACCGTTTTTGGTGGAAGCAGTGACCTTCCAGTAGATATAGAAGTTGCCCTCCGTATCGCTCCATACGCTCTTCTCTGCAAAGCCTTTTGTGACACTGAGGTCCGGGTCTTTTTTGGTAACTTGCAGCTCCATATTGTTTCCAAAGCTGATCTTGTCGCCCGTAGCCGTGGCGAGGTCCGCTTTGGCTTTGAAGGTCAGTTTTCCGTCAAAGGCTGCGCCGCTGCCGATCCCAGTAAAGTTCATCGTGACCAAGCCGTTTGTGTCGATGGAATAAGTACCCATCGACTTACCGGTTGCTGCATCTATGATCCAGTCTGTTTCGATCTTCTTATCCAGTTTCAATCCGCCCGGCAGCTGATACGTCATCGTGCCGTTTCCCGATGGGAAAGTACCGTATGGCAAATTGAATTCCACCACGAGCTGGATGGTATCGCCATCCTTCACCGTTTCACCCTCGGGGATATCTGTCCATTGCGTATTGCTTCCTGTTCCGATCTCCTTCTGGAATGTTACGCTGGTGATATGTCTATCCAGCGACTTCACCGTTTCTGCAGCTGTGCTGACATCATCTGCGGCTTCATCGGACAGCAGCGCCACCGCATACGGAGAGACCTGCGATACAGGACCAGTTGCCCAGATCACAAGAGAGGTTTCCTCGTCCCCTGCCGGTTCCACGCCGTCCGGTTCCGCTCTTTCCCCCTCCTCCTGCGCCTTATGGGCTGCGGCCAGATCGATCGCATCCGTGATCTCGTCCGCACGCAGGGACACCTCGGCCACCTTGCCGTCCACGTCGCCGGAGATCACGGTCAGGGTGCCGGTATCCGCGTCCACATCCGACACGATACCCACGGTCTCGGTGCTGACGGTGCGCTCCTCGGTCTGGGGCTCAGCGGCGGCAGGTTCCAGCGAAAGCAGGGCAATGTCTGCATCGGCAGAATCATCCATGATCTGCGGCGCGTCCTCTTCCACCGCCACCGTCTCGGTGGTGATGCTGTTGTAGAACACGATATCGCCGGGCACAAGCTCGACCTCTGCCGCCGCCTTCAGCCACTCAGACCCGCGCAGGTCGCTGCGCAGGGCCTGCACACCGGCGCGCTGCGGCACCGTGGTCTGCGGCACATTCGCGTAGTTCAGGCAGTAGGACAGGAACATCACATCCCACGCACCGTAGGCGTTGCCATACCATGCACCGTAACGGGTGTAGTGGCGCACGGTGGTCTGGTCCTCATCGTCCAGCTGGAAGTTGCGCTCGCTCTGCTGGTAGCCCAGCTGGCTTTTTGCCACAGCGGTCAGGTCGTCGGCCCATGCACCGGTGAGCACAACATTCGTCTTTGCGCTCCATGTCTCCTCGTCCTCCACATCCGCCAGCGGGTCGGACAGGCAGTTCACGGTGTGGTGGTGCTCCGGCAGGCCGCAGACCAGCACTTCCTCATAGCAGGCGTCGGTGTGGTGGTGCACCGGGGTATCCAGACTGCTGTCGTCCACAACGGGCTGAAGGGCCACGGCATCGTCAAACACCGCAAAGGCTTCCTCATCCACCGGCACATAGTCCGGGTTGGGCTCCTCCACAAGCTCGCCCTCTTCCAGACCGCACACCAGCTCATATTCAGTGGTATAGCAGCTGTCGTCGTGGGTGTGCTCGAACAGGTCACAGATCAGGCTGCCATCCTCGGGGTCAAAGCAGTCATCGGTATGCACATGCTCTTCCTCGTAGCAGGTCAGCGTTTTCACTTCCTGATAGCAGTCGTCGGTGTGCTGGTGGGGCACAAAAATGTACTCCGGCTCCGGCTCTGCCGAATAGGCGGCAATGTCGGCATCGCTCTGCTCCACACCGTAATCTGCATCAGGGAATGCGCTGTCGTCCGGCTTTGTGGCGTTCCAGTCCTCCGGTTCGCCCTCCTCATAGCCGCACACCAGCACCTTCTCATAGCACTCGGCGGTGTGCTGGTGCTCGATCTCGCCGCACTGGTAGTCTGCCGTCTGGGCAATGCCCACACTGTGCAGCTGCCAGTTGACGAACAGACTGGTGAGCAGCGCCAATGCCAGCAGCAGTGCCATATACCGCCGCGCTGCCTTGTGTTCCCTGCGGAACTGCTGCATCAGTGCCGTTGTGATATCCTTCATGCTTTTCATCCTCACTATACTAAAAACAGCGTATTTTCGTCGTTTGCAAAACCGCCAAATCCACGCCCTGTTTTTATACTCCCATAACCTATTCAGTGTACCACATCCTTGGCCGGAAATCAACTTTAAAATGCTCGTTATTTGGCTTGAGCGCTGGATTTTTGGCAGGTTTGCCGTACCAGACCCCGCAGGCGGGATGTGCCGGATTTCTCAGCTATTCCGGGCTTTGGGCGGGCGGTCCGGCACAAGGCCGCAGACCAGACGCACCATCAGCGGGGTCAGCGGCAGCCACACCGCTGTGCAGACGAGGTTGAACAGCGTATGCGCGTTGGCGATCTGCCGGGCAATGACTTCCAGCTCCGGCCCTTTGGGCGAGATCATTGCCGCCAGACCCGCATACCACGGCAGCAGGGCGCAGAACGCCGCCGCACCGGTCAGGTTGAACAGAGCGTGGGCCGCCGCCGCCCGTTTTGTGTCCCGGCTCTGCCCGATGGATGCCAGCACCGCCGTGACCGTGGTGCCGATGTTATCCCCCAGCAGCACCGGCAGTGCCCCTGCAAGGCCCAGCAGACTGCCGCCCTGCGGCCCGGGCCGGGCCGCAACGCTCTGAAGCACCGCAATGGTGGCAGAGCTGCTCTGCACCGTCAGGGTCATACAAAGGCCTGCCAGCAGGCCCAGCCACGGGTGATGCCGCACCCGTGCCAGCCAGAGCGCAAACACCGGGCTTTGTGCCAGCGGGGCCAGCGCCGTACTCATACCGGCAATGCCCTCGAACAGCAGACCAAAGGCGAACACCGCCCGGCCAACGGCCCGGGCCTTCTGCCCTGCACAGGCAAAGCAGAGCAGCAACCCGGCCAGCAGCACAAGACCGCGCACATCTTCCAGCCGGAAGGCCAGCAGCTGTGCGGTAATAGTGGTTCCGATGTTGCAGCCAAAGATCATCGGGACCGCCTGCCGCAGGGTCAGCAGGCCCGCACTTACAAAGCCCAGCACCATCACCGTGACTGCCGAGCTGCTTTGCAGCACCGCCGTGACCGCTGCCCCCGCCAGCACGCCCCGCATCGGGCTGCCTGCCAACACCATCAGCAGCCGCTTCATCCGCTGTCCCGCCGCTGTTTCCAGACTGCGGCTGAGCGCATCCATGCCATACAAAAACAATGCCAGTCCGCCAAAAAGCGCAAAGATCCCTTTCAGTCCCTGTTTCAATGCCGCCGCCCCTCCCGCAGAAACGTTTCTTATTCTATTTATGCAGCTGCCGGGCGGTTCAGGCTTTCTGCCTCCCTTCCCTTTTTGTGAACTTTTTTAAAATTATCCTAAACCGTCCTTGCATTCTGGGTGCAGGAGGAATATTATTGTCAGGCGTTAATAGTTAACAGCTGTTAAGTATTTTGCAATGAGGAGGGATAGAATGTTGAACGAGACCGAAGCCGCAGCGAGCTTTCACGGCCTGTGCCATTTTTTTGGACGGCTGAGCAAGGCGGCCCGGGCCGGCATGAAGGCGGCTCTGCGGGGCTGTCCCAAGTGCCACTTTCCCATGCTGGAGGGTCTGGCTCACACGATCAGCACCCGCGGGCAGGACGGAGCGGTGTATGTTTCCGATTTTGCCCGGGAGGCACACCAGCCGCTGCCGGCCATCAGCCGCAGCCTGCGCCAACTGGAACAGGACGGCCTTGTTCTGCGCGAAGCGGACCCGGCTGACCGGCGCAAAACGCTGGTGCGCATCACGCCGGAGGGCTACGCCGCCTGTGCCCGGTGTGAAGATGCCCTCAGCGATTATTTTGCCTGCGTGATGGCCCGGCTGACACCGGAGCAGGTGCAGCAGATGAACGTTTTGCGCGGTGCATTGATGGACGCCATTCTTGCGGAAAACGCTTCCCGTGAAGCAAAAAACAACGAAGGGAGAACCGAACCATGACGAAAATTTTCAAGCAGCTGGCCCGGCACTGGGCCGTCTGTCTTGTGGTGTTCGCGCTGCTGTTCGTGCAGGCGTACTGCGATCTTTCGCTGCCGGACTACACCAGCAGGATCGTGGACACCGGCATCCAGCAGGGCGGCATTGAAAGCCCTCTGCCGGAAACGATACGCCAGAGCACGCTGGACGCCCTCACACTTTTGATGAGCGAAGAGGACGCCGATGCGCTCCAGAACGCCTACGGGTATTATCTTCAGGACGACGGTGTGCTGAAGCTGCGCACCGACCTGACCGACAACGAGCGCGCCGCGCTGGAGGATGCCGTCACCACGCCGGACATCGTGCTGTATATGGCGGCTGCGCAGGCAGCGAACACCCCCGCCGGGCAGGACACACTGGGCATGACCGGCCTTGCCGACATGCAAGCGGCCCGCACAGAAGCTGCCGACACCGAAGCTGAGACTGTCACCCCCACTGCCGAGGATCTGGACACCGTGTGCGCCCAGTTTGCCGCCATGAGCCAGATGCCCGGGTTTACCCGCGAAGCTGTCCGGCAGCAGCTGGCCGGTGCTTTTGCCAGCTTGGATGATACCCTGATGGAGAACCTCAAAAGTCAGTCCATGCTGCTGGTGCAGCTGGAATACGAGGCACAGGGCGTTGCCCACGATGTGCAGATGCGCTACCTTTACCGCGTAGGCGGCCAGATGCTGGGCCTCACCCTGCTGATGGCGGCCGTGTCCATTGCTGTGGGCTTCCTCGCCTCCCGCGTGTCCGCCGCCATCGGCCGCGACCTGCGCCGGGAGACGTTTGCCAGCGTCATCGGATTCTCCAATGCGGAGATCGAGAATTTCTCCACCGCATCCCTCATCACCCGCACCACCAACGACATCCAGCAGGTGCAGTTCGTCTGCGTCATGCTGCTGCGCATGGTGGCCTATGCGCCCATTCTGGGCATTGGCGGCGTGCTGCATGTGCTGAACAGCAGCACCGGCCTTTCCTGGATCATTGTGCTGGACGTGGCCGTTCTGCTGCTGCTCATCCTCTTCCTGATGAACATTGCCATGCCGAAATTCAAGATCATGCAGAAGCTGGTGGACCAGCTGAACCTTGTCAGCCGCGAGATCTTGACCGGCATCATGCCGGTGCGCGCGTTCAGCCGTGAACGGTTTGAGGAGGAGCGCTTCGACAAGGCCAACAAAGACCTGATGAGCACCCAGCTGTTCACCAACCGTGCCATGGTGGCTATGATGCCCTTTATGACCCTCATCATGAACGGCACCAGCCTGCTCATCGTCTGGTTCGGCGGCAAGGCCATGGACACCGGCACCATGCAGGTGGGCGAGATGATCGCGTTCATCACCTACACCATGCAGATCGTCATGTCCTTCCTGATGCTGGCCATGGTGGCCGTCATGCTGCCCCGCGCCGGTGTGGCTGCAGAGCGCATCGATGAGGTGATCCGCACCAAAGCCACCATCAACGACCCGGACGAAGCTGCTGCAGAGCCCGCGCAGGATCACAAAAACTGGCAGGGTGAGGTAGAGTTTCACGATGTGAGCTTCCGCTTCCCGGGTGCGGACAGCGATGCGCTGGAGCACATCAGCTTTACTGCAAAGCCCGGCGAGACCACCGCTATCATCGGCTCCACAGGCTGCGGCAAATCCACCCTGCTCAACCTCATCCCCCGCTTCTATGATGTGACAGGCGGCAGTGTGACCGTGGATGGCACCGATGTGCGCAATATGCCGCAGGCACAGCTGCACGACCTGCTGGGCTATGTGCCCCAGAAAGGTGTGCTGTTCAGCGGCACCATCGGCTCGAACCTGAAGTTCGGCGGGGAGCACATCACCGATGCCGACGTGAAAAAGGCCGCTGCCATTGCGCAGGCCACCGAGTTCATCGATGCAAAACCGCAGGGCTACGAAAGCCCTATCGCACAGGGCGGCTCCAATGTGTCCGGCGGCCAGAAGCAGCGCCTTTCCATCGCCCGTGCCATTGCGAAAAAGCCAAAGATCTACCTGTTCGATGACAGCTTCTCTGCCCTCGACTTCAAGACCGATGTGGCCCTGCGCCGTGCGCTGAAAGCTGAGACCGGCGACTCCACTGTGATCATCGTAGCACAGCGCATTTCCACCGTACTGCATGCCAACCAGATCCTGGTGCTGGACGAGGGCCGTCTGGTGGGCAAGGGCACCCATGCCCAGCTGATGGTCACCTGCCCGGAGTATCAGGAGATCGCACGCAGCCAGCTGAGCCAGAAGGAGCTGGCTCTGGATACTTTGAATACGGAAAAGGAGGGTGAGTGATATGCCAAGACCCGGACGCATGACGACCGAACGCGCCAAGGACTTCAAGGGCACCCTGCTGCAGCTTGTGCGCACCCTTGGCCGCTACCGCCTTTCGCTCGTTACTGCCATTGTATTTGCCATTCTTTCTACCATCTTCAACATTGCAGGCCCCAAGGTGCTGGCAAAAGCCACCACGGCCCTTGCTACCGGCTGGATCGCCAAGCTGCGCGGCACCGGCAGCATCGACTTTGTGTATATCGGCCGCATCCTGCTGTTTTTGCTGGGCATGTACCTGCTGAGCAGCGCATTCAGCTTTATTCAGGGCTGGCTGATGACCGGTCTTTCGCAGAAGGTGTGCTACGACTTCCGCCGTCAGATCAGCGAAAAGATCAACCGCCTGCCCCTTGCCTATTTTGAAAAGCGCACCGTGGGCGAGGTGCTGTCCCGCATCACCAACGATGTGGACACGCTGGGCCAGAGCCTGAACCAGAGCATCACCCAGCTCATCACCAGTGTGACCACCATGATCGGCGTGCTGGTCATGATGCTGTCCATCAGCCCGAAGATGACCCTGATCGCCCTGCTGATCCTGCCCGTCTCGCTGGTGCTTGTGCTCATCGTAGTTCGGTTCAGCCAGAAATACTTCAAATCCCAGCAGGCCATTCTGGGCGTCGTAAACGGTCAGGTGGAAGAAGTCTACTCCGGCCACAACGTGGTCAAAGCCTTCAACCGTGAGGCCGTGGTGCTGAATGACTTCAACGCCGCCAACGACAAGCTGTATGAATCTGCGTGGAAAAGCCAGTTCCTCTCCGGCCTGATGATGCCCATTATGAACTTTGTGGGCAATCTGGGCTACGTGGCGGTGGCCATCGTGGGCAGCATTTTTGCCGCAAACGGCGTCATTACCATCGGCGACATTCAGGCCTTCATCCAGTACGTCAAGAACTTCACCCAGCCCATCCAGCAGCTTTCTCAGGTGTCCAACATGCTGCAGAGCATGGCCGCTGCCGCTGAGCGGGTGTTCGAGTTTTTGAACGAGCCGGAAGAGGACCAGCAGGCAGACCCGGCCCGCCGGGCCGACCCTGCCTGCATCGACGGACAGGTGACATTCAGCCATGTCCGCTTCGGCTACACCCCGGACAAGACCGTCATCCACGATTTCAGCTGTGAGGTCAAGCCCGGCCAGAAGGTGGCCATCGTCGGCCCCACCGGCGCAGGCAAGACCACCATGGTCAAGCTGCTCATGCGCTTCTATGATGTGGATTCCGGTTCCATCACCCTGAATGGCCACGATGTGCGGGACTTTGACCGCAGCGCCCTGCGTGAGGGCTTCGGCATGGTGCTGCAGGACACATGGCTGTTCAAGGGCACCATCATGGAGAACATCCGCTATGGCCGACTGGATGCCACCGATGAAGAAGTGATCGCCGCCGCCAAGGCTGCCAACGCCGACCACTTTATCCGCACCCTGCCCGGCGGCTACCAGATGGAGCTGAACGAGGACGCTTCCAACGTGAGTCAGGGCCAGAAGCAGCTGCTCACCATCGCCCGCACCATTCTGGCCGACAACCGCATCCTGATTTTGGACGAGGCCACCAGCAGTGTGGATACCCGCACCGAGCAGCGCATCCAGACCGCCATGGATCGCCTGATGGAGGGCCGCACCAGCTTTGTGATTGCCCACCGTCTTTCCACCATCCGGGACGCCGACCTCATCCTTGTGATGCGAGATGGCGACATCGTGGAGCAGGGCACCCACGACCAGCTGATCGAAGCTGGCGGCTTCTACGCGGATCTGTACAACAGCCAGTTCGAGGACGTGGTGGAGTAAGCTGCCCGTCATCGCAGTATAAGCACAAAAAGAGCACCTGCCGCCTTCCTTTCCGAGGGCAGCAGGTGCTCTTACTTTTTTGTTTGCCGAACCCTCTCAGTCATCGCTACGCGATGCCAGCTCCCCCGAGAGGGGGAGCTTTTCTACATCTGTCGGTCAAGTTCTCCCTTCGGGAGAGCTGGCACGAAAGTGCCTGAGAGGGTTTTCGTCTTTTCTTTATGATTCCTCCACCGGTTCCAGCTTCAAGCCGAACAGCTTTTCCGAGAGGGACGGCAGCTGTTGCTGCAAGGCGCGGACATAGGCCATTACCACCGGATCCTCGCGCTTTTGCCCCAGCACGATGCCAAACCGGTGTCCCCTGCCCCAGTCCAGTACCCGCACAAAACTGAGGTCCGGCCTGCGGTAATAGAAAGGCGGGATCATCTTGAGTGCCGGGTCGCCGTAGGCTGCACTGCGGATACCGCCCACCGGCGTAAACTCCACCCCTCGGTCCATTCCCTCCTGCAACAGTCTTGTTTCGTAGACTGTCTGGTACATCTCCTTGATGGGCAGCCAGCGGTATTGCAATGCCTGTTCCAAGGTCAGTCTGCCCTTCGGCATATCAGCGGGTGGGTGGATGGGGATGCAAAATTCCGGCATATAGAACAGCGGCACAAAGGTAAGCCCCTGCGCGTAGAACTCTGCACTTTCCAGCTGGAAGGAAAGATCCATCTCCCCTTTTTTCAGGCTGCGCCAGACCTCGCTGCGGTTGGCACACCACCCCAGAATAGGGGTATACTGCAGGCACAAGTCACTTGTCAGGGAAAACAGGTCGTACACGAACATCCGCATTGCCTCATGACACCCTGCGATGATCAGATGTCTTTCCGGCGGGTTTTCCTGCTGCTGTACCGCACGGGCATGGCGCACTGCCTCCTGATACAAGGCCGTCAGCTGCTTTGCCTTGGGGTAAAAGTCCCGGCCTGCCGGGGTCAGGATCACCCGGCGCGGTACATGCTGAAACAGTTCAAACTGCAGCTGCCCCTCCAGCGTGCGGATCTGCTGCGAAAGCGCTGACTGCGAAAGATACAGTGCCTCTGCTGCTGCCGAAAAACTGTCCATCTCTACGATCTTCACAAATCCATCCAGCGCACTCTGGTTCATCTGCGCATCCTCGCTTCCTTACATTAGGATTTCCTAAATTATAATATAACGTAATTGAATTGTAAAGTGCGTCACTCTACGCTACAATTGTTAAAGATTCAGCAAAGTGGTTTTTACCTTGCTGCGCGATGAGAAGAAAAACAAGAAGAGAAAAGAGAAAGAGAGCGTACCTATGAACAAGATCTCCCGCAAGGGCTTTCTGAAGATCGCCGCTGCCGCCGCCATGAGCGGTGTCACTGCCGGCGCACTGGCTGCCTGCAATTCTGCCTCCAGCTCCACTGCCTCCGGTGCTGCCGGTCAGTACATTCCCGGCACCTACGAGGGCACCGCCGAGGGCATCTCCTCCACCGTCAAGGTCACCATGACCTTCTCTGACAGCGCTGTCACCGACGTGGTGGTGGACACCTCCGGCGAGACCGCCTCTTTCGGCGCTGCCGCTGCCGATGAGCTGCGTGAGCAGCTGATGGCTGCCGGTTCTGCCGAGATCGACGGCGTTTCCGGCTCTACCATCACCTCCGATGCCGTGATGAAGGCTGCCAAGAGCTGCTACGCACAGGCAAAGGGTGAGGCTGTGGTGTCCAGCGTGCAGCTGCCCACAGGCGACGCAAACGACTGGCTGGGCAAAGAGCCTGATATCGACGAGACTGCCATCACCGAGACCGTGGACACCGACATCCTCATTGTGGGTGCAGGCAACGGCGGTATGTTTGCTGCCGCCTATGCTGCTGCCAACGGCCTGAATTTCCGCGTTATTGAGCAGAATGCCAACGTACAGGACACCCGCCACTGGTACGGTGCTGTTGATTCTGCTGCCGCTAAGGAGGCTGGCGAACCCGCCACCGATAAAGCAAAGCTGCTGAGCGAGATCTCCCGCTACGCCTCCGGCAAGTGTGACCAGCGCGTCGTCAAGACCTGGATCAATGAGTCTGCCGCTATGCACGACTTCATGCGCAGCATTCTGGAAGATAAGTACGGCTGGGTGTGCGATTTCACCTCCGGCAGCGAGGCTGCATGGCCCACAGAGAATGCTGAGCACAATACCGACTACCTCTTCCCTGTGCAGGAGCATAACTACATGGCCAGCGAGCGCGAGTCCGGTCTGGCACGCAACGAGCTGCTGCTGCAGTACATTCAGGAGCTGGGCTACGATGTGGACTTCAAGACCAGTCTGGCCAAGCTGGAAAAGAACAGCGAGGGCCGAATTACCGGCATCATCGCCCAGAGCACCGAGGATGACCACTTTATCCGCTACAACGCCAACAAGGGCGTGCTGCTGGCCTGCGGCGGTTTCCCCGGCAACCCCTACATGATGGAGCAGCTGGACCCGCTGGGCACCAGCGTGACCACCGCCTGCTCCTACTCCCCCGCCGACAAGGGCTACGGCATCCGCGCTGCTGTATGGGCCGGTGCCAATCTGGACAAGGAAGCCGCTCCCATGCTGTTTGACCGCGGCGTTGTTGCCCCCGGCGTGGATGGCGGCTATGTGGATAGCGACTCTGCCTTTGGCGGCAAGGCCTTCCCCGGCAAGATCCGCCAGTACAACCCCGGTACCCAGCCCTTCCTGAAGGTGAACCGCAACGGCGAGCGCTTTGCCAACGAGAGCTGCCCCTACAACGATATCGTCTACGCTACTGCCCACCAGCCGGGCCGCGTCTACGCACAGATCTGCGATGCCAACATTCTGGAGGACGCAAAGCGTTTCCACACCATTGGCTGCTCTGCCCAGACCCGCAACGGCGGCGAGAAGTACATTCAGGGTAAGATGGACGAAGCTATCGAGGCCGGTGCACTGTTCAAGTGCGATACGCTGGACGAGCTGGCCGACAAGATGGGCTTTACCGGCGCTGCCAAGGACACCTTCCTTGCTACCGTGGAGCGCTACAATGAGCTGTACGACAAGCAGAACGACGAGGATTTCGGCAAGCCCGCTTACCGCCTGAGTGCCATCCGCACTGCGCCCTTCTACGGCTGCTGGCTGGGTGCCTCTCTGCTGACCACCGAGCAGGGCATTGCCATCAACGAAAAGGGTCAGGCGCTGGACAACAACAACCAGCCCATGGAGGGCCTGTATATCACCGGTGATATGTCCGGCAGCTTCTTTGCCAACAACTACCCCTGCCTGATGGCCGGTGTAGCCATGGGCCGCACCCTGACCTTCGCCATGAAGGCTGTCAAGCAGATGGCAGGTCTGGATAACGCCTGATCCAGCGCGATTTTCCGGCACAACTTAAGCGTTTTTCCATTTCTTCTTTCTTCATGAAGAGAGGCGGTCCCTGTTTGGGGGCCGCCTCTCTTTGCCATTTTTTCGCCACGTGCCCCCTACACAAATCCCCACGATTGTGCTATGATAAGGCTGAACAGCCGGTTTGTGCCAGACAACCGGCAAAATCGAGGTGTTTGTACAAATGTCTGATCTCCTTGAAACTCTGCGGCAGGAAGGGGTAGACCCCGCCCTGCTGGAAGCAGTCCAGCAGTACCGCGCTGCCCATGCCCTGCCGGACGCACTGCGCCCGCGCATTCCTTCCCCTGCCTTTACCTACTACGGCAAGCAGGTGTGGGAGCAGGCGCTGGCGGCGCTGCTCTGCGGCGAAAACCTGCTGCTGGCAGGCGGAAAAGCCACCGGCAAAAACGTGCTGGCGGAAAACCTTGCCGCCGCCTTTGGCCGTCCTGCGTGGGACATTTCCTTCCATGTGAACATGGATGCGGCGTCCCTCATCGGCATGGACACTTTTGCGGACGGTCAGGTGGTGTTCCGGCCCGGCCCGGTATACCGCTGCGCCCAGTGCGGCGGCTTTGGTGTGCTGGACGAGATCAACATGGCTAAAAACGAAGCGCTGGCCGTGCTGCACGCGGTGCTGGACTTCCGCCGCGCCATCGATGTGCCCGGCTACGACCGCATCCCGCTGGCGGAGGAGACCCGCTTTATTGCCACCATGAACTACGGCTATGCCGGCACCCGTGAGCTGAACGAGGCGCTCACCTCCCGTTTCGTGGTCATCCAGATGCCCACCATTACGCAGGACGATCTGGAAAAGCTGCTGCGGACGCAGTTCCCCGATCTTGCTTTCAAGTATGTGCGCCAGTTTGCACTGCTGTTCCTTGACCTGCAGAAAAAGTGCGACAGTGCGGAAATTTCCACCAAGGCGCTGGACCTGCGCGGCATGCTGGATGCCCTGCGGCTGATCCGGCGCGGCATCACGGCAGGCGCGGCACTGGATATGGGCATTACCAACAAAGCCTTTGACTCCTACGAGCAGAGCCTGATCCGTGATGTGATCGCAGCGCGCATTCCGGCCAAGCTGGATGCCGCCAAGCTCTTTGGCTGATGGACGCCCAGAGCTACACCGCGCAGGAGCGGCGTGCGGCCAATCAGGTCTGGGCTGCTGCAGGAGCCTATGGCTTTGAGCCGTTGTTTCTGGCCCGCTATACCGACGGCACCACCGATTTTTACATGAACACTGTCGTGGGCCTCATCCATAAATATTACGGTGACGCGCTGATCCGCAGCATCTTTGATGCATGGGACAGTGATCTGCGGCAGACGATGCTGGACGACATGACATGGCTGTATCTGGAAAATGCAGCCTATCGGCTGGAGCTGCCCCGCCGCCCGGTGCTGGAAGCACTGCGCCATGCCCATGCAGATTATTTCTTTGCCATCCAGTACAAGCTCTCCCGTCAGGAGTGGATGGCAAAAAATCAGCTGGTCTACACCATGCAGGCCGCACGCTGGCGGCGTGTACTGGGCCGCACCGACCCGGTGATGACCCCTTACGAGTCCGGCCTTGCCGCCGCACTGGCCCCGGAGCATGTGCCGAATCCGGAACAGCTGAAAGCCGAAATTTTATCGATCTACGCAAAATTCAACCTGTTCGACGGTACTGTGCACCAGAAAGCAGCTTTGCATCTGCATCTGGACGGCCTGCTGGCAAAGCTTGCCACCAAAGCCATGCCCACCCAGATGATCAAAACGGACCGCGTGACCGTGGAGCACTCAAACTCCGTGGATGCTGTGGGCGGCGGACTGGCGGTGGACAAGCGCAGGGCCCACATCACCCTGAAGCAGGATGCCGCGCAGGACAGAGCCTACATCGAAAGCTGCTTCGGCCGCTCCCTCTACCCGCCGGAACGGCTGCGCAAGGCTGAGCAGGAGCTTTGCGTGGGCGACCATCTGGGATGCCATTTGTGGTTCAGCGCCGGTGTGCCAAGCCCGGAGCAGGCCCCCACCCCGGAGGCAAAACATCTGGCTGAGCAGGCCGAACTTCAGGCTGACCGCAATCGCGCCTACTACGCTAAGAACCGGGAACTGCACCGCAGCGTGGTGCTACGGCTCACTGAACAGATCCGCAACTGCATTCTGGTGCATCAGCAGCCCAACGCCCGTGTGGCCCGCAGCGGAAACCTGAATGCCGGACGCATCTGGCGGGCACCACTTTTGAACGATGACCGGGTATTTTTATGCGCCGAGGAGGAAAACCAGCCTTCCTTCACGGTGGATCTTCTGCTGGATGCATCTGCGTCCCGCCTGCACTGTCAGGAGGTCATTGCGGCGCAGGGCTCTATTCTGGCCCAGAGCCTTGCAGCCTGCGGGATCCCGGTGCGGGTGTCCAGCTTCAGCAGCCTGCGGGGCTACACTGTGCTGCGTGTGCTCAAGGGCTTTGCGGACAAAAACCTGCAGAACATCAACCGTTATTTCGCTTCCGGCTGGAACCGTGACGGCCTTGCCCTGCGGGCCGCAGGCGACCTTTTGCAGTTTGCGCCCGGCCCTGCGCCGCGGCACCTGCTCATCGTACTGACGGATGCTTCGCCCAACGACAGCCGCCGCATCCCGCCCAGCCCGGAAAAACCGCTGGGCTGCGGTTACGAGGACACCGCCGGTGTGGCCGACACTGCCGCGCAGGTGCGTGCGCTGCAGCGCATGGGCATCCGGGTGTCTGCCGTGTTCATGGGCGAGGATAGCTCTGCCGGTGCCGCTGCACAGATCTACGGCAAAAATATGGCACGCATCCGCGGCATGGACCAGCTGGCCCGTGCTGCCGGGCGGCTGATCCAGAACGAGATCCGGGAACTGGGCGACTGAAATAAGAGTTTTATAAGAGCAACGGCCTGCAGACGAGAGAGTTTTCTCCGTCTGCAGGCATTTTTAATACAACTGCACCACAACCGCTTTTCGTCCGGGTTTTGCTTACCCTGCCGCATCCTGCAAATTCTTTCAATTTTCGATAAACTTATAGTTGTTTTTTGTTGTGAAATATGCTATACTATGTTCACAAGATAAAACAATCCTGCGTAAGCCGCCCCGTGCACAGGGCTGTCTGCTGCAGAACCCGCCTGTTATACAACGAACCGCTGTATCAGCCTTTCAGGGAGGAACTCACGATGGACGCCAGCCGTTATTTTACCGCAATGCACAACGCCATGTCTGCCCAGCACCCCCGTGCGCAGCTTCTTTTAACGGTAAAGCTACAGGATACCTGCGGCAACGATGCCTGTCTGGAGCTCAAGCAGCTGCCCGGTGAGAGCACTTCCATCCTGTGCTACTCCACCATGGGGCGCCGCTGCCTGAACTTTCAGCTGTTCCGCAAGGGCTGGCAGCTATGCCACAATGCTGATGGGCAGCTGGTAGGCCGCTTTCCTTCCAGTGCCGACGGCCTGATCGACGAGACCGATTTCCGCGCTTACTGCCGCGAGGACCGGCTGGATCTGGCACGCACCCAGCGCATCCTGTCTGAGCTGCGCGCCCTTGCAGGAGCCGATCATCAGGGCAGCATCCCCCAGAACGCCCGCACCGGTGCCGTTATTACCGTGGAGAGCTTTGTAGGGGCCGGTGCCCGCTGGACCTACTGGAGTCAGGGCCCTGCACCCAGTCAGCCGCTGAGTGCCATCCTCTACTGGCTGGCAGATTTTCTGGCCGGAAGCGAGCGCCGCGCCTTGCAGGCAGACCCGCAGGCCGCGCACCTTGCGGCCCAGTGGCTGGCCAGCGATACCGCCGTATTCTTCCATCCGTCTGTGCCGCTGACTGCAATGGGCCCTGCCGCTTCCGGCGCAGCTGCAGCAGTCAGCCGCAGCCGTTCGGCTCACGCTTCCCCCGCCCGGAACAAAAGCTGGCAGAGCATTCTGGCTGTGATGGCAAGCATGTGAATCTTCCGCTGCAAAGCAAGGGGCTGCCGCACGTCATCTGGTGCAGCAGCCCCTTGCTTTTCTTTTGATCGCTTTCCGCAGTTTTATGCCAGATACGGGTCCAGCAGGGCATCGACCGTTTTATTGCGCTTGGGATTCGGCTTTTTGACCACATGGCCCCGGCACACCACCAGTTCCAGATGCTGCAGCGCACGCAGGTCTTTCAGCGGATCGTGCTTCGTCACAATAAAGTCTGCGCTCTTGCCCGGCTCAATGGAACCGGTCACATCTCCTACTCCGGCCAGCTGTGCATTGCGCAGGGTCGCCGTGTAGAGGGCAAACCGATTGCTCACACCGCAATACTTATGGAAATAGCACAGTTCCCGCCAGAAATCATACTGGGTGATGTAGGGGCAGCCCACGTCATTGCCCAAGCCCACCGGGATGCCATTGGCAAGCGCGGTCTTTGCGCTTTCCACCACGCCGTCAAACACGATCTTTCCGTTATACTGATCCTTTTCCGAGGCACCGGAAACCGCTGTATCGAACAGCGCATAGGGCAGCGCCGGGGAGATGGTCGTGCACAGGAAGGCTCCCCGCTCCTTATACAGGCGGACCGTCTCATCGTCCATCTTTGCACCGTGCTCGATGGAATCCACCCCATTTTCCAGCGCCACCTTTACGCCCTCCGGCGATTCGGTGTGTGCTGCTACGGTGTAGCCCAGCCTGTGGGCTTCGGCACAGACGGCTTTGACCATCTCCGGCTTCATTTTCAGCTCTCCGGGCGTACCCTTTTCCGTGGCATCCAGCACACCGCCGGTGATCATCAGCTTGACAAGATCCACCTTCTGGCCGCTGGCCTTTCTGAGCTGAGCCAGCGCTTCGGCATTGTTATGGGCCGCAACTGCCACCGAACCCGCCATGTGTCCCCCGGGCACCGAAATGCCCTCGTTGGCGGCAAGAATGCGCGGTGCCAGCAGTCTGCCTGCAGCGGCATCGTCCCGGCAGCGAGTGTCAAAATCCGCAATGCCGCCCACGGTACGGATGGTAGTCACGCCACCCAGCAGTTCCAGCTTCGCGTAGCTGCACACCAGCCTGTAGGCCACCGCACGGGTCAGGCCATTGCTCAGAATTTTGCGCACCAGCGCAGCATTGTCCCGCGGCTTTGCGCTGGGCTTGCCGTTGCCCGCCAGATGCACATGCAGATTGACCAGACCCGGCATGATATAGCTGCCGTGCAGATCGATGACCTCATAGCCATCCAGATCCACACCCTCATCGGCAATGGCAGTGATCTTATCATCCTCGGTCAGCAGGATTTTGTGCGCTACCGGCTGCATCTGCTCGGTGCCATCCAGCAGGATCCCGTTCGTATAGGCACGTTTCATTGGGGACATCCTCTCTTTTTTAGATTTTTCGGACAGGAGTTGTTTTGTTCCAGTATAGCACGTTCCGGCAGATGGTGCAATGCAAAAACGGGCAGGAAAGGTTCAGCCCTCTCCTGCCCGCTTGATGTTATTTACTGTGCGGCTGCGCTGGAAGCTACTTCGGAAGTAGCAGCCTCAGAAGATGCGGCTTCCGAAGAAGCAGCTTCGCTGGATGCGGCATCTGCGCCGCCGGTCACACCGCCCTCAACGACCAGCTCGTCCTCATAGTCAAGGCCGTAGGTATCCACCAGAGTCTCCTCATAGTCCTTGTGGAAGAAGTTCTCTTCGCCCAGAGCCTTGATCTCCTCGTTCAGCCAATCCAGAACGGTGGTGTTGCCCTGGCTCACAGCGGGAGCAATGGTGTCCTGACTGCCCAGAGAGGGAATGCCGACCGTGTAACCGGGGTTCTGCTTTGCAAATGCAATGACCTCGGTGTTGTCGTTGGCCCATGCCACGCCGTTGCCGTTCTCCAGTGCATTCTTGGCCGTTGCATAGGAATCGTACTTCTGCAGCGGAATGTCGGGGTACTCTTTGGTCAGGTAGGTCTCGGCAGTGGTGCCGGAAATGACGATCATCTGATCGTCAGCGTTCCAGTTGTCCAGAGTGGTGATAACGTTGCTGTCCGGAGAAATAACGCCCAGTGCAACGTTCATGTAAGGCAGAGCGAAGTCCACTTCCTCTGCGCGCTCGGGGGTCACGGTGAAGTTTGCCAGGATCACATCCACCTTGCCGGTCTGCAGATACTCGATGCGGTTGGCAGCCTCGGTAGAAACAAAGTTGATCTCTACGCCCAGATCCTCGCCCAGACGGCGGGCAAAGTAGACATCATAGCCCTGATACTCGCCGTTCTCATCCACGTAGCCGAACGGGTTCTTGTCGGAGAAGACACCGATATTGATGGTGCCGGACTCCTTGATCTGATCCAGCGTGCGGTAGACCACGCTGCTGCCGGATGCTGCGCTGCCAGATGCTGCAGTTGCGGTGGAAGCAGAAGAAGAGCCGCCGCATGCGGTCAGAACGGCAGCAGCGGACGCTGCGCCCAGACCCAGCAGGAAGGAACGACGAGAAATTTTAGACTGTTTCATAGTGGATTCTCCTTTACAAAATCTTTCCCATTGGCTGCGAAACACCCGCAGTCTTTATCTTGATCTGTGACTCATTTCACAGCATCAAACGTGAATGTGCGCAGGAAGCGCTGCGCGCGCTCGGTCTTGGGCCGGTCAAAGAACTCAGCCGGTGCAGCCTCTTCCACGATCTTGCCGCCATCCAGGAAGATGACGCGGTTGGCAATGGCGCGGGCAAACTGCATTTCGTGGGTAACAATGATCATGGTCTTGCCCTGCTTGGCAAGGTCCAGCATAACGTCCAGCACCTCGCGCACCATTTCCGGGTCAAGGGCAGCGGTCACTTCATCAAACAGAAGGATCTCCGGGTGCATACACAGTGCGCGCACGATGGCAACGCGCTGCTTCTGTCCGCCGGAAAGCTCACGCGGGTAGCTGTTTTTCTTGGCAAGCAGGCCCACGCGGTCCAGCAGGGCCTCGGCCTCCTGCTGCACCTCTGCTTTGGGGCGCTTCTGCACCTTGGTGGGGGCCAGCAGGACATTGTCCAGCACCGTCATGTGCGGGAACAGCTCGTAGCTCTGGAACACCATGCCGATCCGCTGGCGCAGCTGGGTGAGGTTTTTGCCGCCGTAGGCAACGGTCTCACTGCCCAGACGCACACGGCCGCTCTGGGTGGGCTCCAGACCGTTCAGGCAGCGCAGCAGCGTGCTTTTGCCGCAGCCCGAGGGGCCGACCACCACGATGACCTCACCGGGCTTGACGGCAAAGCTGATATCGTCCAGCACCGGGGTCTCGCCGTAGGCTTTGATCAAATGTTCAACGGTCAAAATAGGTTCTGCCATACACGGTCACTTCCATTTCTTTTCCAGATAGCTTGCCAGCAGGCTGATGGGCCAGCATGCAAGGAAATATAGCACAAAAACTGTGAGATAGATGCCGAAGGCTGCATTGGGGCTGGCGGTGCGGTTGGCCTCAATGATCTGCTGGGCCACCTTGATCACCTCTACCACACCGATCATCAGCACCAGACTGGTGGTTTTGATCATACGGGTGATCAGGTTGATGGACAGCGGGATCAGGCGGCGCACCGTCTGCGGGATGACGATGTACCAGTAGGTCTGGATGCGGCTCATACCCAGCGCTTCAGCGCTCTCGTACTGGTGCTTCGGAATGGCGATCAGTGCACCGCGCACAAGGTCGCTCATTTCGGCAGTGCCCCACAGCACGAACACGATGATCGATGCCGTCTCGCCGGAAAGGTTCCACCCGAACGCGCGGGTTGTGCCAAAGTAGACGAGGAACAGCAGCACCATCTGCGGCATGATACGGATAAATTCCAGATACAACCGCAGGATCGCCTTGATGATGGGATTGCGGAAGGTCATCAGCACACCCAGCAGAATGCCGAGCGGCAGGCTGATCAGCACGGATGCCGCGCTGATCTTGAGAGCTACGCCAAGACCTCCCATCAGGCGGGCCATGTTTTTGCCCTTGAACAGGACGTCAAGACCCAAATCCAGCATAGCGCAGCCTCCTTTCGATCAGGCTGCCCACGATGGACACCGGCAGCAGGATGATGAGGTAGAACGCCACCAGCAGGAACAGGCATTCGATGGTCTTGGAATACATGCCGATGAGATCCTTGGCCGTGAACATCAGGTCCATCAGGCTGATGGCGCTGAACACGCTGGTCTCCTTGAGCAGGAAGATCACGTTTGCCATGAAGGCCGGCATACTGGTGGACATTGCCTGCGGCAGGATCACATACCGCATGGTCTGCAGACGATCCATGCCCAGACTGTAGGCGCTCTCGGTCTGGATGGGCTCGATGGCTTCCAGACCGCTGCGAAATGCTTCGGCCATATAGCTGCCGCCCAGAAACGCCAGACCTGCGATGCCGCAGATCTCGGCATTGGTCCGGATGCCCACCTTAGGCAGGCCATAGTAGATAAAAAACAGCTGCACCAGCAGCGGCGTGTTGCGGGACAACTGGATGTAAACACCCACGATCTGCCGCAGCACCGGCACCTTGTCGTATTGGATCACCGCACACGCAAGCCCGATGATGATGGCAAAAATGATGCCTGCAACGCCCAGCCGTACCGTCAGCACGGCTGCTTTCTGGTAGAGCGGCAAATATTGCTGGATCGCATTCCAGTCCATTGCCGGATTCCTCCCTTGTATCCTGATTTGCGGGTCAAAACAAAACGCCCGGAAGCTCCCTCTTCGAGTAAGCTCCCAGGCGGTCAGCGTCAGATCTCTCTGCGTGTTCCCACACAGAATATGCTGATATGCTCACACGGCATACCATACTGCAGGGCGGCCGGTCCGGGAAGCGTTTGCGGTACAACAACACATTGCGCAACAACACATCATAGCCGTTTCCTCCCTGAATGATCTCAATTTTCGGATTTGCTCGACCCGATGCATGTAGTTTACACCCCATTACCCATTATGTCAATATGATTATGGGACTTCTTTCGATTCTTTGCTCAATCAGCCTAAAATGATATCATCACGTGCGTAAATTTTATCCATTTTTCAGCTTGACCGTATGCGCTGTGCGGACAGCAAAAGCCCTCCCATCGGGGAGGGCCGGGCCGGATTCAGTTTTTCCTGACCGCGATCAGCACGCGGATCTTGCCGCCTGCCGCGCGCAGGCCGCCATCGTACCAGCCGATGAGGGTGTACTCCTCACCGTTCACCTGAGAAAGAGTGGTGGGATAGTAGGTGCCTTTATACCACAGATACACCTGCATCTCATCGGCGGTTTCGTATTTTTTGTTTCCGCTCATGACCGAGGCCGCACCCACCTTGTCAATGACTACGGGCAGCAGCTGCGTCATGGACTTGACCGTGCCGGAGGTGCTGGTGCCAATGGCGATGCCGCCTGCCAGCACCGGATATTTGGTACTGGTCTTGTAGGTCGTCTGTTTGCCGTTCACGTAGCACACGTAATCTGCACCGCTTCCCAGATAGTTGAGCACGGTGCTCAGGCTGCCGCTGGTATTGTTGGCGCCCAGTTTGAGCAGGTAGCTTGCCAGTTTATCGGTGCTGCCGGTCACGCTTTCCCACAGGCTGCTGCCAATGCTGCCGTCCACAAGGCCCCACAAAAGATCGCCGGTGCTGGGCAGCACGATATCCGCCACATCGCTGATGATCTGGGAATCATCTGTCGTGGTCGTGGTGGTGCTGCTGCCGGTCGTGCCAGTGGTGCTGTCGTTCCCTGTAAGTTTTTTGATCGCCGTGCTGACCGTCATGCCGGAGGAGGTCGTTCCGCTGGTGGTTGTCGTGGTGTTGTTGATGAGGTTCTTCACATCATCCAGCACGCCATAGGTCCACAGATCACCGGTCACATCGTTCAGGATCAGACGGTCGATCTGGCCGTTTTCGTTGGTGGTGTAGTAGCGCACATCGGCGTCAGAAAGTGTTACCCCCGATAGGCGACTGGGACTTACCGTCCCAGCCACACCCTCCGATGTCGTATCCAGAATTTCTACGTCGTCTGCAAGGGCAGTGCCGCCCAGAGCAGTGCCGTCTGCATTGATGGTGCCGGAGGTGCTGGTTTTGGTGATGGTCTCCACCTGTTCACCCTCGGCGTTCACCGTGATCTTCACCATCCAGCCTGCCGGGTAATTCAGGCTTTTGTCCACATTCACGGTGCGGGTAACGCCGTCGGTGCACTTGACTGCCACCGCCTGCCGGACGTCCGCACCGTTTTCCTCCACAAGGCTGCGGGCGGCGGTCTGCACCACACCGTAGAATACTTCGTCTGCTTCATCGCCGGTCAGCACCGCAACGGCCTCGTTGTTCATGCCCAGCAGCAGGGTGACCACCTGCCCCACGCCGCCGCCGTTCAGGCTGGACAGCTGTGCCGCCGCCGAGGAGCTTGCAATGGTGTAGCTGGTGCCCGCCACAGTAACAGAGGTGGGTGCGCTGGCGCTGGGCGACACCGCCGTGATCCGGCCTGCCGCCTTGCGGGTGTAGATCCACACCGTCTTTGCGCTGGCATTGTAATAGTATACGTCATAGGCGGAAAGCTGTGCCGAGGTGCTCACACTGCCATTGCGGTAGATGGCCTCCGGCACAAAGGGCAGGCTCTCACCCTCGGATGCCACAAAGGGGCCCTCCAGACTGCTGAGCAGGATGGAGGAAACATCCACCTGACCGTTCGTCACGGTGTAGCCCAGCGTGGTGCCGTACACACTGCCGTCTGCCGTATTTGCGGTAAGGGCATTGTACAGCAGAATAGTGCCCTCTTCCAGAGTCATGGTCTGGCCCTGCGTGCAGCCCAGATTGCTCCGCAGGCCGATGGCATTGGCCTTGTTCAGCTGTGCTGCCGGAAAACCGCCGGTCAGGGTGGTGATATCGTAGCCCAGCAGGGTCAGGGCGGCAGTGCAGGCTTCTTCCAGCGTGACGGTGTTATCCGGGCGGAAGGAACCGTCGGTGTAGCCGCTCATCCAGCCCTGCTGCACTGCAATGCGGATATAGGGCGCATAAGCGCTGCTGCCGTTCACATCAGTATACAGGGTGCCGATGCTGCCCTGCGTATTGGCGTTATCGTGGTAGGCAGAAAAGGCCACAAGCAGCTTTGCCAGCTGCCCGCGGGTGAGCGGCGTGCTCAGCCCGGCCGCTTCCTCGGTGGAGAAAGCGCCCAGCGTCACCGCCGTCTGCACCGCCGTGTTGGATCCCGCTGCCGAAGCCGGCAGCACCAGCACGGACACGCCGATGCACACCGCCAGCAGCAGTGCGAGAAATCGTTTTTTCATAGTTGCCTCCTTAATTTTGGGCTCGCCCTTCGGGAGAGCTCCGGCATTGCGCCGCTTCAAGCGGACCGTGCCGGTGAGAGGGTTATCAGCCATAGCGCAGCGCTTCGATGGGGTTCAGCCGGGCCGCACGCTTTGCGGGCAGGTAGCCGAACAGCACACCGATGCCCACCGAAATGCCAAAGGCCACAACCACCGAGCCAAGGGACGGCGACACGGTCATTTCCATATCGCTCATGACCAGCGGCAGGATGCTGTTGGCGAGCGCGGAAAGCAGATAGCCGAGACCGATGCCCAGCACGCCGCCGAGGGCGGAAGTGGTGGCAGCTTCGGTGACGAACAGGCCCAGAATGACCCGTTCCTTCGCACCCAGCGCCTTGCGGATGCCGATCTCACGGGTGCGCTCGGTGACGGACACCATCATGATGTTCATGATGCCGATGCCGCCCACCAGCAGCGAGATCGCCGCAATGGCTGTGAGGATGGTGACGACCATGTTCACCATGGAGGTCATCATATCCAGCATTTCGCTCATGCTGGTGACCATGTAGCCCTCATCGGAATTGAGCAGCTCCTGCAGGCCGTTTTCCAGTACGGTCTTCGCTTCGGAAATGTTGTCCTCGCTGGTCACGGTGACAGCGTAGGAGCTGGCGGTGCTGGTCTTTGAAACGCGGAGCGCCGTGGTGTAGGGCAGCAGAACGATATCATCGCTGCTGCCCTCCTGATCCGAGGTGTCTGTCACCTTGGCTTCCAGTACGCCCACAATGGTATATTTCTCCGAGCCGATCTTGATGGTCTGGCCCACGGCATTGCCGCCATAGGCCACACGGCTGATATAGTCGCCCACAACGCAGATCTTCTTGTTGTCGGTCAGATCCACATAGTTGATGCCGCGCCCGACGCGGACGGTGTAGCCGCTCATCCCAAGATAGCTCTCGCTCACGCCCTTGACGGAGGTATTGCTGTAGCTGGTGGTACCCACATTCACGGTGCCGTTGATGCTGGCCGTAGGCGACACCGCCTCGAACAGATCCGGGTGGGCATCCACGAGGCTGTAAACATCCTCCACCTTCACCGAGCGGGAGCCGTAGCCCATGACCTGCACGCTGATGATATTGGTGCCAAGGTCTGCAAAGCTGGACGCGATGCTCTGGGTCATGCCGTTGCCCAGACCCACGATGACGATGACCGCCGTCACGCCAATGATAATGCCCAGCATGGTGAGGAAGGTGCGGAACTTGTTGCTCCAGATGTTCTGGACAGCCTCGCGGAAGGTCTCATAGATCATGATGCGCTCCCCTCCTGTTCCGTCCTGATCCCACAGCCGGGCTGCACCACGGCTTCGGGTGCGTGGGCATCGCCGTCGTACACCACACGGCCGTCTTCCAGTCGGATGATGCGCTGGGCCTGCACGGCAATGGAGTTATCGTGGGTGATGAGCACCACGGTATTGCCCTGCCGGTGCAGCTCCTGCAGCATTTTCAGTACCTCACGGCCGGTGTGGCTGTCCAGTGCGCCGGTGGGCTCGTCGGCCAGAATGACAGCCGGACGGCCTGCCAGTGCCCGCGCGATGGAAACACGCTGCTGCTGACCGCCGGAAAGCTGGTTGGGCTTGTTCCGGAGCTTATCGCCAAGGCCCACCTGTTCCAGTGCGGCGGCGGCACGGCGGTGACGCTCCCCGCGCGGCACCCCGGCATACACCAGCGGAACCTCCACGTTTTCCATCAGGCTGAGCTTGGGCAGCAGGTTATACTGCTGAAAGATGAAGCCCAGCAGCTCGTTGCGGATCTCAGCCAGTTCATCGCGGCTCATTCTGCCCACATCCCGGCCATTGAGTTTATAGGTGCCCGCCGTGGGCACATCCAGACAGCCGATGATGTTCATGCAGGTGGATTTGCCGGAGCCGGACTGGCCCACGATGGCCACGAACTCGCCCTTGTTGATCTGCATCGAAATGTGATCTGCAGCCTTTACAAGGGTATCGCCCATCTGGTAATACTTGCACACATGATCAAATTCAATAAGGGCACTCATCAGAAGCCACCTCCCGGGCCGCCGCCGGGGCCTCCGTTCCCTCCGCCGTGCCCGCCGCTGCCGCTGGCGTTCTGCTTTTCAGCATCGTAGGCGATGGTGCCGCCCGGGCCCACCATGAATTCCATGCTGTCGCTGGCGTTCTGCTTTTCAGCAGCATTGGCATCGTAGGCGATGGTGTCGCCCTCCTGCAGGCCGCCGGTCACCTCGATCGAATCGTTGTCGCTGGTGCCGGTGGTGATCTTTACGTACACATAGCCGTCCGGCGCAGTCATATCCTGCACGGCGTTGACGGCACTGGGCGAGTCCTTGGTGACAAGCACGTAATTGCCGCGCACCACCGCGCCATTGGGAATGGTGAGGGCGTTCTCGGCACTGCTCACCTCGATCTCGGCCGTGGCATTCATGCCGGGCAGCAGGTCGCCGGTGTCATCAATGCGGATGGTCACCGGATAGGTCGTAGTACCGCCGGTGGTGGTGCCTGCAGCGGAAACGCTGGTGACCACGCCGGTAAAGGTGCGGTCCGAGATGGCGTCTGCGGTGATGGTGACGTTCTGACCCTCCTTGATGGAGAGGATCTCCAGCTCGTCCACATTCAGGGTCATTTCCAGATAGCTCAGGTCGTAGATGGTGCACAGCGTCTCGCTGGAAGCCGTGTCGGTGCCCACAGTGTCACCGGCCTTGACATTCTTCTGGATCACGGTGCCGCTGATGGGCGAGGTGATGGTATAGTTTTCCATCTGCTTTTCGGTGTCGCTCATGGAAAGCTGTGCATTCAGCAGACTGTCGGCAGCGGACTGCACCTGCCTGCTCAGCTCGGTGCCGGAAAGCTGCACAATGGCCGTGTTCGCCGCAACGGCGGTGCCCTCTTTGACACAGACAGCGGACACGGTGCCGCTGGTGGTGGCTGTGACGGTCTGCTGGTGCTGGTAATCGAACCGGGCCGAGGCCAGCGCACTGACGCCATTGATGGAGGCCGACGCTGCCTGTGCGGTGGTCAGGCTGCCGTTGTTCGGCACCGCAATGGTCACGGTGCGCACCAGCAGATTGCCGCTGCTGATGGTGTCGGTGCCGGCCACAGCCTGCACCGTGCCGGAAAGGGTCTCAAAGGTACCGTTGAGCATGACCTGTGCAGCCTGACCCACGGCAAAATTGGAAGCATCTGCCGCCGGGAATTCCAGCGTGAGCAGCAGGCTGGAATCGTCCCGCACGGTGGCGATCTCCTGCCCGGCGGTCACGTAGTCACCGGTCTTGACCTTGATGGAAGCCACCGTGCCGCCAATGACACTGCGGATGTACTGGGCATCGGCGGCATCGTCGTAGCTGCGCTGTGCCTGCTCCAGAGCGAGCTGGGCCTTTTCCACGCTGGTGGCAACGTCTGAGCTGTCGATGGTATACAGCACCGTTCCCTTTTCGATGGTATCACCCACCTCGAAATCGGCGGTGAGCACGGTACCCTTCACCAGCGACTTGACCGTATAGGTATTGGCTGCGGAAATGGTTCCGGAACCGCTGAAGGTGTTGGTGATATCACGCCGTTCCAGCGCTGCTTCCACATACTGGGTGCTGGCCTGCACGTCCTTTTTGCTGGTTTTGGGCAGCAGCACCGCAGCGGCCACCGCCGCCACGCACACCACCGCCGTGATCTTTTTCCAGTTGTGCTTCAAAAACCGTTTCGGGTCTTTTTTGCCCGGCTGCGCCGCCGGGCTTTCAAATCCCAGCAGCTCCTGCCGGGCCTCCGGCAGCTGCGCCGGCTCGCTGTTTTTCTTTCGCAGCATTGTATCGCCCCTCCTGTATTGTGTACAGCGGTGGTACTCCCCCGCCAATATCTGGAAGTATACAGGATGATTCTTAGGAAAAGGGGCAGGAATTTCTTAAGAGTGGTTAAGATGAAAAAAGACAGCGTCAGCTTTTCTATGGGGAAGGCCCCTGCAAAGCCACATCCTTTTCCGCACCGCCAAAGCTGAGAGGGTACAGCAGCTGACAACAAAAAACTGCCGCACTCTCATGCAGCAGTTCTAAATTTACTCTTTTGCTGTTTTGAACAGCAACGTCATGCGGAAAACGCTCTCCGGCTGCTCAATGCGGCAGACACCCTGCATTTTTTCCATCATGGTTTCGATGCTGGGCAGGCCCACCTTGGTGCTCTCTGAGGAAGCAGGCACCGGCAGCACGCAGTTCTCAAAACAAAGCCCCGCTCTGCTTCCCTCCTGCACGAAGCGCACGACAACATCCCTGTCCGGATCTGCATACTTGAGCAGATTGGAGGTGATGTTATCCAGAATGCGGCGCACATACTGCCCGCTGACCGAGAGCAACACGTCCTCATCGCCCAGTTCCAGCGCGCAGGCAAAGCCGCGCTGCTGCAGCGTTTCCACCATTTCCGTGAGCGGCTCTTCAAACACAGCTGAAAAATGTGCGGGCGGGTCCAGCACGGCCACGGTATCCCGGGTGACCAGCGCATACTCGAACAGATTATCCGAAAGCTGCTTGATCTGCCGGGCCTTCGCGTCGATCTTGTTCAGGTAATTGTCGGCCTGTTCCGGCGTTTCGTACTTGCGGCAGCGCAGGATCTCGGTATACAGCAGCAGGGTGGTCAGCGGCGTGCGCAGGTCGTGAGACATTTCGGTGATGAGGTTCTTCACCTTGGCCGACGCCTGCGCCTCCTCTTCCTGCTGCTGGCGCAAGGTCACCCGCATGGAATCCAGACAGGACGCCAGCGTGGTGATCTCATCGCTGCCGCGGATGGTAATGGGGTGATCCAGATCGCCGCCCTCCATGGCCTGGATCTCCTCGCTGAGCTGCACGACGTAGCGCACGATCCTGCGGCAGTGCAGCAGGAAGAGGCTCGGGAACCACCATAAGATGCACAGGGAAAGCAAGATTTCGCACCCGGTGCCGTAATAGGTATTGAAGCCGTTGTAATAGAGCATCGCGCTCACCTCGCCGTCTGCAAAGGTGAGCGTGTAGCAGGGCAGCCAATCGTAAAAGCCGGTCTTATCCACCAGAACACCCGGGTTCTGATCCGATGTGCCGTTCTGCGGCAGAAACGAGATCATCCCGTCTTTGGGTGCAAACGAAGAGTAGATCATCGTCTGGCCCCGGTAGAGTTCCAGCAGGGTATAGCGCCGCTTATGGCTCCAGTCTGTCAATTCTTTTACATCGGTACTGGCAAGGTGATGTTCGGTCACATAGCTTTGCAGCTCCTGCACCTGTTTCTGGGTAGCGTGCTGCTGTACCTCCGTGCGGCTGAACCAGAAGCGCAGCCCCTTGGCAAGCACCACCTGCGATAGCGTCAGCAGCAGCACGCTTTCCAGCGCCGCCAGTGCAATGATGCGTATGAACTGCTTTGCAAGGCCGTGATGCTCTTTCATAAGCGGCCTTCCTCTCCGGCAGCAAAGCGGTAGCCTTTGCCCCACACGGTACAGATACGGGCGGGGTTTTGCGGATCATCCTCCACCTTCATGCGCAGATTGCGGATGTGCACCATCACCGTGCCGTTGGAGACATAATAATAAGGCTCGTTCCACACCGTTTCGTAGATGACCTGGATGGAATAGATGCGCTGCGGGTTCTGCATCAGCAGCCGCAGGATCTTGTATTCGGTCTCGGTCAGGTCCACCTCCCGCTCATCCACCCATACCCGGTTGCAATCCAGCGCAAGCCGCACGCCGTGCGCTTCCAGCGTGGTGTTGCGCGGCTTCTGCGGCGCCTGCTCCTTGCCCAGATAGACGCAGTACCGGCGCAGCAGTGCCTTGACCCGGGCACTGAGCTCCGTAAAGGAGAAGGGTTTTGCCAGATAGTCGTCGCCGCCCGCAGTCAGGCCCAACAGCTTATCGGATTCCTGTGATTTTGCGGTGAGGAACAGGATGGGCACCGTTGAGCTCTTGCGCAGCTCCTCACACACGCGCAGGCCGCTCATGCCCGGCATCATGATGTCCAGAATAACAAGATCCACCTCCGGGTTGAACAGTTCCAATGCCCGCAGGCCGTTTTCCGCCTCCAGAATATGATAGCCTTCCCCTGACAGCAGGATGCGTACACCGTCCCGGATGTCCGGGTCGTCCTCCACGATCAGAATCGTCTGTCCTGCCATTCTCTTTTCCTCCCAGTTTTCATTTCATTTCTTTCAGTATACCAGCCCGCTGCCGCGTTTTCCACGAAAGATTTCTTAGGAAATATTAAGAGAGTCTTTTTGAATCATTCTTTAGCGGCCTCAATTCCGCTGTATCTCTTCTACCAGCGGCAGATAGTCGGCACAGTATTTCTGGTACAGCGGCTGCACCAGCTGCCGAAAGTTCTGCATTTCTTCTTCGGGCAGCGGCAGTTCCCGGCACCCGCCCGCCAATGCCGCTTCGCGGGCCGTTGTTTCCTCCTGTGCCCAGAGCTGGCGTTCATACTGTGCCGATGCCCGGGCGCATTCCTGCAGGATCTGCCGGTATTCCTCCGGCAGTGCATTCCATGTGCGGCCGGAAGCAAGCTGCACCTCCGGCACGCGGCTGTGTTCATCGGCCATGTAGTACCGCGCCACCTTGTAGTGCTCCATGGAATAGTAGGCTGGCCAGTTGTTCTCAGCAGCATCGATCTGTCCGGTCTCAAAGGCCGAGTAGACGTCACTGTAGGCCGAAGTTTCCGGCACTGCACCCAGCAGGCGGATCATATCGATCACGATCTGGGAGTCCTGTACGCGGATGGTCTTGCCCTGCAGGTCGCTCAGGCTGCGCACCGGCTGACGGGCATAGAAGGAGCGGGCACCTGCGTCATACCAGCTCAGGCCCACCATGCCCTGCACAGTAAAGTCCTGCAAAAGCGCCTCCCCGATGCTGCCATCCAGCACACGCCACATATGGTCGGCATCCCGATAGAGGTACGGCAGCAGCAGCACATTGAGTCGGGGCAGATCATCGGCGGCCACCGACAGTGACACACGCGCAAAATCCACGCCGCCCATGGCAAGCTGCTCCCACACCTGCTGCTCTGAGCCGTACTCGCCGTTTGCCTTGACCTGAACGGCCACCCTGCCCCCGGTCTGCTGCTGCACAAGGTCTGCAAAATACTGCGCACCCTGCGTAGTAGGATACCCGGCAGGCTGGTTGTCGGCATAGGTCAGCACAAAGTCCGGCACGGTCTGCGGCTGCGCGGCACAGCCTGCCAGCTGCAGCGCAGCAAGGCCCAGCCCGGCCAGAAAAGTCCGTCTGCGCATCTTGTCTCACTCCCCTTTTGCTGATAGTATACCGCAGCGGCACAGGGTTGTGCAACAGGAAAAGGCGGTGCCCGCCGCAAAGCAGGTACCGCCTTTTAGGAGAAGAAAAAGGAGATGTCTCAGTTACATCAGGCCCATTGCCTGAGGCAGTGCGGTAGACACTGCCGGGATAAAGGTGACCAGCAGCAGGCCGCCGATGATGGCCACATAGTACATAAGCATGTACGGCATGACCTTGGCAAGCGAGGTGCGGCCCACCTTGATGCCCACGAACAGTGCATTGCCCACGGGCGGAGTGATATTGCCGATGCACAGGTTATACACGAGGATCAGACCGAACTGTACCGTGCTCATGCCAAAGCTCTGGCAGATGGGCAGGAACAGCGGGGTGAAGATAAGTATGGCCGGGGTCACGTCCATGAAGGTGCCGGACACCAGCAGGATCACGTTCATGATGAGCAGGATCACATACTTGTTGCTGGTCAGGCTGAGCAGGGCAGCCGCCACGGCATCCGGGATCTGCAGGAAGGCCATGACCCAGCCCAGAATGTTGGAAACGCCCACCAGAAACACCACCATGCCGGACATCTTGGCAGAGTCCACAATGATCTTCCACAGGCTCTTCAGGTTGATGGAGCGGTAGCAGAAAGCCAGCACCAGCGCGTAGACGACCGCGATGGCCGAGCCCTCGGTGGCGGAGAACACGCCGCCGATGATGCCGCCGATGACCACGATGATCAGGGACAAGGAAGGCAGGGCGCGCAGGGTGCATACGCCGAGATTTTTCCAGTCGAACTTGCCGGGAGTGCCTTTATAGCCCAGCTTGACAGCCAGCAGCACGCCCACCACACAGCAGCACAGTGCCCAGATGATGCCGGGGATGTAACCGGCCATGAACAGCGCAGCCACTGAGGTACCGCCGGACGCTAAAGAGTAGGTGATCAGCGCGTTGGACGGCGGGATCAACAGACCGGAGCAGGAAGAGGCGGCGTTGGTGGCAGCAGTAACGGCGGGGTCGTAGCCCTGCTCCTCGGCACCGTCGCGGATCATGGAGCCGACGGCGGCAGCCGCGGCGGAGGCGGAGCCGGAGATGGCGCCGAACAGGGCGTTGGTGCCGATGTTGGTCACCAGCAGTGCGCCGGGCAGCTTGCCCAGAATAGCCATGACGAAATCCACCAGACGCTTGGCGATGCCGCCCTGATTCATGATGTTGCCCGCCAGAATGAAAAACGGGATGGCGGTAAGGCTGAACTTGCTCATACCCACAAAGGTGCGCTGAGCAGCCGTCAGCACTGCCACGTTCAGGTCGATGGAAGAAAGGATGGCAGTCAGCGAAGAGACTGCAATGGCGTACGAGATAGGCACGCCGAGAAACAGCAGCGCCAGCAGCACTGCCAGGATCACGAGTAATGCTTGAATTGCCACAGCTTAGTCCTCCTTGTTTTCCTTATCAGCATCGGCGGCCATTTCGGCTTCCACCTTTGCAAAGTCTGCATCTTCCGGGGTATCCAGACAGATGGAGCCGTTGGCGATGCCGATAATATTCAGCACAGAATACACCAGAATGATCACACCGCAGACCGGCATGACCCAGTAGAACACACCCACGGCCACGCCCAGCGAGGAGGTCTGCTGGCCCATAGCCAGCTTGGACACCTGAAAACCGCCGAACACCAGAATGGCAGCAGAGAAGATGAAGGCGATGATCTCAGCAAAAATGTGGAATGCCTTGCGCATGGTGGGGTTGAACCGGTCCACCAGCACGGGGATGTTCATGTGGCCGCGCTCACCGGAAACGATGGTAGCGCCCAGCATGGTGCTCCAGCCGAACAGATAGCCCACCAGCTCTTCCGACCATGTGGAGGGCGAATTGAAGATGTAACGGACGATGACCTGATAGGTAGTCAGCACCACCATGACCGTCATGCTCAGGCCTGCCAGCAGGTTGAGCAGCTTGTTCAGAGTATTTCTCAGTTTTTCCATGATGCTCCTCCTCAGTCCGCAGTATGGGCAGCGTTGTGCTGCTGGATCCGATCATAAATGGGCTGCAGCTCCGGATTTGCTGCCAGCACGGAATCGTGCAGGGGGGCCATGGCCTCCTGGAACGGTGCAGTGTCCGGATAGATGAAGTTGACATGCTGCTCATTCTCAGCCTTGTCCTTGGCCTCAGCCACAGCATCCTCCCATGCATCCTGCTCGGTGCTCTTTACGATCTGAAAGCCCTCTTCAAAGATGGCGCGCTCCTCGTCGCTGAGCCCGTTCAGGAAGGCGTAGTTTGCCACCAGAAGATCCGGCACCATCTGGTGCATATCGTAGGAGTAATACTTGCAGATATCACCGTGGCCGTTATCGGTCAGGGCCAGCTCGTTGTTCTCGGCACCATCCAGAATACCGGCCTGCAGCGCGGTATACACATCGCCGAAGCCCATAGGGGTGGCGGTGCCGCCCAGCAGGCGCATCATTTCCACGTTGGTGGGCGACTGCTGCACGCGGATCTTCAGACCCTTCAGGTCGGAAGGCTGGTTGATGGGGGTCTTGATGGTGTAGAAGTTGCGGGTGCCTGCGTCCAGCCATGCCACCGTTTCCAGACCGGCCTTGGAGGTGGTCTTGAAAATGGGATCGGTCACCTCGGGGTCGTCCATGGCCTCGTGGTAGGCTTCCACGCCGGAGAACAGATACGGCAGGTTGAAGATCTGGTATTTGGCGCTGAAGGTCTCCATGATGGCAGTGGATGCCACCACAAAGTCGATGGCGCCGGTCTGGGTCAGCTGCACCATTTCGGTCTGAGAGCCCAGCAGCTCGCTGGGGTACACTTCCACGCGGTACTTGTCGCCCAGTTTCTCGTTGATGTAGTTGGCAAAGGCTTCCAGACCCAGATGATCCGGGTGGGTCTGGGACTGCACATGGCCGATGCGCACGATCTTGCGGTCATCGCCGTCGGAGCCTGCTCCGCAGCCGGTGAACATCATGCCGCTGGTCAGTGCCGCAGCGCCCATCAGCGACAGAAACGTTCTTCTCTTCATGAATTGCATCCTCTCTTTTCTCTCTTTTTCTATGATTAGATTTTAACAAACCGTGAATTTTTGCGAAACCGGATTATTTTGCGAAACGCAGCACGATTTTATCTTTGTTGTATCCAAGTACAATTTTTGCATTCCTCAGACGAAAGAAACTGGCAAAAACAAAGAAGCACCCGTCCTTCTCCTGCTGACAGGCAGGAAGGAACGAGTGCTTCTTTTATATCCATTTTATCCTTGTACCGCTTTTTCCGCTGCGGCCATGCGGTACTCCGAAGGGGTCTGGCCCGTCAGGCGCTTGAACACCCTTGTAAAATAGTTGGCATCGCTGTAGCCCACAGCCGCACCGATGTCCTTCATGTTCAGGCGCGGGTCAAGCATCAGCTGGCGAGCCCTGTTCACCCGGTATTCATTCAGGTAGGCCGAAAAGTTCACCTTGAAGCACTGTTTGAACAGCTTGCAGAAGTAAGCATCCGAGTAACGCAGAGCTGCTGCGGCATCCTGCATGGAGATGTCTTCCCGATAGTGGGCATCGATAAAGCTGCCGATCTCGGCCCGGATGATGGCGGTGCGCATATCCCCGTCCTCCTCTGGGCGGACAGGCTCCTCCGGCACAGGAGCTTGCAGCGGGCGGGCAGGCAACTGCACCGACACCTGCCGGATGGCTTCCTCCACCGCAAACACCAGTTCCTGCTCGTTGTAGGGCTTGAGCAGATACTCCATGGCCCGCACGGAGATTGCCTGCCGCGCGTAGTCAAACTTGTCAAATCCGGTCAGGAACAGGATCGCACAATTTTTGTCTGTCTCGCGGATCTTGCGGGCCACTTCCAGCCCGGTGAAGCCGGGCATTTCGATGTCCAGAACCGCCACCTGCGGTGCTTCACGGGCAAAGAGCTCCATGGCTTCCCTGCCGTTTTTCGCCTCGTACAGGCTGATCAGATCCCCCAGATATTTCTGCAGCGTCTTGCACAGCACCTTGCGCTCGATCAATTCATCCTCTGCCACCAGCAATTTGCACTTCACGAAGGTTCTCCCTCCCTTTCTTCCGTCCACTGCGTCTGTGGGATCTCAAACCGTACCACTGTGCCGCGGCCTGCGCGGCTGTACACCTGCATTTTGCCGCCCGGATACAGCATCCCGATGCGGCGGGAAATATTGCCAAGGCCAATGCTGCGGCCGGTCTGCTCACTCTGGGCGATCCGGGCCTGCAGGGTATCCAGTTCCTCTGCCGTCATTCCCCTGCCGTTGTCCGCGACCGTGAGTACCAGCACGCTGCCCTGCATCCATGCCCGCAGCAGGATGCGCCCCCCTTCCTCGCAGGACTTGAGCCCGTGAGAGTATGCATTTTCCACCACCGGCTGCAGTATAAAGGACGGCACCAGCACCGCCGCAGGCTGCACCCGGATGCTCTTTTCCACCGTAATGCGTCCATCGAACCGCATCTGCTGCAGATAGATATAATCTTCCAGCCCGTCCAGTTCCTCTTCCAGTGTGATCTGCTGACGCTTGGTGCGCAGATTGTGCCGGAACAGGCTGCCCAGATGCACGATCATCTGGTCGGTGGTGGAAGCGTCCTCCAGCCGGGCCATGCAGGAGATCATGTTCAGGGTATTGAACAGGAAATGCGGGTTCACCTGACTCTTGAGCACTTCCAGCCGGGTGTGTTCCAGATCTTTTTCCAATGCAAGGTTCCGCACCTCTTCCCGGTGCAGGGCCTGCTGGGTGCTCAGCTGCTGGGCCATGGCGTGCTTCATCTGGTTGAAGGTGCCTGTCAGCCGCCCCACCTCGTCGCTGCTTTTTATCGGCAGATCCGGACCGGAAAGATCCCCCTCGGCAATGCTGCGGGAAGCCTGCGCCAGCTCCAGCAGCGGGCGCACCACCACGCGGCTCAGCCCCCGCACCAGCAGCACCATCAGTGCTGCCGCCATCAGGAACAGCCCCAGATACAACCACGGCAGATGCCGGATGTGGGCTGCCGTGCTGCTGTAAAGGGTATTTTCCTGTTCCAGTGTGGCCTGCGTCAGCCGCAGTGCATACTCGGCAAGATAATCCTGCAGGGCCATCACATGGTACATCCGTTCAATGTAGGTATCCGCTGAGGGCGAAAGCCGTAAAAAGGCATCCCGCTCCTGCTGGTAGCCCTCGTAGCCCTGCAAAAGGTTCCATGTGCGGGCATAGCGTTCCGCACCGATGCGGGCATAATCGAAGGGCAGGGCCGCAAGGCTCTGTTCGGCCGCAGCGCAGGCAGCAGTGTAGGCCTGCTCACTTTCCGAGGTGGGCTGCCGCACATAGCGTGCAAAAGCCTGTGTTTCGTCCTTGATGGCATCCTGCACCGTGTAACAGGCGGCGTTGTCGGCCAGCAGTGCGTCAAAGGCGCGCACAGCCCACTGACCCACCACCGTGGCGATGCCGTTGGAAAGCATCGTTACCAGCAAAATCGCGGCAAGCCATGCCGTGACCCTGCGGCGCAGGGAGATCCCGCCCCGCGTAGTTTTGTTCGGTGCCATACGCTCCCCTCCTGCCCTGCTGTACCCAGTCTTTCGTTTAAGTATACCGATTTCCCGGGGAAAGTGCAACCAAAAAGCACCGGCTTGTGCAAAAAAGCCGGTGCCTGAGGGCAGGAATATTTTACAGGTTCAGCAGCACATTGGCCCGGAAAACGTTGCCGCCCGTTTCCACCGTCAGATTGCCGTTATACCTGTGCACGGCAGTTTCGACGGAAACAAGGCCGATGCCCTGTCCGTCATGCTTGGTGGAGTGCAGGATACCGCCCTGCTTTTTCAGCACGCCATCGTAGCGGTTCTCCACCATCAAGCCCATCATGGCCGGACTGAGCATCCGGGCCAGCACCTTGACCTGCCGTTCTTCCGGCGGCAGCTTCTGGCTGGCATGGAGTGCATTTTCCAGCAGGTTGCCAAGAATGGTGCACAGGTCGGCTTCCGGTAGAGGCAGGAATCTGGGCAGTTCCAGTTTCCATTCCACCGGAATGCCCTGTCTCCGGGCCTCATAGTCGTAGTGGCCGGCAAGCGCATCCACCGCAGCGTTGGCACACAGGGTGGGCCGGGCATCGCTGAGCTCGCTCTCGTACTGGCTCAGGTAGCTTTTCAGTTCGTCCAGCCGCCCGGCCTCGGTCAGGCCGGAGATCACATGCAGATGCTGGCGGAAATCGTGCCGCAGGTGGCGGGTCTGTTCCAGATAGCTGCGCAGCTCCATATAACGGCGGGACTCCACAGCCAGCAGCTGGTTTTCACGATCCAGCTGAGAACTGCGGGTGTACTCCTTTGCCACGTGGTACATCTCGTACAGCAGCAGAAAGATGCCCAGCAGTGAGATGCTCACCGCCAGCACTGCAATGATGCGGATGCGGTTCATCAGGACGATACCGATTTCCTTCGGCATGCAGAACACCAGAAACGCCGCGTACAGCGCCGGCAGCGGCCATGCCGACTCCCAGAAGGCTTCGCCGTGGTACTCCTGCAGCAGCCACCGGCTCCAGCGCACTGCTGTAAAGCGGAAGATGGTGCTGAGTATCACCGAGAGGGTCAGGCAGATGACCGAGGTACTGGGCAGAAACACCGGCAGTGCATTGTCCAGCTCGGCTTCCGCGTTCAGCACGACGGCAAGCAGGGTGCACACAGACATCATCACTGCCGACACCGAGAACAGAAACATGGTCTGACTGATCGATACTTCCCGGTCGGTGCGCCAGCGCAGCAGCCAGAAGCTGATGATGAGCAGCGGGATGAGCAGGAAGTTCGTTTCTATGTCCAGCATGCTGCACACTGCTGCGCCAGCCAGACTCATCAGTGTGATCACCGATGCACCGATGGCATAGGTTTTACGCGGTGCACGCAGGTGCTCCTGCAGCGAGGCAAGGCAGAGGTATTCTGCCGGATACATCATTGCAAATTCCAGAAAAAAACGTCCAAACAATGCAAAATTCACAAACGTTCCTCCTCTCCGGGCTCACATCTGCCGCTGCATATTGCGGAACTGATACTGCGTAAACTGTGCCAGCAGGCTTTTTTTATCCTTCTGCCGCACTGGCAGGCGGGCTCCATCCAGCATTTCAATGCATTCACCGTCGAACCGCAGCACCTTGGACATATTGATGATGACCCCTCGGTTGCACACCAGAAAGTCCGGCTGGGTCATCAGTTGTTCCTGCACCTGTGCAAAGTTTGCCGCGGCGCGGCACTCGCCGTCATCGGTAACGACCTTTACAAAATGGTTCTGGGCCATGGCATAGTGGATCTTTTTCAGCGGCAGATGCACGGTCTGGCGGGCAATGCGCACCTCCAGCTCCGGCTGCTGCCGCCCCAGCACCCGCCGCAGCTCCCCTGCCAGATGGTCAAACTTTTCTTCTTTATACGGTTTGAGCAGGTAGTCGAACGGATGCACCGGAAAGGCATCCCACACATACTCCGGCGAGGATGTCACAAACACGATGAGCAGCTCCGGATCTGCGTCGCGCAGCTGCCGCGCCGTCTCGATGCCGTTTGTGCCTTCCATGCAGATATCCAGAAACACCACCTGATATCCCTCGCCCGGAAATTCCTTCAAAAAATCGTCTCCGCACACAAACCGCCTGCAAAGGGTCTCTTCCTCGCCAAATGCCTTTTTCAGCAGCTGTTCCAGCCGCTCGGCATCCGGTTTCTGATCTTCCACGATCGCTGTCCGCAGCTTCATTGCTGCACCCCCTGTTCCTTCCACGTCCTGATACTTATATTATAGCACAGCTTCCGCATTCTGTGGCCAGTGATTCGCGCACAAAACAGGGCGATTCACGCAGGATACAGGGAAAAACAGGCAGTACACCGTCGCAGGAAGTGCTGATTTTTTTGTTCAGACCATTGACACTCGTTAGCAGGTTTGCGTAGATTCTGCTACGGGAGACTATCACGGTTAAGCTGAGCACGACTGGGGAAATCAACCTGTGGAAAGCATTGAAGTAATTATGGACGCTGTTGGTCTGCAGTAAAGATTTTGTTTCCATTGTCTTAAAAAAATCTTGACAATGGGAACTTTTTTGATTATAGTAGAACTAACAAACATTAGTTAGTGAAAGGCAAAGGGAAATGGAAGATACCAAGCAGCGCATTCTGGAAAAGTCTCTGGAACTGTTTTCGACCAAAGGATACGATGCCGTCAGTGTGGGTGAAATTGCAAAAGCGGTCGGCATCAAGGCACCCTCGCTGTACAACCACTTCCCCGGCAAGCAGGCGATTTTTGATGCCATCGTGGAATCAACGGCTGCCCACTACGAAAAAGATACGGGCAGGATCGACATCCATGTGCAGAATGTTAAGCAGGACTGCCCTACGTTTTCTCATATTTCGGAGCAGGCTCTTGCGGACAAAGTCCGGCAGATCTTCCTGTATTCTTTGCACGATAAGCAGGTCAGTCAGTTCCGCAGGATGATGACGTTGGAGCAATTCCGTTCCCCCAAATTTGCCGAACTGCTTTCCAAACGCTATGTAGATTGGATGATCTCCTACCATGCAGGCATCTTCCGTGCGCTGGTTGCAAACGGCGAAATTCGGAATGAGGACCCGGATACACTGGCATGGATGTATGTTTCCCCTATCATCGTCCTGCTGAGCGTCTGCGACCGTCAGCCGGAACGAGAATCCGAAAGCCTTGCAAAGCTGGATGCCCATGTAAAGCTGTTCTTCCGTACCTTTAACATCGAACGAGGTGAAAATGAATACGGCAGATGAAAAATGGATCTTGTGTCTTATTTGCGGAGCAAAGACGCAGTGCCGGTTACGGCCCTGCCGTAATCTGCACTGCGTCTTTTTAATCCTCTGTATACGCAAACAATTCTTCCACCGTGGTGTGAAAGACCTTTGCAATGTCCATCGCCAGCTTCAGGGATGGGTTGTACTTCCCTTTTTCAAGGTTGACAATGGTTTCCCGGCGCACCCCGACCAGCTCGGCCAGCTCCGCCTGCTTGAGATCGTCCCGCTCCCGGTATTCTTTCAGTTTTGTGACCAGTGCCATGCTCAGAGTCCTTTCTCGTCCATCAACCAGAATGCAACCGTGCGCACGACTTCGATCAGGATCAGCGTTCCCATCAGGCAGTAGCCGATGACCTCGGTGGTAAGCACGAGCCGACCGATGGCACAGGCAAAGCCAATCCCAATCAGGGCGGCCATGCAGGCCTTCAAGCAGATGCTGTCGCACCGGTGGAGATTGGCTTCGGCCATTTCGTCGGCAGCTTCCTGCTTATATTTCCACACCCGGATAGCGCGGAACACAAAATACCAGAACGTGAAGCCACCTACAATGGTCTGGATGGTGGGATAAAAATCCTTCCAGTCGTTCCGTGCCCACATCCAGTAGTAGAGCGTGACCAGAACGGCAAAGATGATCTTGCCGGCGACCAGTTCTTTCAACGTGACTTTTTTCATAGGAAAGTTCCTTTCTTGTGAATGAAGATATACCATACAATGAAATGAGGTGAGAAATTTCGCACACATTGTGTGATAAATATATCACATAGTGTAGAGCATGTCAATGGCAAATGTGCGAAAAATATAACTTTTTTCCCGGAACGCATGATGAACTATGATTTCAAAGGAGAGCTTTTTGAAACATACAACATTTGCACTGGAGCTTGTGGGCTGACCGGGAGGTCTGGCAAATACCACAAGCCACGCCTCCCGAAGACGAACAGACACAATTCTTCAGGAGGACGATACCATGAATCGTGAAAACAAACGTAAGACCTTTGAAAAAGGTTACTATAAGACCCACGCCTGCAACGATACCTTTACCTGCAAAGTCTGCGGACGGGTCTGCACCCCGCAAAATGCCGGGAGCGACCACCGCAACCATTGCCCCAACTGCCTGTCCAGCCTTCATGTGGACGAAGAACCCGGCGACCGTGCCTCCGACTGCGGCGGCATCATGGAGCCGGTGGCGGTCTGGGTACGCAAAGGCGGCGAGTGGGCCATCATCCACCGCTGCAAACGCTGCGGAAAGCTCAGTTCCAACCGGGTGGCGGCAGACGACAACCCCATGAAGCTCATGAGCATTGCCATGAAGCCCCTGTGCGCTCCGCCGTTCCCGCTGGACTATATTGAAGAAATGACCGCCTTGATGGGCGGCGATGGACGGATGCGATAAGCCGCAGCCAAAAACGAAACGACCGCTGTGTCGGAGAAGCGCTCTGCGACACAGCGGCCTTTTTGCAACTTATCCCCTGATTTTTACAACTTACCGCACCCATCATGGAACAATCGGGCGTTCTGTGCTATATTCTTTACAGGGAAAGGAGTGAGGACATGAAGGTAACGGTGGAACAGATCTCTCCAGAGCGAGCGGAAGAAGTTTTGCTGCGGTGCCACGACCCCAAAGAGCCTTGGGTGGAGGAGATCCAAAGCATCGCTGCCGGGCAGATCACCGTCAACGGTATGGCAGACGGGAAACTGTGTCGGCTGAAACTTGCCGACATCTATTATTTTGAAGTGGTGGACGGAAGCGCTTTTTTCTACTGCCAGAAAGAGGTGTTTTCCAGCAAGCAAAAGCTCTACGAATTTGAAGCTTTGTGTGTGGGCACCATGCTGTTCCGGTGCAGCAAGTCCATGATCCTGAATGCCGGGAAAATAGATTATGTCCTGCCCTCTCTTTCCGGCCGCTTTGAGGCAGCTCTGGACAATGGCGAAAAAGTGATCATATCCCGGCAGTATGTCAGCACGCTTAAACGGCTGCTGGGACGATAAGGAGGAGTGTATGAAAAAGATCGAATTCTGGCTGCATCGGTTTGTTTTTGTGTATGGACTTATCATGCTCAGCACCTTTTTCATGTGTCTGCTGTTCAACCCCACCAGCGAACTTCCTGTCGTCACGTTTTTTGGACGCTGCATCCTGCTGACGCTGGTCAGTATGCTGACCCTTCTCATCTATACTTCCGGCGAAGAATTGAGCAATCGTGAATGGTGGATTCGCACCCTCCTGCACGCAATTTTGTTGGAAGCAGTGCTGCTCCCTCTTGCCCATAACTGGGGTTTTTGGTACAACACGCTGGATGGGCTGATCTACGGCACGTTTATTCTGGCGGCAAAGGTAATGTGGCATCTTATCGACTTCGGACAGAGCTTTTACATGGCGGCAGCGTTGAACGAACAGATCCGGAAGCGCAAGCGGGAGGAGATCCAGAAAGAAGGGTCGAACAATGGATAAAACGGATTGGATACGCTGCCCGAAGTGTAGCAGCAAAACACGCACCATGATCCGGGAGCATACGGTACTGGAAGATTTTCCGCTGTTCTGCCCCAAGTGCAGGTATGCCTGCGTGATCCGCTTCAAAGACGGAAAACTGGAAGAAACTGTGCCGGAAAAGGCATAAGGATATAGGAGGACGCTTCGATGGAGTATATCCGAATCACAAAAGAAAACATCGATAAGGAACACATCTGTTGTGCCATGTCCGGCAAACAGAGCCTTGCCAAGAAGGAATGGCTTAAGCAGCGATTTGAGGAGGGGCTTGTTTTTTACCGCAGTGCGGAGCGGGGCAAGTGCTTTATCGAGTACATCCCGGCAGAAAACGCATGGGTGCCCATTGATGCGGCAGGCTGGCTTTATATCAACTGTCTGTGGGTCTCCGGCTCTCTGAAAGGGCACGGCTATTCCAGCGAACTGCTGGAAGAATGCCTTCTGGATGCCAGGGCGCAGGACAAAAACGGCGTTTGCATTCTGTGTACCGAGGGGCGCAAACGGGAGTTTCTCGCTGACCCCAAGTTTTTGACCCATAAGGGCTTTAAGGTTTCGGACATCTCCGATTGCGGTATCAACCTCATGTACCTGCCCCTCGCAGAGAGTGCCCAGCCGCCAAAATTCAAGGCCTGCGCCAAGCATCCCAAGGTGGAGGAAAACGGCTTTGTCCTCTACTATACCGACCAGTGCCCCTACACCTATTATTGGGTGCCAAAGGTGCAGGAGGCTGCAGAGGAACATGGGATCCCGTTCAAAGCCATCCATATCACAGAGAAAGAGATGGCTCAGAATGTGCCTGCACCGGTCACAACATACGCATTGTTCCGGGATGGGAAGTTTGTGACCCAGAGCATTCAGTCGGACAAGAAATTTTTGAAATTGGCAGGCGTAGCGGATTGAACAAATTGGGAGGAATATTATCATGCAACATAGCGCACTGGTCGTGATTGACCTTCAAAACGACATCACAAAAAACTACAAGGAAATCATCGAAAAAGTCAACACGGCTATTGACTGGGCAGTTAAAAAGAACCTGTGGGTCATTTACATTCAGCACAACAATTTGTCTGCGGGAACAAGGACTTTCAAGCCCGGAACCCGTGGCGCAGAGCTTGTGCCGGAGATGAATGTCGTATCCGAACATATCTTTACAAAGACGAAAAGTAATGCACTGACCAGCGAGGCTTTCACCGCCTTCCTTCAGGAACACGGCATTACCGCTTTTTATATTGCCGGCGCTGACGCAGCAGCCTGCATCAAGTCTACCTGCTATAACATGGCCAAAAAAGGTTATACCGTTCATGTCCTGTCGGACTGCATCACCAGCTACGATAAAAAGAAACTGCCCGAAATGCTTGTATATTATGAAAGCAAGGGCTGCGCTGTTGTGGAACTTCATGAGGTTACACAGTGCTGACAGAATAAATAGCCGATACATTACCTGTTTCTTTTAAGAGGAAAAAATGAAATACGATCAAACGATTATAACCCCAAAAGGACTGGCAGTCCACATCCGAAACGGCGTGGCATCCGATGGAAGCGCTGTGCTTGATCAGCACTGGTTTCATACGAAGGAGCAGATGCAATTTCTGGATCACTGGATAAAGAATAGGAGACCCTGCAATGAAACAGAAAACAAGGACGGCTTCGCTTCTCCTGCTTATGGTTCTGGGAACCGGGCTGGTGCTGATGGCTTGCGGTTTCAAAAGCCTTGCGGACAGCCGCATAGCAGGCGCAGATCCTTACGGCCTGAATGTTGAAAGCATGACAGGAACAGACAACTACCAGATGGAACTGCAGGAGGGCGAAGTGCTTGCGGTCCATTTTGAAACGGTAAGAGGTTCCATGTGCACGGGAATTCAAGCGCCGGATGGAAGCCTTTTGTATCAAGGCAACGGAAAAGGCGTGACGGAGTTTACGGTAAATATTCCCGAAAGCGGTACATACCCCATTTTCGTGGAGGCGCATCGCGCAAAGGGAATCATCCAAGTTCAGCGAAAAGAGGAAAGAAATTGAAAAAACTCTACGAGAAAAACGAGCTGACCTTTGCGCTCCTGTGGATCGTGGTTTACTGCGTCCTGCAATCTCTGGCAAATCCGCTCAACAAAAGGATCGGAATCGGATACTCGGCAAGTGCTGCTTTCTGCATCTTGCAGTCGGTCATTCTTATTGCCTTTATCCAAAAAAAACATTTGCAAAAGCGATACGGGCTTTGCAAATCGCCCGTTCCCGCTTGCCGATTTCTCTACTATGTGCCGCTGCTTCTCTTGGCATCCGGGAGCCTTTGGAACGGCATTGCGCTCAATTATTCACTGCCAGAAACCATTTGCCGTATTGTGTGTATGCTATGCGTTGGTTTCTTGGAGGAAATGATCTTCCGGGGCTTACTGTTTGCAGCGATTGCAAAGGATAATGTCAAGTCTGCCATTGTCATATCAAGCGTAACTTTTGGCATCGGACATATCATCAACCTGTTCAACGGCAGCGGTATGGAGCTGGTCAACAATCTGTGCCAGATTGTCTTTGCGATTGCGGTGGGCTTCCTGCTGGTCACGATTTTTTATCGCGGCGGCAGCCTGCTGCCCTGCATCCTCGTCCATTCCGCCATCAACATCCTTGGTACATTTGCCAGCGATGCTGGTCTGACTATGGAAATGCGCTTACTGCATCTCGGTGCCCTGATTGCAATTACGGTTGCCTATACACTGATCCTGACAAGAACGCTCCCGAAAAAAGCAAAGAAAATACACAAATGATGCCACCGGTGGATACTTAATTTTTTTCAGTAAGTGTTTCACCATCTTACGCATACTCGCACGGGCAGTTTCTTTTTTCTGCAGGTCTATTACGCTCGCATTACTGAATTTCTGCGTTTCCAGCCATCTCCATTGCAGCGTTCGATTGACACAGGTTGAGTTATCGGCAGATACAGAAAACACAACGGGCGGCTCTGGTAACAGAGCTGCCCGTTGTGTTCGTTTATGAAAAGGAGAACTTAGATCTCATACCACTTGATCTCGTTGGCATCCAGATGCAGAGCAAAGCTGCTGCCGCCGGTGGTGTAAACGGTGGTATCCTGCGGCTCGTAGGTGTTGTTCACCACGCAGTACTTGCCGTTTTTGACGTAGGCGTGCACCTCCACGTTGTAGTTGGAGCTGAACCATGTATGCAGCTCCTCCTCGCTGTGGGCACTCCACAGGATAGCGCGGTAAAGGGTGCGGCTGTTGGCAAAACTGTAAGGCACACCGCTGATGTACACGGCACGACCCTTGCCGAAGTCGTGTGCCGCCATCTGCACTTCCTTATTCCGCTGCACCAGCACTTCCGTGCCTTCCAGGGCATAAATGTTCTTCTTTCCCTCACCGAAGTCGATGGGTTTGTCAGCATCCTGCAAGATGAAATGATTCGGATGCTCTTCCCAGTTGTACTTGTCGTAGTTCAGGGTAAAGCCATTTTCTTCCTCCACGCCCAGCACGCTGGCAAGCTGGAGAATGTGGCCCTGATACGGGTGACCGGAAGGCTCACCCACGCCGATAAAGCCGCCGCCGTTCCAGACGAACTTGCGGATAGCGGAGGAGATCTCCGGGTCTTCCCACCAGATGCCGCCGGTGTGTGCGGTGTCGGCATCGCCGACATTGATAATGACATCCAACGAATCCAGCAGATGCGGGTCGTTCTTGATATCCTCAAAGCTGATAAACTTCACATCAAAGGGCGCACCGGACAGCATCTCAATGACACCGGCATAGCTATAGTTCTGCTTGTAATAGAGGGCGTGATGCACCATGTGACAGCCCCAAGCCCGCATTTTACCCCAACAGTTCAGCACGGCCACTCGCTTGACACAGTAGGGTGTGGTGCCCTTGATGTTCTCGTACAGTTCGCGGAACTCGTTGCAGACGCTCTCCACGTAGTCCACGAACTCCGGGAACTGCAAGGCCAGTTTCAGATAGCCGCCATAGCCGATGCGGTCGATGGGCTTGCGCAGGATAGCGCGGCGGGCCGTAACCCAGTTCTCCTTGGCTTCCCGCACCGGGTCGCCACCCTCGTGGAAGGTGTCGGGGAAGAAGTACGGCAGGAAACGGCCCTCGGTGTACTTCACGCCCTCAATGTCAGAGATCAGGCGCAGGGTGGAGCCGTTGCCCACGCTGCCCACTACGGCATCCAGTCCGATGGTCTTGAACTCCGGCATGAAGGGTTCGGTGCCGATCCAGTGATCGCCGAGGAACATCATGGCCTCGCACCCGCACTCGTGCGTGATGTCCACCATCTCCTTGGCAAGCTTGGCCACCTCGCGGCGCTGGAAGGCCTGAAAATCCCGGAATTCCTTGCTGGGCACCCGGTACTGGTTGTTATAGTAGCCCTGATCGATGATGTACTCCGGGCGGAACTTGTAGCCCACCTCCTGCTCAAACTGGTTGAGGATATAGGGGCTGACCGAAGCAGAGTATCCATACCAGTCCACGAACTTCTCCCGCTTCAGCTCGTCGAAGATCAGGGTGAACTGGTGGAAGAAGGTGGTGTAGCGGATGACGTTCACATAGGGGTGCTCTGCAATGAACTTCCGCAGACGTTCCATCGAATATTTGTGGGTCTTGGGCTGACGCACATCAAAGGTGATCTGGTGCTCAAAATTCGTCCAGCCGTTGGTGGTAGCGTTGTACATATGCACCGGGTCCCAGATGAGGTAAGCCAGAAAACTGACGGTATACTCATGGAACGGTACGGCCTGTACGGTCACACTGCCGTCGGCGTAGCTCCACTGCTCCGGCGGCACGGGCTGACCGGTGGTTCGATCCATGACCTCCCACCAGCGGGTGATGTCGTCGTTGGTGTTCACCTGCATCAGCTCCGGGCTGATGCCCTTCATCAGCGGGATGGTCACGGTGTCGCCGGGGGCGGTGTAGAAGCCCGTCATAATGTAGCACTGCTGCACCTCGTCCGGGTTTGCTTTGGCCCATGCGTTATCCTTGCGCGTGGTATAATAGGTGGAATAGATCTTTGCATCGGCGTTTTTCAGTTCCTGCGGAAAATCCGTACCATCGCAGTCACGGATGGCATCCGCGCCCCACTTTTTCAGAATCTCCAGCGTTTCGGGCACCACATCCAGGTCAGTCGGAATAGTAACACGCCCGGTCTTGCACTTATCTTCCATAGTTTTCCTCTCTTATCCTCAATCCTGATAGGTTGCGTTGTAAATGGCCAGTACTGCCAGCAGCAGTGCCACGCCCACAAGCATGATGCCAAGCCCTGCCAGCTGTCCAGTCATTTTCCAGCCTGCCACAACCAATGCAATGGACAGCACAAACAGCACGATCATCAGCACGATGCGCAGGGCAGGATGCGTTTTCCAGAATGTTTTCATGTTTTGTCACCTTATCCTTTCAAGCCGCCCACCGTCATGCCCTGCGTCAGCTGCTTCTGCACACAGATGTACAAAATCAGAGTGGGCAGCATCACCAGCACAAGACCTGCGTACATGGTGCCATACTGCGCAGCACTCTGCTGAGCCTGCATCAGATTCAGCAGACCCACCGGCAGAGTACGGGGTGCGCTGGTGGAACTCATAAGGGTCATGGAGATGATGTACTCATTCCAGAAAGACAGGAAGTTGAACAGAATAATGGTGATGATAGACGGCTTCGCCATTGGGAAAATGATACGGGTCATTGCAGAGAAATAGCTGGCACCGTCGATGTAGGCTGCTTCTTCAAAGTCGTGGGGCAAAGTGGCAAAGTAGCCCGACAGCAGATAGATAGTAAAGGGCAGCGCGGTGGCGGCGTATACCACCGCCAGCACCACCAGATTGTTCAGCAGAAAGCCGCTGCCGAAATGGCCTTTCAGCCACACATCACCATCACGCAGCATCAGGAAGATGGGAACTACGATATAGTTGACATTGATGAACAGACCTGCCATAAACAGCGTGTTCAGCAGCTTGCGCCCCTTGAATCGGAAACGGGACAGGCAGTAAGCTGCCGGCAGCGCAATCACCAGCAACAGCACCAGAGCCAGCGCTGTGACCAGAACGGAGTTGAGCATATATTCGCCCATCTTGGCTCCATTCCACGCATTGACGAAGTTCTGCCAGTAGAATCCGGCAGGCAGTGTCCACGGATTGCCGTAGAACTCCGAGTTCTGCTTGATGGATGCCATAAACACCCATGCCACCGGCACAATGATCGTCACAGCCAGCAGGATCAGCACAAAATAGATGAAAAATTTGTACAGGCCCTCCGCCGAACGGGAGGATTTTTCTTCCGTTTTCTTCATGTTTTTCCTCCTTAAAATTCCAGCGGTTCACGGCTGGTGGCACGATTGACACAGGCAGACAAAGCGAACGAGAACAGGAAGATAACCACACCGATTGCCATGCTGTAACCGTACAGACCTGCATCTTTCTGGCTGTACATATAGTTCAGGGCCACATCCGAGGCACCGTTCGGCCCGCCACTGGTCATCGCCTTGACGAACAGGAACGCCATATTGATGGTGGAAATGATAAAGAAGGTCAGGGTGGTACGGATGTTCGTCCAGACCAGCGGAATCGTGATCTGGAAGAACTGGGTCAGACGGCCCGCTCCGTCCAGATTGGCACTCTCGTATAAGCTGGCAGGCACCGAGGACATGGAAGCCATATACATCACCATGTAGTAGCCCACAGCCTGCCAGACCATTGCAATGATGATGGACGGAATGACCAGCTTTTCACCTTTCCAGAGGATAGGGTCAGTCATATCCCGGAATAGCCCGATGATGCTGTTCAGCATACCATTCTCCGGCTTATAGATGGCAGAGAAGATACCGGAGATGACGACCACAGACAGGATGTTCGGGATGTAGAAAATGATGCGGAAGAAATTCTGCCCCTTGATTTTTTCGCGGGTCAGGATGGCTGCAAACACCAGCGCAAACGCAAAGGTGATGATAGTAACGACCACCACCAGCAGGATCATGTTCTGCATGGAGCGGATGAACTGGGTGTCCTTCAGCAGATGCTGAAAGTTTTTCAGCCCGACAAAGGTTTCGTTTGGCGAGTAGGCTCCACGCTCATACAGGCTCATGCGGAACACATTGAGGGTTGGCAAGATCATAAAAATGAAAAACAGGATGGTGGCCGGTGCCACACAGAGGAACACGAACCGTTTGCGGCTTTTGTCAGATTTCATGGACAAACCGTTCCTTTCTACTAGAATCCAGAAACCCAAAAAAGCGGAGGCGGTCAAAACCGCCTCCGCTGGGCAGGGCCTTGGAAGCTGTTTTCGGATGCAGCTTCGTTCTTACTCGATGATGTTGGCGCGCATCTGGTCGCTGGCGGACTTGATGCCATCGATCCACTGCTGTTCCGTCGTGCTGCCGGAAACCAGCGAGTTGACGGGGTCAAAGAACACCGTGCGGACTTCCACACCGGGGATAGCAGTGAAGGAAGCAAAGTTGCCCATAGCTGCCTTTGCGCCGTTGTCGTAGATGGAGTAGAACATCTTGTTGTCACCTTCCAGACTGTCGGCGATGCCCAGCACAGGCTGGATAGCGCCGCTCTCGGCAAACAGCTTGCAGGCTTCGTCGCTGTACAGGTAGGCTACAAACTGCTTGGCGGCATCCTGATGCTCGGCACCGGCGGGGATCCATGCCTGCTCAAACCATGTATAGCTGTACTGATCGCCGCCAGCCTTGACTGCAGGCAGAGCAGTCATGCCCCACTCGAAGCCATCCGCACGGGGAGCTTCGCCCATTTCGCCCACGATCCATGTACCGTTGGGCATGAACAGAGCCTTGTTATCCAGCACCAGCTGCTGATTCTGGGTAAAGTCCTGATCGTTCGCCTGTGCCGGAGTGATGGGGTTGGTGTAGGAGGCCAGTTTGGTCACGATGTCAAAGCAGGTCTGTGCTTCGGCAGTGTCCCAGATGCCTTCTTCATAATGGGTCGCCTTGTTGAAGAAGTCGGGGCCGCCTGCTGCATACATCAGCGCATAGAAGAACGCATCAAAGTAGCCGGTGGTGGGGTAAGTGAACAGGTAGGTGCCCTCTGCAGCCGCCTTGTCACCCAGTTCCCACATTTCATCCCACGTGGTGGGCACATCCCAGCCTTTTTCTTTCAGGAACCCTGCATTGTAGAACAGACCGCAGGGGCTGTAGAACATGGGAGCCAGATAGGTCTTGCCATCACCGTAAGGGTTGGTAAGAGAAGTATCGGTAAAGCCGCCGGCGATCTTCTCGCTGACTTTCTTGCTCTCGCCGGGAACCGTCATGCTCAGCACATCGGTGATGTCAGCGATCAGATTGCCCTTGATGAACTGCTCGGTCAGGGCAGCTTCACGGCCGGTGGCCAGATGGACCACGTCGGGGTAGTCGCCGCCCTGCATGGAGGGGCCGATGACGTCCTCCAGCTTTTTGTCGGTGGTCAGGTCCACCTTGATGCCGGTCTGTGCGGTAAAGGCCTCGGCGACCTTTTTCCACATCTCAGCGCCGTAGCCGGTCTCGATGGCAGCAACCTTGATGGTGACGTCCGCAGCCACTGCGGAAGAAGCAGCGGCAGAAGATGCCGTGCTGGACGCGGTGGAGCTGGCAGCACCACCACAGGCAGCCAGGCTCAGTGCAGCGGCACCCACGCCAGCCGCTTTCAGAAAATTGCGACGAGAAATGCGTTTCATAGTGTATCCTCCATCATAAAATTCCGTTCAAAACACAGCCGGGGCAAACAGGCTTCGTCCGAGAGGGCTGTGGTTTTTTCTGATTCCAATATAGAGGTTTTTACGGTTCGCAACAAGGTCTTTGTTGTTTCATTTTTTAGAAATATTGCTTTTTGGGAAATTCTTTCAGCAAAAGCACTAAAATTGGTCGGATTGTTTTGGAACATTTCCCCATCTGTAACCAATTTGACATATTTTTGCACACTATCAAAGGCAAAAGTATTGATCCCATCCAAAAATCAGGGCTTGCATTTTTTCTTCATTGCCTCTATAATAAGAAAAAACGTACGAAGCAACGCATCGTTTTTAGGCTCATATTTTTAGTATCTTGCTTTTATTTTTATGTTTTTTGTTCTTCGCCTCAAAAGGAGCCATTTATGAGTACCGAGCGATTTGATATCCGCCATGCTCCCGCTCCACGGGAATCCTTCCGGCTGCTGTACATCAGCAAAAGCAAATTTGGCGGCGATTGGAACAGCACTGCCCACACCCATTCCTGCACAGAGCTGTTCTATTGCCTGAGCGGAGAAGGTCAGTTTTATTTAAGCGGTCAGCTTTATCCGGTCAAACCGGATGATATGATTATCGTCAATCCGCAGGTAGAGCATACCGAGTTGAGCCTGAATGCTTCACCGCTGGAATACATTGTATTGGGCGTTGCTGGCATTGAGATTTTATTTGGAAAATCAGATTCTTCCTACGCCATATTCAACTGCCGGGAAAATCGGGAGCGGATGGTGACGCTGCTCCATATGCTGCTGGCCGAAGCAGACCGCAGTCTGGACGGCTGCGAAACGGTCTGTCAGGATCTGCTGGAAGTGCTGCTCATCTGGCTGGTGCGGTGTACCACGCTTTCTTTGCAGGTAGAGGAAACGCCCCGCTCCGACAGCCGGGAGTGTGTAGAGATCAAGCGATATCTGGACAGCAACTTCCGGGAGGACATCTCGCTTGACCGTCTGGCAGAGATCGCACACATCAATAAGTATTATCTGGCCCACACCTTTCAAAAAGAGTACGGCATCTCTCCCATCACCTATCTGAATTGCCGCCGCATTGAGGAAAGCAAATATATGCTGGGCAACACCGGTTACAGTCTGGCGCAGATCAGCGAGTTGATGGGCTTTTCCTCTCCCAGCTATTTTTCCCAATGCTTCCGCAAGGCGGAAGGCTTGACCCCCAATGAATACCGCCGTCAGGTGCGGCAGGGACAACGCCCTGCCCCGTCAAAACGGCATGAAGTATAACGAAAACGAGGAATTTATGATGAAATCCGTTACCCTTTCTCTGCTCCAGTCTGCCGCAAATGCCTTTGATTTTGGCGGGCCTGTGCTCTGCGATGCTCACCACTATGGTGAGGGGCATATCAACGACACCTTTGTGGTCTGGCGGGAAGATCATTCCAAACGCTTTATTTTGCAGCGCATCAACACAGATACCTTTACTAACCCGGTGGGCCTGATGGAGAATGTCTGCGGCGTGACCCGGCATCTGCGGGCGAAAATTCTTGCCGAGGGCGGCGATCCAGCACGGGAAACGCTGAATGTCATCCCAACTTTGTCGGGGTCGACTTGCTATCTGGATGCAGACGGCGGCGCATGGCGTGCCTACGACTTTGTAGAAGATACCATCTGTTTGCAGCAGGTCGGCAGCGAAACCGACTTCCGCACCGTGGCCGAGACACTGGGCAAATTCCAGAATCAGCTGGAGGATTACCCGGCCTCCACCCTCCACGAAACCATCGCCCGCTTCCACGACACGCCCAACCGCTATGCCAATTTTGAAAAAGCCCTCGCCGCCGATGCACTGGGCCGAGCAAAAAATATCACGTCGGAAATCGAATTTATCCATGCGAGGGAGCAGGACTGCCATGTCCTGCTGGATCAGCTGGCAGCTGGCGAAATTCCTCTGCGTGTCACCCACAATGACACCAAGATCAACAATGTCCTCATCGATGCCGCTACCGGAAAAGGCATCTGTGTCATTGACCTCGACACCGTGATGCCGGGACTTTCGGCCTACGACTTCGGCGATTCCATCCGCACCGGTGCCAACGACTGCGCTGAGGACGAACCTGACCAGAGCAAAGTCCATTTTGACCTGCATCTGTACGAAGTGTTCGCCAAAGGGTATCTCTCCACTGCCGGGGCATCCATGAGCATGGCAGAAAAAAAGAGTCTTGCCTGGGGTGCAAGGCTCATGACGCTGGAATGCGGCATCCGTTTTCTGACTGACTATCTGGAGGGCGACCATTATTTCCATATTGCTCGCCCGGATCACAACCTCGACCGCGCCCGCACCCAGTTCACGCTGGTGCGGCAGATGGAAGAGGTTTTCGATCAGATGCTGGAAATCGTCTGCCCGGACAATCACTGATTTCGCAATCTCCTCCATTCGGATACAGCAAGAAGCATGGACGCTCTCCTTTTCGGGGGCGTCCATGCTTCTTTTTACAGCTTATCCCTACACACCCATCAAATCGTCCTTTGAGGACGCTGGGAGCGTCGAGGACATGATGCGCTGCAGCAAATTATGAAAGCCCTTTTCAGCCCTGACCAATCACAATCCCCCAATGGCTATCATTGTAGCTGTAAATAGAAAAAACAGCTCAAGCAGCCTCCTATAAGTCCTACTATCACCGCTTTGCCGCAATAATTTTTTTCAAATTATACGGCCCATCGACATTGAAAATTTCCTGAAAGGGATGCGGCGTGATGGCCGCTCGGATTCTTACATCAGCAAGGCACGAGGGATGCTCTATCAGATCTTTCAAAAGGCAGAAGCCAATGACCTTGTGCGCCGCAACCCGGTCCGGCTTGCTGAAAAGATGCGGGCATCCGGCACCGCAAAACGCAAGGAAGCCTTTACCACAGCGGAAGTCGCACATCTGATGAAGGTGCTGCCCGATGACCGCATGGGCTTGAGTATCCGGCTTTTGCTCGGCACTGGAATGAGAATGCAGGAACTTCTGGCTTTGGAGCCGCAGTTTATTGAAGAAGATGG
>ENA-UEPJ01000407-UEPJ01000407.1-human-gut-metagenome-genome-assembly--contig:-NODE-407-length-58641-cov-12.725292_pt1 | contig 58641 bp, 51 predicted proteins | sample MGYA00242890_ERZ507896 | MGnify/ENA primary metagenome ERZ507896 (study PRJEB26167, sample SAMN06115508) | human gut metagenome | host: Homo sapiens | place: China:Qinghai | collected 2015-08-20...
CATGGAACTTCCTGCGTACAGGGTGGTCATAATGCCCTACGGGGTCCATGAATGCCTGAGGCCACACTTACGGTGTGGACCTCACCGGAAAGCTGCGAGATTCGGCTTTCGCCTGTTACCAATATAATAGAAAGTTTGAAGAGTTGTCAAGAAGAAGGATACTGATGATTATGATTCTTGCGGCAGGAAGAATCAGGCTGCCGCAGGCATCAGGTCAGGGGAGAAAAACCGTAGCTATTGGACAGCGCGTCAATTTTCTGTCCTGCCTTGCACATGGGACAATCCTTGACAAGACTGGTCACATATCCGGGGATATCCTCCGGGGAAAACAGGCTGATCACGGGGATGTCGCCCACCTGCTTCAAGGCGCTGAAGACAGCTGCGACCCCCTGCGTGGTGCCTCCGTAATACTCGATGCACTCGAGTGCGCGAGCCGCGGTCTTTCCCGAATTCACCGTGGAGATCAGCAGCAGGACATTCTTTTCAGACACCATGGGGCGAAGATTATCCCGGAAGATCAGAAGTCCGTTGGAATCGTGCTCCGGTGCGACGACGCAGATATTTTTTTCGCTGCTCAGGGAAAAGAGATTCTTCTGAGAGAGCTGGCGGGCGAGAAACGTACCGATGACCTCGCTGCCGTCCAGGCAGACGACCGTATCGATCTCCTTTTCATAGACATAGTGATTGGCAAGAGAGGCGGCAGCGATATTGGCCATTGCACATTCATGCTTCATGCGGGTGATGTCGAGATAATGGCTGTTGTGAGAGTGGCGGGTCGCAAAATGCCCGTGGTATGCGGTCAGCTTCAAATCGTTTGCTTCTCTGGATTTGATGATCATTGCGCTCATAGCTCCATCCTCCTTTTTGTCTGCCAAAGTCCTGAATACAGGCAATGTTTTCCCTTACATTGTGTAGACCGCAGCGGCGCGGAAGCCGTCCGGCAGCGCAAAGAGAACCTCGGGAGAGAGCTTCCGGGTCACTCTCCCGACCCGCTGCGCTGCAACGACAACGGCCGAAAAGCGAAGCGGTACGATGTCAAGATCCGGCACCGCGTTGATCGGAAAAGAGAGAATTCAGCGATTCTTTTTAGCTTCCAGAAAGTCGTTCAGTTCGGAATTGATGATATCCGTAATAAACATGTGCCCCGGAGCGTGGGTGATGGCGATGGGCGGCCTGGCATTCTCCACCGCCGACTGCGGCGTAACGCCGCAGGGCCAGAATACCGTGATCTCACCGGGATAAATATCGACCGCTTCGCCGTAGTCAGGCTTCATCACATCGGCAACGCCGACCTCGGCGGCATCGCCCATGTGGACGGGCGCGCCGTGGACATTCGGCATTTTGACGGTGATGTCATACGCCTTTTTGGCGTTTTCCGGCGTCATGGGGCGCATGGAGCAGACCATAGGACCGCAGAACGGGCCGGCCGGCTCGGTCATGATATTGGTCTTGAACATCGGCACATTGCGTCCCTGCGCGATGTGCCTGACCTCGATGCCCTCGCGCATGAGCGCTTCCTCAAACGAGAACGAGCAGCCAATCAGGAAGCCGACATAGCCCTCCTTCCAGTAGCCGCTTACGTCGGTCAGCTCCTTGCCGTCCCACTTACCGTCGCGGTAGATGCGGTATTTGGGAATGTCGGTGCAAATGTTGCCGCCCTCGCCCATGTCGTGGGTTTCGGGCGTACCACGGACGATCTCGAGAATGGGGCAGGGGAAGGGGTTGCGCCGGGCAAATTCTTCAAAATCTCCCGCATATTCCGGCGGCAGGATGATGAGGTTGGCCTGCGCGTAGCCGCGGCACATACCGGCGGTGGGGAAGTCGATGACGCCCTCGCGGATGAGCTTGCGCACCTCGCTCGGCTTCATATCGATATAAGGTGTAATATCAAAGGCCATGTGTCGTTCCTCCTATTACTATTATTTTTTGCGTTTTAGGGCTGCGTCAACGATTCATGGCGCTGCGCAGGCAGTTCAGCGTAGCGCGCTGCGCAAGCAGAGCCTCCTGTGCAGCGGCGATGGAGACCTTTTCGAAGCGCACTTTGTCGCCTGCCTTGAGCTGGGCGAGAATGCGAAAGTCTGCGGAGATGACGTTGGCGATTTTTGCATATCCGCCGGTGGTCTGGCGGTCGGCCAGCATGATGATCGGCTTACCCGCCGATGGCACCTGGACGGCGCCAAAGGCGATGCCGTCGGAGATGATGTCGCCGCTTTTAACGTGTTCGATCAACTCGCCATCAAGACGGCAGCCCATGCGGTCAAACTCCGGCGTGAGAGTGTAAACGCTGCTGAGAAAGGTCGTGATGCCACGCTCGGTGAACGCATCGTCCTGCGGGCCGAGTACGATGCGCAGCTTATATTCTGCGCGCGGCATGAACTCGGGCGAGGTGTGGCGCAAGCCGAGGTTCTTGAGGTCGGTCTTGGGCGCGCGGAAGCCGATGACGTCATCCTTTTGCAGCTTGCGGCCCTGATAGCCGCCGATCTTTGCTTTCATATTCGTTGAGCGGCTGCCCATAACTACGGGAATATCGAGTCCGCCCGCAAAGGCTACAAACGCGCGGCAGCCGGTGCGCAGCATGGTGAAGCGCAGCGTCTGGCCCGCATTGACGGGAATGGCGCGGTAGGTATCGATACGCTGACCGTCAAGCGTCGCGCCAAGGTCGCCGCCGGTGATTGCGATGATGTTGGGCGCATCAAAGCGGATATGGGGACCCATCATGGTACATTCGAGTACGGCCTCGCCCTCGTCATTGCCGACGAGAATGTTGGCGATGGACGCGCTGCGCGGATCCATCACGCCGGAGACGGACACGCCGAACTGCTGGTAGCCGATGCGGCCGAGATCCTGCACGCTGGTGAGCATGCCAGGGTTGAGAATGGTGATGCTCATGCCTGCTCCGCCTCCTTTCTCGGGTAGGTGTGAACCGTATAGCCGCTGGAGGCCTCCAGCGCGTCGATACGGTCAAATTCCGCCTGATCGATGGCGTAGAACTTGATGTACTGGCCTGCCTTGGGCAGGATGGGAACGGCGCGGTCAGGGTCGTACATGCGCACGGGCGTGCGGCCGATAAGCTGCCAGCCGCCCGGGGAGTCGATGGGATATACGCCCGTCTGGCTGCCGGCGATGCCGACGCTGCCGGCGGGAATCCTGACACGAGGTTGGGCAAGGCGCGGCGCGGCAATTTCCTCGCTCATACCGCCAAGATAGGTGAAACCGGGGGTAAAGCCCAGCATATAGATGAGATATTCCGTGGAGGTGTGAATCCGGATGACCTCGTCAGGCGTTTTGTGATTGTGCTCGGCGACAAAGCCAAGGTCGGGGCCCATTTCCTCCCCGCCGTAGAGCACGGGGATTTCCAACACATCGCTTGGCGGAATCCGGATGTGGTCAAGCTGATTGAGCAGGCCCTTGAGTTTTTTGACAAGCACACCGTAGGGGATGACCTCAGGGTCGTAGTGAACCATCAGCGAGCGGTAGGTCGGCACGAGCTCCACGATCCCGGGGAGTTTGCTCTCGGTGAGCGCGATGCTAAACGCACGAATCTGCGCGTTGATGTGCTCACTGATCTCGTTGCCGAATTCCACGGTTACGGCTGAGTCACCGCTGAGCAGGAATCTGATGTCGGACATATCGTTCTCCTTTCAGGCGGAGCCGGCCTGTGGGACAGACCGGCTCGCGGAATGGTGCAGGTTCGTTACGCGAAGAGCTTGGCAAGGTTGGGCAGCGCCGTGACGGCAAGGTAGCCTGCGACACCGACCACGCACCAGCCAAGGATCTGCAGCCACACGGGGTGCTTGTACTCGCCGACAATGGACTTCTTGTGGCAGCCGAGCAGCATACAGCACAGGGAGATCGGCAGGATCAGACCGTTGAGAGCACCGGCCAGGATGACCATGCGCTTCGCGCCGCCGAGGATCGCCATAACAAGCGTGGAGAAAGCGATGAAACCGACGATGAACCACTTGTCGTTCTTGGCGATGAAGGGGTGAACGGTCTTGAGGAAGGAGACGGAGGTGTAGGCCGCGCCGATGACGGAGGTGATACCGGCGGAGAACAGCGCGAGACCGAAGAGACGGTAGCCGATGTCGCCGGCAGCAAGGCGGAAAGCCTCGGCTGCGGGGTTGGCAGCGCCAGTGACAGCCGCGACATTTTCAGCCACAACGACCGTACCGGCCGTGCAGACACCGAGCACGCACAGGAACAGCAGGATACGAACGCTGCTCGAGACACAGATGCCGGTCAGGACGGACTTGCGGAAGTGCTTGACTTCCTCCGGCTTGCCGCCCCACCCCGCATCGAGCAGCTTGTGTGCGCCGGAGAAGGTGATGTACCCGCCGCAGGAGCCGCCGAGCAGCGTGACCATGACGGGAATGAGTTCCTTGGGATTCTCAGGGGTAAAGATATGGACGACCGCATCGCCGACGGGGGGCTTGGCCATAAAAGCCACGACCAGCATGACGACGATAATGATGCCGCCGAGGATCTGGGCGACCTTGCCGACGATGTCGTTTGCCTTCTTGGAAAGGAAAATGCAGATCGCAAGCACGCCGCCGATGATGACGCCTGCCTTTTCGGGAATGCCGATCATGGCATTGAAGCCGAGTGACACGCCGCCGACATTGCCGATATTGAACGCAAGACCGCCAAGCACAACAAGCACGACAAGAAGATACCCGAGACCGGGAAGGACCTTATTGGCAATCTCCTGACCGCGCAGGCCGGAAACGCCGACGATGGACCATACATTGGTCTGCGCGATCATATCCATGATGATGACGCAGACGATGACGAAAGCGAAAGAAGAGAGATACTTTGCGGTGAATTGCGAGGTCTGGGTCAGAAAGCCGGGGCCGATGGCGGATGTCGCCATCAGAAAGGCCGCGCCAAGGCTGACGGACAGTGAGCGCTTCTGGGTGGTTTCGTTACTCATGATCATCCTCCTGAAATATTGCCGCAGTGCGGCAGATTTGGGGCGTTGGTCTTTGCGGAACGGAACAGCTAGAAACGAGGCTCTTTTTATACGATCTCGCGGATGGGGGCAATCTCCACGCCACGGGCGGTGAGCTGCGTGCGGATATTTTTAACGAATTCGACGGCCGAAGGGTTGTCACCGTGGACACAGATGGAGTGAGCCGCGATTTCGACCTCCTCGCCGGTGATGGCCGTGACCTTGCCCTCGGTGACCATGCGGACGGTGCGCGCGATGGCCTCGTCCTTATCGTGGATGACGGCGCCGGGCAGCTTGCGCGGCACAAGCGAGCCGTCGGCCTGATAGGCGCGGTCGGCAAAGACCTCGTTTGCGACGCGCAAGCCCAACTGCTTGCCTGCATCAATCATCTTGCTGTTGGCAAGGCCAAGCAGGATAATGCTCTCGTCTACCTCGGCAATCGCCTCGGCGATGGCAAGCGCCAGATCCATGTCTTTACCAGCCATGTTGTAGAGAGCGCCGTGGGGCTTGCAGTGCTGGAGCCTGATACCCTCTGCCGCAGCGAAGGCCATCAGCGCGCCGAGCTGATACTTGACATACGCCTTGACCTCCTTGGGCGAGACGACCATGTTCCTGCGGCCAAAGCCCATCAGATCGGGGAAGCCCGGGTGTGCGCCGACGGCGACGCCTGCCGCCTTGGCTGCGGCAACGGTCTTTTCCATCACCAACGGATCTCCTGCGTGATAGCCACAGGCCACATTGACAGAGGAAACATGCGCGATGACCTCGTTGTCGAGCCCGATGGTATACGCGCCGAAGCTCTCGCCGAGGTCGCTGTTGAGATCTACCTTGTACATACTGAAATACCCTCCTTTTTATAGTTGGTCTACAGGGTTTTTCGAGCAAACGGCGTTCCAATTTGATCAATGGAAGCGCTCTTTCAAAAATGTCTGCTCTCCTCTCCCTTGATGATGTTATTTTACAGGATACCGCCGGAAAAAGCAAGAATAATAATACATGGTCTTAGTTGTCACAACAGCAGTATGATTCTGCCTTGCAAAATGCGATTTCGCAGGTCGGCAGCGGCAGTCTTCCTCCTTGATGACAGCATCCCGCGTCGTGGGGCGACCCCGGCGTGGGTTTTCTGTTATTTCATCGGGCGAAGGATTCGGGCATCAAGGACACTACAAAGCCCTCACCGGAGCAGCTCCGGCGAGACGTTACCTTTGACCACATAAAACGCCACAGGCAGGTGTAGAACACAGTGGAAACTCGGGCCGCAAGATGTTAGGAAAAGAATTAAAATCGAGAAAAACCACTAAAGGCGACTGAAAATACAGAAGAAAGGCTGCGACAGCTTCTTTGATTGGTACAGCGGTGCGTTTTTGGAACGAAAATGAGGATGCTGTAACAGGTCCGTTATTGTACATTATCCACTTTCCAGTGTACAAGGTTTGAAAGGGCTGTGGTAGTGGCTTTTTATCCCCGCCCTTGACACGCCCATAAGCTGCTGTTATTTTGCAGGCAAGGCGGGAGCAGCTCACACCGCTCCCGCCTTGACGGTTACGACCGATCCGCTGTATACGAAAAAGCGGAGGCTGTCAGCGAGACAGCCTCCGCTTGTTTTCTTTTTGCGTTTATCGGTTTAGTACGCGGTGGTCATGGTGCCGTCGACGCAGATGACCTGACCGGAGATCGCGCTGTTCGCGGGCGAGCAGATGAACACCACGGAGCGGGCGTACTCGTCCGCCGTCTGGTAGCGCTTCTGCGGGAAGCTCGCGGCGTCGCGGGTGTTGTACTCCTCGAGCGTGATGCCCGCCTTCTCGGCGCGGATGGTGTTGAGGTACTTGATGCGGTCGGTGTAGATACGGCCGGGGCCCATCGTGTTGACCATGATGTTGTACGGACCGAACTCGCGCGCCATCGTCTTGCTCATGCCCACCACGCCCATGCGGAACGTGTTGGAGAGAATGAGGTTATCCAGCTCCTGCTTGATGGAGGACGAGGTGGAGTTGACGATGCGTCCGCCGCCGCCCTGCTTCATGAAGGGAAGAGCCGCGCGGATAGCGGTGGTGTAGCTGTACAGGCACTTCTGATAGCCGTCGGCCCAGTCGGCCTCGGTCAGCGCCTCGAACGTGCCGGCCTTCGGGCCGGGGCAATGATTGACGAGGCCGTAGATTCCGCCGAGGTCCTCTGCGACCTTGTTGATCATCGCGGCGATGCTCTCGTTATTGAGCACGTCGTACATATAGGGGTGGGGACGGTTGCCGGTCTCCTTCTCGATGTCGACGACCGCCTGATCCAGCTCCGCCTTGAACGCCTCGCTGGTGCAGATGACCACCTTCGCGCCCTCGCGGGCGAACTCTGTCGCGATGCCCTTGCCGAAGCCGGACGCGCTGGACATACAAACGACGACCTTATCCTTCAAACCCAGATCCATGATAATTTCCTCCTGATATGTTAAAATTTTCGATCATTCTCAGTGCAGCTTGAGATCCACGACAGGATTCTTCAGCGGCTCCATCTCGAAGCCGTCGGGGCCGACGATGCGGCACTCGGCGATGTCGCCATCCTGAATGTGGAACGCGCGCGGGGTACCGGTAGAGAGCACGTCGCCGGCGTACCAGCCCTGGATGCTCGAGTGCAGGGAAACGAGGCGGGACGGAACGTGCGTCATGTGATCGACCGTGTTCTTCGCGTGGATCTCGCCGTTGTGGACGCTCTGGACCTCGAGCTTGAGGACGTCGGGCACCTCGTCGGGCGTGACGAGCTGAGGGCCGAAGGAGAAGAACGTCGGGAAGTTCTTGACGATGGTCAGATAGCGGGGATTGCCGGGCACGAAGTCGTTGCCCTTGAGGATGGATTCCTCGGTCATATCGAGGATCGTGGTGTAGCCGACGATGGCGCTCTCCCACTCCTCCTCGGGAACGTCGCGGCAGTCGCGGCCCATGATGATGCCGAGCTCGGCCTCCGCCGTGGTCTTCTGCGCTTCCTTGAGCTTGGGCAGCAGGATGTCGTCATTCGGGCCGATGAGGGTATCGGCCATCTTGAAGAAGCTGCCGGGGAAGCCCGTGGGCGCGGCGTTGCCGATGTCCTTGGCATGGTCGGCGTAATTGAGGCCGATGCCGAAGATGCGCTTGGGGTTGCGGTAGAGCGGGGCGTAGACGACCTCCTCCGCCGGCACGACGCCGGGGATGGTCTCAAGCTCCTCCTTGCCGCCCTCGTTGTACCACTTCGTCAGGCCGGGGATGTGATTGGCCTGAATGAGGCTCATCATGTCCTCTTTCCAGCCCGTGCCCTTGTAGGCGTTGAGCGCGGCGACGGGCAGGATGCCCTTCCCGGTGACGATGCCGGCGATCTCCGCGCCGTGCAGCTTGATCGTTGCGAGTCTCATGGTTGCTTTCCTCCTCTTAATCTTGTTCAGACGATGCGGCCCACCGGCTCTTGACCGGCAAGCACCGCATTGATGTTTTCGGCTGCGATCTTGGAAACGCGCGTGGCGGATTCGACCGTTGTGGGCGCGTAGTGCGGCGTGACAATGACGTTCGGCAGCTTAAAGAGCGGGCTGTCCGGCGCGACCGGCTCGGGGTCGGTGACGTCAAGACCGGCGCCGGCGAGTCTGCCGTTCTCCAGCGCCTCGATGAGCGCAGCTTCGTCCACGATGGGGCCACGGGCGCAGTTGATGAGCAGCGCGGTGGGCTTCATCAGCGCGAGACGCTCGCGGTCAATGAGCTTGCGCGTTTCGTCGGTAAGCAGGCAGTGGAGCGTCACGACGTCGGCGCGGCGCAGCAGCTCGGAAAGGTCGTCCACCTTCTCGACGCCCTCGGGGACCTCGCTGATGTAGGGGTCGTAGACGATGACATGCATATCCAGACCGTCCCTGCACATATGCAGGATATGCTTTCCGATGCGGCCCATACCGATCAGACCCAGCGTCTTGCCGGTCATTTCGATGCCGGGGGCGTGGTTCTTCGCGGCAAAGCCAACCGTGCGGTACTCGTTGGAAACGGGAATGATGTTCTTCGCCAGCGTGAGCATCAGCGTGAAGGCGTGCTCGGCGACGGAAAGGCTGTTCGCGTTCGGGGTGATGGTCACGGCGACGCCGTGGCTCTTGCAGTAGTCGAGGTCGATATTATCGTAGCCCACGCCGTGCTTGGAGACGATCTTGAGGTTCTTCGCCGTCGCGAGCAGCGAACCGGGCAGCTCGATAATGCGCACGAGCACGGCGTCCGCGTCCACGATCTCGCGGCGGATGATGTCCATGTCGCGGTCGGCGTAGACGACGGTGTGCCCCGCCGCGGTCAGCAGCTCCGGCCCAATGGGGTGGACCGATTCGGTGATGAGAATTTTTGCCATGATGCTTCCTCCTTTACAGGCTCAGACCGTAGGGCTTGCCGAGCTCCAGCAGCTCTTCGTAGACCGGCTGCGGCGCCTCAATACCGTTTGCAGCATTTTCTTCTGCCTTGCGGCCGGAGCGTTCGCCGGGCAGGAAAATTTCCTCCACACCATCGGCCTTTTTCAGTGCCTTGATCTCCCGTGACATGGCGGAAAGAGCCGACTTGAACGCTGCCGGTTCGATGAAATGTGCAATGTCGATGGCGCCGAGAAAATGGCTGACGCCCTGCGGCTCGTCCATCACATAGAGGTCATGCAGATGCGGACCGTAGGGGCCGCCGCTGAGAATGCCGCAAAGCACATCGACCATGATGGCGAGGCCGCTGCCTTTCGCGCCGCCGATCGGCACGAGCGAGCCGGCACGACCGGCCGCGGGGTCCGTGGTGGGTCTGCCGTCCTTATCCAGTGCCCAGCCTTCGGGAATAGACTTTCCCAGCTTCTGCGCCAAAATGAGCTTGCCCAGCGCCACAACGCTCGGCGCCATATCCAGCACGACCGGAAGGTCGTCGGACGGAGCCGCCACGGAGATGGGATTTGTGCCCATGTAGGGCTCAGCGCTGCCGAAGGGCGCGATCTTGCCCTTGAGATTGGTGCAGGCAAATCCGATCATATCCTGCGCGGCAGCAAGCCTTGTGTAATAGGCGGCGGTGCCGAAGTGGTTGGAGCTGTGCACGCTTGCAAAGCAGCAGCCCGTCTCTTTTGCCTTGGCGATGCACCGCTCCATCGCAAATTTTGCCGCCGCCGCGCCCAGCGAGTTGCCGGCGTCCACGACCAGCGTGGAGGTCGATTCCCGCACGATGCGGATGTTGTTTTCACGCGACATCACGCCCGCGTCCATGCGCTGCATATAAACGGCCAGACGGCTCACACCGTGGGTGGACACGCCTGTCAGCTCCGCGTCGATCAGCGCGTCAGCCACCGCTTCCGCGCAGCTCCTCTCCACACCGGAGGCTGTCAGGACCGACACGCAGTAGCCCCGCAGCGCAGATGCTTCAAACCTTGGCATAATCTCCCTCTTTTCCGATGGTTTTTTGATTTCCCTGTTTGACTCTATCATAGTGCATCGCCGCGAAAAGGTCAAAGACTTAAATGTGACTATCCCTATAGCATTTTTACTATACCGTGCTTGACGGCGCCGTATTTTTTGCTATAATCGAAGAGGAAAACGAGGTGATCTGGATGGTACAGGACCGGAATCCGGAATATTTTCTTGCCATTGCGTCCGAGAAAAGCATTTCGAAAGCCGCGGAGCGGCTGCACATCTCGCAGCCCTATTTGAGCCAATATGTCATCCATCTGGAAAAGGAATTCGGCGTCCGCCTGCTCGACCGCACCAAGTCGCCGCTGGCGCTGACCGCCGCCGGCAAGGTCTACGCCAACTATCTCGAGGACAGCTCGCAGCTCTACGAGCAGCTTTTGCAGGATTTCACGCGCCTGAATGCCAGCCGCCGCCAGACGCTCCGCGTCGCCATGAGCAACTGGCGCGCCAGCACGCTCCTGCCGAGCATCCTGCCCGCCTTTTCGCAGGAGCACCCCGAGGCCCATCTTGAGCTGCTTGAGCGCCCGACGAGCGAGATGTTCCGTCTGGTGGCGGACAACACGGTGGATTTTGCCATCATGAACACCAATCTCAATACGCCCGACTACCTGACCACCGAGACCATTCTCTACGAAAAGATCCTCCTGGTCGGCAACCGCGGCAACCGCGCCGCGCAGGCGCTTGCGGAGGCCTGCCGCGCGGGACGGGAGCCGGAGCTCTCCGTTCTCGAGCACGAGCGTTTTGTCCTGCTCTACCCCGAGATCCTGCTCGCCATGCGCGTCAACAACTTTCTCGAACGGAAGCATATCACCGTCGAAAACGCGCTCTACACCACCAACGCCACCACAGCGCTGAATCTGACGGCGGAAAACTACGGCTTCTGCTTCGTCAATGAGACCGCCGTCCACAACGCGCCGAACCGCGGCGAGCTGCTCTTCTTCGACCTCGACTCCCCCGACCTTGTCCACCCGCTGAGCGTGGTCTACAAGAAAAAGCGCCACCTTCTGCCCGCCGCCCGCGCCTTCGTCGATGCCGCGCGCCGTTTCCTGCAATCGCAGTCGTGGCGCAGCGAGTGCGACTGCCGCGTGGAGCACGGCCGTCCGGTATAGCACGGCAAAGCCCGCCTCCGAAGCGATGTCGGAGGCGGGCCTTGTTCATTTCTTTTTCTCGCGCGCCAGAATACTGGAATAAAAGCGCTCGCCGAGGCGGCTGCTCAGAAGGCCGCGCAGCGCCGTGCGCTGCTCGTCCGTCATGGCTGCGGTCGGCACAAGGTAGAGCTGATCGGCCGTAAGGCAGAGCATGAACACGCTCGAAATTTCGATGGCTGAGGCGAGCTTCGCGAGCGCGACCGTGTTGCGGAGCTTCTTCTCGGGGACCTCGACCGAAAGCTTGCCCGCGTCAAAGCGCAGAACGTACTCCGTCCCCAGCAGCGACTCGTCGCTTTTGAGGTAGCGCAGCACGCGCTGCTCCTCGCGTCCGAGCAGCAAAAGCATCCAGACAAGATAGGCCGCCGCGATGTAGATCGGCAGGTAGCTCAGGGGAAAGGTGCCCTGCACGGCAAGCACGGTGTAAAACGCCACCGCCAGCACGACAGCGATGCCCACGCGGAAGGTATTGCGGTTTCGCAGGAACATGGCGTAGAGCGACGCCTGCCGAAACACCTTTTTATTGACGCGGTAACGGATCTCCTGAGCTTCCATGATTCTTCTCTCCTCGCTTGGATTCTTACGCTACAGTATACCGCGCGCCGGGGGCGCGGTCAATGAAAAAATATGAGGGTCCCTTTTCAGGACCCTCATATTCCGTATCCGGTTCAGCGGAGCTTACTTCTGCTCCTGCTTGGCCTTGTGCTTGTCCATGATGAACTTGGGGCCCTTCTCCCACTTCTTCACGTTGACGAGAAGCAGAGCGACCGCGATCACAAGACCGGCGATATCCGTCAGCGTGCCGGGGATGAACATCAGCAGGCCGCCGGCGATGAACACGATGCGTTCAAGCCAGTTGAGCTTCCACAGCAGCCAGCCCTGGAAGCCGGCGGACATGATGGCAACACCGATGATCGCGCTGATGGCGACGGAGATGATCTCGCCGACGCTGCCCTGCATCATCATTGCCGGGTTGTAGCAGAACGCGAAGGGCACCATGAAGCCGGCGAAGCCGAGCTTGCAGGCCTCGACCGCCGTGGTCATCGGGTTGGTCTTGGCGATGCCAGCGCCGGCATAGGCCGCGAGGGCGACCGGCGGGGTGATGGCGGACAGGCACGCGAAGTAGAACACGAACAGGTGCGCCGTCAGCGGGGCAAGGCCGAGCTTGATGAGGGAGGGAGCGAGGATGGACGCCGCGATAACATAGGCCGCGGTGGTGGGCAGGCCCATACCGAGGACGATGCAGGTGATGGCGGTGAAGAGCAGGGACGGGAACAGCAGGCTGTGCGCCGCCTGGATCATCATATCGCCGAAGATAACGCCGATGCCGGTGATGGAGACCATGCCGACGACGATACCGGCGCAGGCGCAGCCGATGACGATGGACATGGCGCTGAAGCCGGACTTGACCATGGCGCTGGGGATGGTCTTGATGGTGAAGCGCTTCTTCTTATCGAAGAGCATGACCACGGGCACCGCGCAGGTCGCCCACAGGGCGGAGTAGAGCGGAGAATACTGCGCGACGAGCAGGCAGTAGAGCAGGACCGCGATGATGAGCAGATAGATCCAGCCGTCCTTCATGACCTCGCGGCTCTTGGGAATATCCTTGGGGTCCATGAGCGTGACGTGCGCGATCTCCGTCTGGGACATAACGGCGACGGCGCAGCCCCAGTAATAGAGCAGCGCGGGAATGACCGCCGCGATGACGATGGCGATGTACTTCTGCTCGGTGAACGCGACCATCAGGAACGCGCCGGAGCCCATGACAGGGGGCAGGATCTGACCGCCGGTGGAGGCAACGGCCTCAACGCCGCCGGCGAACTGGGGCTTGTAGCCGCGGGACTTCATCAGAGGAATGGTGAACGTGCCGGTGCCGACGACGTTGGCGACGGCGGAGCCATTGATGGAGCCCATCAGGCCGGAGGCGACGACCGCGCTGAGCGCGGGGCCGGACTTGATCTTACCGGTGAGGGAAATGGCGATGTCGTTGATGAAGTCGGAGCAGCCCGAGGCCTCAAGGAACGCGCCGAACATAACGAACATGAAGATGACCGTGGCGGAAACACTCATGGTCGTGCCGAACAGACCGTCCAGGTCGGTGGCGAGGAACTTGCAGATACGCTCGAGGGAATAGCCGCGGTGCGCGATGGCCATGGGCAGATTCGGACCGGCGAGCGCATAGGCGATGAAGATGAGCGCGAGGACCGGCATGATGTAGCCGAGGGTGCGGCGGGCGCACTCGAGGACGATGATGACGAGGCAGGCGCCCGCGAAGGTCGCCATCCAGGTCGTCTTGCTCAGGCGCTCGGTGAGGTGATGTACCTCGTCCTGCGCCATCCAGACGGAAACCCATGTGAGGACGACGAGGATCATATCAAACGTGCGGCAGGCGGCGCGGAAGGCCTTGCTGCCGGCGAATTTATCCTTGAAAACGTGCTTGTAAAGGGGCTGGGTAAGCAGGATCAGCGTGAGGGCGAAGCCCAGATGCACGCCGCGCTGCACGGAGTAGTCGAACAGGCCGAAAAAGCCGGTGTAAATATGGAAGGAGGTCATCAGGAAGGCGACGACGGAGGCCATCATAATGAACTTGTCGCCCTTACCCTCTTCGAGAGTTCTCGCTGCTGCCAGTTCGCTGTCGAGCGAGGCGACGTCAATCTCTTTGATTTCTTTCTTATCGGACATAAACGCATCCTTTCTGTTAAGTGGGGGGTCTTAACGAAACCTTAATGAAAAGGGGGAGCCGGAGTTGGGATGTCCCAACTCCGGCCAAAAAATGCTTTTCGCAGGGACGGTCAGATCGTCCTTTTGATCAAGTTTTCAGAATTCCTCGATTAGATGAGGCCCTGCTCGCTGTAGTACTTCTGGGCGCCGTCGTGCAGAGGAATGGGCATCTGGGTGCAGAGGAAGCTGGGATCGGTCATGTCCTTGAGCAGGGCGTTACCGGCAGCCATCTCCTCAGTGTGCTCGTTCATGGCCTTGCACAGATCGTAGACGAGATCCGCGTCCATATCGGCGGTGACGATGATGAGGCACTTGACGCCGAAGGTGTTGGCATCATTGTCCTGACCGGTGTAGGTGCCGGCGGGGATCTTGGTCTGGATGTAGGCAGCGTTGCCCGCGAGGACCTTGTCGATCTCCTCCTGGGTCATGTCGAGGACCTGGATCTCCTTGGTGGCAGCGAGGTTCAGCTGACCGCCGATGGGCAGGCCGGCGAAGCCGAAGGCCGCGTCGAGGATGCCGTCGCCGACGGAGTCGGCGCCGTCGCCGAGACCGAGGTTCTCAAGGCTGGTGTTGTCCTTGGTGATGTCCATCGCTGCGAAGGCGGCGAGGGTGGCGTTCTCGGTCGCGGAGGCCGCGGGACCGACGGCAACGCGCTTGCCGAGCAGGTCATGGATGTAGGTCAAGCCGGAGCTCTTGAGCGCCACGCCGCTGAGCACGGAGGTGTAGACCGCGCCGATGACGCGCAGGTTGTCCAGCTTGCCGATGTCGGCGAACTTGCCGGTGCCGTTGTAGGCGTTGAGAACGACGTCGGAGGTGGCGACCGCGACGTCGACCTCACCGGTGGAGACGTCCTGGCAGTTCTGGAAGGAGCCGGTGGAGGTCTGGGTGTTGCACTTCACACCCTGGACGTTGTTCGTCCAAACCTGGGAGACGGCCGCGCCGGCGGGGTACATGGAGCCGCCGGTGTCGGCGGTGCCGAAGGTCATAATGACGTTGCCGCGGGCGGGCTTATCGCCGTCGCCGGAGGCGTCACCGTCGGAGGCAGGCTGCTTCTCGCCGCAGGCGACCAGAGCGAAAACCATTGCCAGTGCGAGGATCAGAGACAATACTTTTTTCATGCTGATATCTTCCTTTCAAAAATTATATACCCGGCTTGCGCCGAATACGACAAAAAAGTTAAATTCTCTGTTCCGGCTCGGAACAGAGAAAAGACCACATGGTCTTTTTCGCGTACGCCGCACCCTCGTGCGGTATGTTTGGTACGTTCACAGCTTATTCATTTTTTATGGACGGATTATAATTCATTCATCCTCGTCTTGTCAAGTCTTTCACAAGCATATTTTCCTGTTTTTTCGATGAAATTTTCTGGTCATTGTCATTCCGCACAGAAATGCTTCTTTCTTTTTGTGCTATCAGTCACTTTCTCCTTTTGTTTTTTCAGCAAAATTCAAATTTCGCCGTAAAAACTTCATATTCTGCCGCATTTTCGCGCCCGTGCTCCCCCTGTATCTGGGGCGTTCAGGAGATGTTTTCCGCCGTAAGGAGTCCGTTAAGCGCGCGCAGCCGTTTTCGTGAGAGCAGCGGATCACACGCAAAATGCTTTTGTATGAATATTCATTCTTCTATACATCAATATTTTGCCGTTTTCTTCTTGTTATCTGCTATATCCCACCAAATCAGCAGGTTTTATTATACGCTATTACGATAGCATAGTCAATCGTAAACATCACTTTTTTGGAATTTTAGGATATCTGCACAGCATTTTTCGCCGTTTTTTGACACATCCTTGACATGATCCGTCCGCAGACAGGTCCCATCCCCCAAAGAGTTGCATTATTTCATGCGATGGGTTATAATTCAGGTGATATTTTCCGTGCAAGGAGGAAACGCGATGAAAGCTAAGGTATATTTCTCCCGTGAGATCACGCCCGAGAAGGTCGTGGCGCTTTACCGTGCCGTGGGCTGCGAGCTGCCGGGCAAGGTCGCCGTGAAGCTGCACTCCGGTGAGCAGGGCAACCAGAACTTTTTGGGCCCCGACTTCTGGCGGCCGATGATCGAGGCCGTGCATGGCACGGTGGTCGAGTGCAACACCGCCTACGAGGGCGAGCGCAACACCACCGAGAAGCACCGCCGCACGATGATCAAGCACGGCTGGAGCACGAACTTCGACGTGGACATTCTCGATGCCGAGGGCCCCGATCTGGAGCTTGCCGTTCCGAACGGCAGGAGTATTCAGAAGAACTTTGTCGGCAAGGACATTGCCAACTACGATTCCATGCTCGTCCTCTCCCACTTCAAGGGGCATCCGATGGGCGGCTTCGGCGGCGCGCTCAAGCAGCTCTCCATCGGCTGCGCGTCCTCCTACGGCAAGGCCTACATCCACGGCGCCGGCGAGCCCGAAAAGATCGGGACCGCCGACCACGACAGCTTCCTCGACGCGATGGCGGACGCCGCCTCGTCCGTGGCGGAATATTTCAAGGACAAGACCGTTTTCATCAACGTTATGAAGAATATGTCCGTGGACTGCGACTGCTGCGCCGTGGCTGAGGACCCGTGCATGGCGGACATCGGCATCCTTGCCTCGCTCGACCCCATCGCGGTCGATCAGGCCTGTCTCGATTTGGTCTACGTCTCCGACGATCCGGGCCGCGACCACCTCGTAGAGCGCATTGAGAGCCTCAACGGTGTCCGCACGGTCGAATCCGCGGCGGCGCTGGGCTTCGGCACGCGGGAATACGAGCTCGTGGAGCTGTAACATAAAACGCCATAAGGGAAAAGCACGGGGCTCCCCGTGCTTTTCCCTTGTACATTATAATAGGTATGGGTCACAGGAACTTATCCAGCTCGCGCTCGACCTCGGGCAGCTTCTTCGGCGCGGGATGCTCGACGCGATAGCCGTCCTTGATGACCATGGAGAGCGTGCGCAGGGCCGAGAGATCCGCGAGCGGATCCTTCGCGCAGACGATCAGGTCCGCTGCCTTGCCCGCCTCGATGGAGCCGGTCTCGCCGTCGATGCCGGCAAGCCGCGCGTTGAGCCGCGTCGCGGTGTGGAGCGCGAAGGCCGGCGTCACGCCGCAGTATTTCACGAAGTAGCACAGCTCGCGCCACATATCGTAGTGCGTGATATAGGGGCAGCCGGTGTCCGTGCCGAGGCCGACCGGAATGCCGTTTGCCAGATTTTCCCGCGCCATGGCGATGATGCCGTCAAAGACAACCTTGCCGTTCTCCTGCTGCTCGTAGGTCGCGTGGGAGACACTGCGGTCAAAGAGCGCATAGGGCAGCGCGGGCGAGAGCGTCGCGACCTGGAACGCGCCCTTTTCCTTGTAGAGCGCGGTGATCGCCGCATCCGGCTGCGCGCCGTGCTCGATGGAGTCCACGCCGTTTTCCAGCGCCACACGCACACCCTCGGGGCTTTCGACGTGCGCGGCGACCTTCATGCCAAGCGCGTGCGCCTTATCGCAGGCCGCCTTCACCAGCGCGGGCTGCATCCGCAGCACGCCCGGCTCGCCGACGACCTCGGCGTCGAGCACGCCGCCGGTGATCATGAGCTTGATGAGGTCCGGCTTCTCCGCCGCGATCCGCTCCACATAAGCCGCGGCCTCCTCCGCTGTCTTTGCTTCGTAGGCAAGGGAGCCGGCCATGTGCCCGCCGGGCACGGAGACCGCCATATTGGACGCCACCACGCGCGGGCTGAGGATCTTTCCCTGCGCGGCCAGGTCGCGGATGATCGTGTCGAAGTCCGCCACGCCGCCGACCGTGCGGATGGTCGTCACGCCGCTGAGAAGCTCCGTCTTCGCGTAGCCCTCGCACAGCTTCACGCCGATGCGGCGCGTGAGCGCGTTGGCGGTGATGAGCTTCATGAGCTTCTTCGGGTCGCTCGCCTTTTTCTTCGGCTTGCCGGAGGCGGGCAGATGAACGTGCAGGTTGATAAGCCCCGGCAGCACATACTGTCCGCCGAGGTCCACGACCTCATAGCCCTCGCGGCGCGCCGCGGCATCGGCGACCGCGCTGATGCGCCCACCCTCAATATAAATATCTCTGCCCGTCTGCGGCGTCATTTTCTCCGTGCCGTCGAGCAGCACGCCGTTTGTGAGCACATAGTTTGTTTCATTCCGGAACATGGCATTTCCTCCGCTCCTTCCGTGTTTGCCTTATCATACCACACCGCTCCGAGGCCGGCAAACGGATTTTTTGCGCACTTCGTGCATTCTGCACAATTTCGGGCCGACATTGTTTGACCAAAAGCGGGTGAAAAAGCCTTGCATCCGCCGTCGAATTATGGTATCATTACAATAGTTACAAATTGTAACCTTTGGTACCGTTCGGCGGCGCGCCCCGTCTGCGCCGCTTTTTCATGAGAATTTGAGGAGGATGCCCTATGAAACTGCGCCACGCGCTCCGCGGCACGGCTGCCGGCCTGCTGCTGGCGGTCTGCCTGACCACCCCCACCCTCGCGCTCACCGGCGTTGTGGACGTCGGCGGCAGCGTTCTGCGTGTGCGCAAGACCGCGAGCACCGGCTCCGCCGTCCTCGATCAGTTGCCAAGCGGCAAACAGGTCGAGATCGTGGACACCGCGACGAACGGGTGGTACGGCATCCAGCTCGGCAGCGTGAAGGGCTACGTCTCCGCAAGCTACATCAAGCTGCTTGAGGAAGCCGTCCCCGTCGTCACGGCAGAAGTCAGCGCGGTGAGCGCCTCTGCCGCGCAGAGTGAGAGCACCTATGTCAAGGTCACCGCAGACGCGCTCAACGTCCGCACCGGCCCCGGCACCGACTATGCGGTCGCGGACGAGCTCGCGCAGGGCAAGGTCGTCAAGGTCCTCGGCACGCAGGACGGCTGGTATCAGATCGGCAGCGGCTACATCGACGCGGCGTACACCGAGGCCGCCACCGCCGAGGAGGCGCTCGAACAGCTCTACATCCGCGTCACGCAGGGTCCGCTCAACATCCGCTCCGGCCCCGGCACCGGCTACTCCAAGGTCGGCTCCCTCGCCAAGGGCCGCTGCGTGAAGGTCGTGTCCGTCCAAAGCGGCTGGTATCAGATCGAGCAGGGCTACGTCAGCGCCGCCTATGTGGAGGAGACGGACTACACTCCCGCCGCCGCTTCGAGCAAGGGGCAGGAGCTTGCGAACATCGCGCTCCAGTACGTCGGTTACAGCTACGTCTATGGCGGGGCCAGCCCGCGCGTCGGCTTTGACTGCTCCGGTCTTGTGCAGTATGCCTGCGCACAGCTCGGCTACTCCATCAACCGCACCGCCTCCGCTCAGCTGCAAAACGGCGTTACCGTCTCGTGGGACGAGCTTGCCCCCGGCGACCTCGTGTTCTTCAAGAAGCCCGGCAGCACCACCTCGAAGCCCGTCACGCACGTCGGTATGTACATCGGCAGCGGTCAGTTCGTCCACGCCTCGGACTACGGCGTCGGCGTCATCGTCAGCAACCTTTCCGACGCCTACTACACCACCGGCTATGTCAGCGCCCGCCGCATCGCGGTATAATGTCAAATCAAAACAGCAGGAGCCTGCGCAGCGCGCAGGCTCCTTTCCTTATGGCTTTTTCTGTCACACCGGGTAGGCGCCGATGCGCGCGATCTCCGCGTCGCACAGCGCGCCGACCGCGCCGAAGTCCACGCAGGGGCGGTAGAGCGCTTCGAGCGCGTCATGCCCGCGCTTGGCACGCTTGAGGGACGCGACCGCTTCCTCCTCCAACGCGCGGCGGACACGGCGGATGAAGCGCAGGTGCGCCTTTTCGGCGCGGGTCAGCTTCTCCTCCGCCATCGCGTCGACGCGCAGGCGGCGGTAGGGCTTCCCTTCATAGCGCACGCCCTCGCCGGTCGTGACGAACGCAAGGCCCCGCGCGGGGATCAGCAGATGCGCGATCTCCGCGGGCCGCAGCGGGTCGCGGCAAGTCAGAATGTCCTCCCCAGCCTCCAGCGCCGCGTCGCGCAGCCGGCGCAGCACAGGCGCGGCAAGGCCGTAGCTGTCGCACAGCTCATAGACACGCGGGCAGAGAGCGTCCACGCTGTCGAAGCGGCACACCTTGCCCTGACAGGTCAGTCCGCCGAGAAAGACGTCCGCCGCGCGTCCCCGCGTCTCTCCCCCGCCCTTGAGCTCGCGCGCGGCGATCCCCGCCGCGCGGCGCAGCAGCTTTTCCTCGTCGAAGTGCGCGCGCACCAAAGCGCGGCGCTCCGCGTCCACACCGCCGAGCGCCCGCAGAACATGGTACGCCTCGCGGTAGGACGCGCGGTAGGCGTCGGTCAGCGCCGTCAGACCGTTTGCGACCTCCTTCGCCGCCGCGCTGTCGCAGCACTGCGACAGGTCCACATAGCGCTCATGCGCCAGCGCGTACCGCGGCTCGAGGACGTGGGCAGTGTCTCTTTAGGACACCTTTTTGCGGCAGGTGGTGGACGGCACAAGGCCGTGGTCATAATACCTAAACTTTAGAATTTCCATGTGATTCTGACCTCCTGCTCGCCGGTATCCGGATTAGTTTCTCCAATCTCAATTTTTTCGATTAGAGCCACCGCCAGTTCTCTGGGTAGGGTATTCAGCTGCAGTAGCTCCCGGGCTTTTTCTATCAGGTCTTCCTGTTCCTTTGGCTGCTCCCGCTCGGCCAGTTCATCGCCGATTTGGGCCAGCCGCAGTTCCAGTCGGCTTTTCTCCGCCAGAAAGTCCCGGTTCAGCTCCACGAATTGGCCCTCGCTCAGAACGCCGGAGATCTTATCAAGATACAGGTTCTTCAGTGCAAGGCTCCGCTTTTCCAGCTGGGAGCTCAATGCCTTTTGTTCCTGCAGCAGAGCGTCCTTCCGGGTATCCTGCGGTGGCGGAATGTCCAGATCTTCCAGTGTGTAGTAGGTCTGAACATAGTGCCGCAGCCGCTCCAGTACCAAATCGATCAGTCGATCCAACCGGATGGAATGGCGGGTGCACAGCTTCTCCACACCGCTGTCGGCGTATAGCTTGCACCGCAAGTAATAGACCTGCTTATGCCCCTTTTTGCCGTTGGAGCTCTTACTCATGGTGCTGCCACAGTCTATGCACTTCACCAAACCGGCCAGAGGATGAACCATTCCTGTTCCATCTTCTCTGGTGCGCAGCGCCATCAGCTTTTGCACCGTGTAGAAGGTCTCGGCATCAATGATGGCCTCGTGAGTTCCTTCGACTCTGAACCACTGTTCCCGAGGCATGGTGATGAGAGTCTTGGACTTATAACTCACCTTTTTCGTCCGCCCCTGCACCATGTTGCCGATGTACATCTCGTTATGTAGGATCCGCCATACCGTTGTCTTGTTCCAAAGGCCGTAGTCGTTCTTAACGGGATGGTTACAGTCCCATCCCCGCTCCATCTTGTAACGGGTGGGGTTGATGACGCCCCTACTATTGAGCATAAAAGCAATGCTTTGCTTGCCGTGGCCCTCCAGCGCCCATTGAAAAATCTGCCGTACCACCTCTGCCGCTTCCGGCTCTATGATGAGGTGGTTTTTATTTTTGGGATCTTTCTGGTAGCCGTAGACGGGAAATCCGCCGATGTACTGACCCTGCCGCCGCTTCATATCAAAGACCATGCGGATGTTTTCGGACAGGTCCTCCAAATACCACTCATTGATGAGACCGTTGATCTGCCGGGCCTTCTTGTTGCCTTTGATCTCAGTGTCGGCGTTGTCGGCCACCGCAATAAAACGGATGCCCCAAACGGGAAACAGGCCGTGGATGTACTTCTCTACCAGCTCCATATCTCGGGTAAAACGAGACTGGCTCTTGCAGAGGATGATCTGGAACTTCTTTTCCTTGGCCGCTTCGATCATGCGGTTGAAGTCGGGCCGCAGGCTGTCGGCGCCGGAGTAGTCCTCATCGCAGTAGATATGGTAGATATCCCAGCCGCGCTCCACGGCGTAGTTGATCAGCAGAGACTTCTGATTCTGGATGCTCTCGGATTCGGGCTGCTGCTTATCTTCGTCCTCCTTACTCAATCGTGTATAAATCGCGCAAAGGATAGTTACACCTCCTTCAAGGCATAACTGCTCACCAAAATCGTAACACGGGAGCAGCTACCCGGCAAGAAATTATTTGAAATCCCTACGCCACTAAAACGCAGCGTAGGGATCATTTACGAAGTTCTTTTGTGAGCCATGCGGTTATGGCTTGTTGGATGATGGTACTGATTGGGGACTCGTCGTTGGATTGTCGCTGCTCGGTCAGAATTAGGGTTGAGTCTTGCATAAAATCGCCTCCAAGGAAATTTATGAGCTGATTTCGATACATATGATGATATATGAACGGAGCAGACGCACAAACTTGTGCATCTGCTCCGTTACAACTATATCGTCAGTAATTATGTTGTAAATTTCGGAATTGCGCCATAGGCCCCATTTAAATAAGCCTTACACACCTTTTTGTCAAAACGTTCGCCAAATGAGTCCAGTGAGAAAATACTTGATTTACCCATTTCATCTTTATCAACAAAACCAATTTCATCTTTGCGTAATAAATCAAAGTCCATTAATTTTGATTCGTGTGTCGTCACAATGAGCTGGATATTTCGTTCAGGTGCTAATTTAAGATACTCCTCAACAAATTTGTATGTCAATAAGGGATGAAAGCGTCTGTTAATTTCGTCTATAACATAAACTTTTCCATCTTCTTTACTCAGTAGAACTTCAATTAAGTCTAGCAGACGAATAGTTCCATCCGACTCCTCATCAATAGAAAAAATCGCATCAGTTGCTTTATGTTTAAACTCCAGTGTCTTGCATTGAACTGCGTTCTTGATAAGCTGAATAATGAACATTGAGTTATCATCTGATGACCGCAGCATGATCGCAGGGATCCGGTCAACATTCTTTTTTTCGTATTTCTTTTTCTGTTCATTAAGATTATCAATAATATCCTGCATTAATTCCTTTGGAATTTTAGAAGTGACTTTTTCTAATGATATATCTGCAATAGAAAACTCCGATACCCCAGTTCCAAATGTAGACAACAGGTGACCAACTCGTTCGACTCCAACCCCATCCATGAGGTACGAGTAATTTGTTAAGGGCCTATCTGGATCATTTACACTTAATTTATACCTTATCCAATTGTAAATCCGTTTATAAATTCCAATTGGAGACTCGGTTTCGTACAGAGAATCCTTATTCTGATTCATAGCACGCAAGAAGAGTATCGAGCTATCATTCTTAATATCTTCTATATATATTTTGAGACGGTCGTTAATAGCTGTATCCTTAAAATAGGTATCGACCTCATATGTTCCAGTTAAAGTATCTCTATAAAAAATAGTTCTATAGACAGACCCGTATTTTATTTGTTTAAGATATTCTGTCACAAAACTGCCATTACTGATAATAGCATCAAAACCATAAATATACTTCTCGGAACCCAGAAGAATTGTGAATTCAAAGTGAGAAGGTCGATTCTTATTTTCTTCGCGCAATCTACAATAGCAACCATAAGCACTTGAGGGAATTCCTCTAATGATAGCCATCTGTGCAAAATCAAATGCACTCACCAAATTCGATTTTCCGGATGCATTCGCCCCATAAACTGCCATAAACTTGAGTAACTTAGCTCCGTGCCCAGTATACACTCGTTCAATGTTGCTTCTCACTTTTCCTGCTTCCATGGAAAAGATTTGCTCATCATCAAATGATAAAAAATTACTCACTTTGAATTGTGACAGCAAGATATCACCGCCTTATCATTAACTTTTATTAATATAAGTGTATTTTTCGCATTTGTCAACTTATTTTCTTAAAAAGCTTCTACTGTATATTTGAGATTATGTGAAAAAATCTCTAAATCAAAAAATTATGCTTGACGTAAACCGTACCCAGTGGTATACTAACTCCAAAGTTAGCAGTCGATCCGGCAGAGCGCTAGTTCTGCTGCCCGACACCCAACATTATAAATGTATGTAGGCAACCACAGCCTGCGGAAAGGACTTCCATGAAGCTTCGCGCATTAAGCCACTACGGCACTGACACAGATACTCGCTTTGGAGATTGTATTCTGCTCTACAACAGCACAACCTTAATTGTGTACGATTGTGGCCACGATGACCATGCAAAGACAGTAGAAGCGTTCCTCAAAGCAAACACCCTGATTTCTACCGTGTACATCGTTGTTTCCCACAACGACAGTGACCATACATCTGGAATCATTGGTCTCCTGGAGTACTTATATGAAAACGAATACGATGTCACCGTTTACTCTTCTCTGTATCTCAAAAGCGCCCGTACTGTTCTCAAACAGTTCAATGATGGCCGAAGAAAACTCGATGCCACAAAGGAGCATATTTTGTCAACATTCGACAAAATCAGAGAAATTGTTGAAAAGGCCGAAGAATTAGGCTTTGCAGTAGAAAACGCAATTGCCAATACTGCGTTCGCCGGTTGTCGCATCGTAGGTCCTACTGAGGAGGAATTCAGTGAAGTCGTGGCCAAAGCCATTAAGGACGGCGAGGTCTCTCACATCGAAAGCGAAACCGTCATGAATGCAGCAAGCGTCCAATTAAAGTGCACTCTCGATGGACAGCAGACCGTTCTTCTCTGTGGCGATGCCTCACCCTCTTATCTTCATAATCTCGACAGCTATCAGCTCATCCAATTGCCTCATCACGGTAAACTCGATAGTGCTACAGAGATTTTTGAAAAGTTGAGGGATCCATATACAAAACAATTCCTTATCTCTGACAATACTGGTTCTGGTGCTACCAGCGGCGGTTCGGATGCCCTCGTCGACTATATGCGTGATGAGCATATGACTCCTGCGCACAACACCAGAAATGGTGTTGTCAATCTTCCAAAGTTAGGTGCCGGTGGAAGTGCAAGTAATAACATGCATGGGGTAAAGCTTGGTGAGATGGATTGTAAGTGCTGGGGTTGACATTGCCGTTAATCCAGCTCAGTTGCAGGCACGAAAGGAATATATTGAAGAAGTAACTGGCTCGTTGGTATCTACATGGCTACCCATGCGGATAAACAACCAGCTCTCCAAGGAGTTTGTTTGCTGTGTTTCAAACGACGGAATAGACGGGACATTCATCACTGCCCATATTGGCCAAGTATATAGGCTATGTGAATTGCGCGAAATAACTGAAGGGGAATTTGTCGTTGCTAACACTTGTATCTGGGAGCATTTGGCACATAAAACTCTTCTGCGAAATCTGATGCGGCGAAACAAAGATATCCAGCTTTGGTTTGCAAAACAAGAACTCTCGTTAGATAGCTACGGAACATTTAGGCAATCAACGACCTTGAGTAATATAGGACAATTCGGATTTCAAACCTCATTTTCTGAACGTGAATTGTATAGGCACAGAAAGGAGGGGCTTTTCTGTGCCATACAAAAATCTTTTGATTTAGTCTCTCCACTTATTCTTCCAGGCGAGGAGGTTTACCTTGAATAGTATTCTAGAGAAATTAGACTCCTATCAAATACTTACAAATTTGCTGCCAGGTGCTTTTTTCGTTTTGGGAACCAGATTCTTTCTTAATTTGGAACTCCCGACCAATCACATCAGTGAAGATGTGATAATCTATTATTTTATGGGGCTTATCATCAGTCGTATAGGTTCTTTGGTCATTGAACCTATTTTGAAAAAAATCGGTTTTCTGAAGTATGCTCCTTATCGGGACTTTGTAAACGCATCTAAAGCAAATTCAAAAATTGACACTTTGTCAGCGGCTAATAATTATGTTCGTTCACTTTTGACAAGCGCATTGCTCTTTCCAGTTATAGGGGGGCTACGAGTGTTGGCACTAAATTGCTCCTGGTTCTCTTGCAATTGGAGATGGGTCTTGTTACTGTTTATCATAATAATTTTTCTGTTTTCTTATAAAAAACAGACGGAGTATATCTATAAGTGTGTGGAGGCCGTTCTTTCCCAAAATAATAACTTGCACCAATAGTACCTAATTGGATTCCCTTAGACTACGTAGTTTCAAATGGATATACCGATGGTTACTGATACGATATACATCTTCTTGGGAATACTTGTGCTAGGTCTCAAACTAAATGTAGAAGGCAAGATTTACTTTTTCAAGAAATCTTGCCTTCTATTTTTCGACCGCTTTTACATACAAAACGCCGCATACAGTGGAACAGACTTTAGTCCATCCCTCTCTCCAAAATTCTTTAGCGACAGGCGGATCGAATAAGCTGGTTTATAGCTATCCACGAAAACACTGAGACTGCGAGAACGAACGTGCTCCCCTTTCTTGACCTCAATACCGATGATCTGATTGCCTTTTTGTAAAACAAAATCCAGTTCTGCTGTGCTGCTGCTCTCCCAATAGTAAAGGTCATAGCTTTTGGCAGCAAGTTGCTGGGCCACATAGTTTTCTGTGACAGCCCCCATAAAGGTATTGCCCTCGCCGGAGAGCACCGTCTGCTGAGAGAGGCCGGATTTCATAGTCAGCAGACCCACATCGCCCATATAGAGCTTGAACGCTGACAGATCAGCATAAACAGCTATCGGCTCAAAGGCCTGATTGATGCGCTGGCATTTCAGCACAACACCGGCCAGGTTCAGCCATTCGATGGATGCACCAAACAGTGTCGCGCTGCCGCCTTTCTGGACGACCTTATACTGGAACTTCTTGTTGTCCTTAGCCAACTGCGCCGGAATGGAATTGTAGCAGGCACGGATCTTCACGCTGTCCGTATTGCTGGCATACTTCGCCATGTCCGCAATATAGTTGTCCAGGATCTCACTCTGCACCAACGGAACATCCAGAAAGCTACCGCTTTTCAAAAAGGCATTGATACAGGCAGGCATTCCGCCAATGATCAGATATTCCCGATACAGCTCGATGGCCTCCTGATGCAGGGCATCGGGCAGCGGTTCCATCGTTTCATAGGCTGTACGGATTTCTCCGCAGAGAAATTCCTTGCCTCTGGCCCAGAGATACTCCTCGAAATCCAGCGGATAAAGGGTGATTGTTTCCACCTTGCCCACCGGAAAGGAATACTGCTGACGGTTGATCGCCACACCCAGCAGGCTTCCCGCAGCCGCAATATGGAACTCCGGTGTTTCCTCACAGAAGTATTTCAGCGCGGTCAGTGCACGCTCGCAGGATTGGATCTCATCGAAAATGATCAGTGTTTCACCGGGAATAATGCGCTCACCGGTGGACGCCTCCAGATACCGCAGGAGGCGTTCCGGTGCGATATTGTCGTTGAAATAGGAGGCAATCGTCAGATTCGTCTCCAGATTGATATAGACCACATTTTTGAACTGCTCCTCGCCAAATTTGCGGAGGATATAGGTCTTTCCCACCTGGCGGGCGCCATTGACGACCAGCGGCAGGCGGTCAGCGGTTTTATTCTTCCAAGCTAAAAGCTGTTCTTCAATTTTACGCTTCATTACCATCACCTCATGGATATAGTTTATCCACGAAGGAAAGTTAAGTCAAGAAAAATATGTTGAAATACGATTTTTCTTGACTTAACTTTTTGTGTGGTTGGTTCATTCGTTCTCCAGTTCCGACAGACGGATCGTATCCCTCTCGACCATATCATACATCATGGCAGTCAGATGGACGCACAGGCCACCCGCGCCACAGGTGTAGAACACATCATCAACGGTATGGTCCTCGTTGAGATCGATCTCTGCAAAAATGGTTTCACCATCACCGTTGAACTGGCCGTCAAATTCCAGCGTAGAGCTGGGAAGGACCCGGAAAGGCTGGATCTCGTGATGATATTGCTTGACATACGCCAGGTCTTCGGGTGAAAGCTGCTGCAAATACTTGTTGATCGTCATATGTCATTCCTCCAGTTAAATTTTTTTCAGCGTCTCTGCGCTGGCCAATTTGGTTTCATATTCCAGATGGGCATACAGGTCCGCTGTGGTTTCCAAGGTGCTGTGTCCCAGCCATTGCTGTACTTCGATCAATGGAACGCGATTTTGAATCAGAACCGAGGCGCAGGTATGTCTCAAATCGTGCAGACGGATCTCCCGCAGGTCATTGTCCCGTAAAAACTGTTTGAAGCACTGGGTGAAATAGTTGGGTGCAACAGGCTTGCCTTCCCGATTCAGACAGACACATGCATCGTTAGGGGCTGGATTTTCCCCGTATCGAACCATCTTCAAATTGTGAAGCAAGGTCCACACTGTCTCCGGTATCGGAAGGGTCCGATAGCTGGATTTTCGTTTCAGGATATCCCGCTCTATGACAGCATCTGTTTCATCAGAATCGCCATAGATGCGGGTATGCTGGATCGTGATGGTCTTGTTTTCAAAATCCACACTTTCCCACTGCAATCCCAGGACTTCGCTCCGGCGTAGCCCATAGAATACAGACAATACAACCGGCACATACATCCAATGCCCACGCAGCTTGTCCAGCAGCTGGTTAACTTCACTGGCAGAGTAATGAGCCGGCAAATACTTTTGTTTCTGCGGCCGGTCTGCGATTTCGGCCACATTGCGGTCTACCAGGTCCAGCCGGACAGCATCTTTCAGCGCCTTATGGATATTGGCATGGTGATGAATGGCGGTGTTGGGCGATACTCCTTGTTCCTGCAAGTAGGCATAGTATTCTTCCAGGTCTATGGCACGCAGACCACGCAAAGGAATACCCCGCTCCCGAAAATACGGGCAAATACTATTTTCAATTACATATTTATAATTGCGGTAAGTGGTGGGGGAAACCTTACCTTTCATCCTGGCAAGCCACTGCAGCATATAGTCTGCGAAAAGAGGGCCGGAAGGGCCTGGTTTACCATAGATATCCGTATACTGCTGTCTGGTCTGCAGGAGCATCTCCTCAGCGCGCCGCTTGTTGCCCTGGACGGGCAGATGCGTTGCGATCCACTTGGGGGCTCGCTTTCCTGTTTCATCGTGCAGATTCAAAACGATATACCAGTTCCCTTTCTTCAGCTGTAAATGTCCAGATACCATGATGTCATTCTCCTTTCTTTGCATCCGTTTTATTTCTCTACGCCAGAATTATTTTTTTGACTGACTGCCTGTCGTGCTGTAAAATACCGCCACAACCACACCCTTCGCGGTCGCTTTTTTCGGAACGTTAAACGCGCCGGACTCAAAATCCGTTACGAGCGAAACCGTGAGGGTTCGAATCCCACCGCCGATACTGTGGTGACTATGGACAGACTCCCATTTTGATTTGTCAACTCGTTACAATCTGGAGCCGTTGACAAAGTCTCGTTTTGAAAAAACAGCGTTCTAAAAAGTTTGAATTTTGAAGAAAACTCAATGGTTATTCACACAGTTTCCTGCAAATAATCAGGCGATTTTTAGAAGATTGGACTTTGTCAACACACCCAATCTGTAGCGGGTTGATTTTTTTATTGAGCAGTTACGCCTTACTTCAAATAGCTTGTCCTGTAAAAGTGTCCTATTGGTGCCATGACGGGTGCTGGAACCATAGTATTTTCGTCTCCGCAAAGCCTTGCAAATATTGACTTTTTTCGTGCGGTGTCCTAATGGTGCTGTGCCATGCGGGCTGGTACCGTCCACGATAGCAGCGTTTCGGTCCAGAAAGATCGCGCCGTCGAGCGAATCGGGGTCGCCCGAGCAGTTGATGTACACGATGCGCTCGCCCGCGCGCTCCATCGCCGCGCCCACGCGGCGCATGAAGGTCGACTTGCCGCAGCCCGGGCCGCCTTTCAGAATCATCAGATCGTCGAGCCGACCGCCCAAAAGCTGGTCATAGAGCGAGAAAAAGCCCTCTTCGCTGTTTGCGCCGAGGAAAAAGTACACCGGTTTCATAAGATCCCTCCCAAAATTGGTGCTTTCTCCATAGCGTATGCGTGCGTGGCTGTCCCCGCTTCCCGCCCTTCCCAAATTTTGTTTGTAAGGCAGCAGCGTTCCGTCATTCAGGAATGAAAAAAGCTCCGTTTGGGATTCCCAAACAGAGCCTTTTTATGTACTTTCTTACGCCGTGAAGATCTTGTCCTCCGCTCTGCGCGTGTAGTCGCGTTCGAGCATCGCGCGGTGCGAGAGGAACGCGGGATCGTCGAAATACTTCGCACCCATCGGGCAGTTGCGCACGCAGGAGTGGCATTTGATGCACACGCCCACGACCTCGGTGACATCATCGGGATTGATCGAGCCCATCGGGCAGAGGGAGGCGCACACGCCGCAGTGGATACACTTGTCGAGGTCGGTCTTGGGCTTCGCCTTCAGAAACACCTTCGGTTCGCCATCGAGGCCCAGCGGGCGGTAATACGGCGCGTCGGCGTCACCGTCGACCGTGACGGGCGCGGGATACTCGGTCATCCGCACGATGCGGCCCACGACCGCCGAGCCGAGCTTTGCAAGCTCCGCCATATCGTCGGAATCGGGTCTGCCGTTGGCAAGCGCGTCGGTAAAGGCGTGGCGGCAGGCAAAGGCGCCCGCGCCGATGGTGTGGAAGCCGTCCCCTTCGAGGCAGGCGCAGAGCTCGGCAAGCGAATTGTCGAAGCTGCGGTTGCCGAACGTCACGACCGGCACGGCGAGCGCGCCGTTTCCGCGGAAGCCGGACTTCACAAAGTCGAGCAGCTTATTTGGAAGCTTTCCCGCATAGGTCGGCATACCGAATACGACAAGGTCGCCCTCGGCAAACTCATACGCTTCCTCGCGCGCGGCGGGCAGCGTGAAATCGCGCACCTCGAGCGGCACGTCGAAGCTGACGGCAAGCGCGTTGGCAAGCGTGGTGGTCACCTTTCTGGTGTTGCCGGTGGCGCTGAAATAGACTGCGTAAACCTGAGAAACGTTCATGGGAATCGGCCTTCTTTCTTTATTGTTCGGGGCGCTGCCCGGCCTTACAGGGAAAAATCCTCGGACGTGTACTTGTCGTTCAGCGTGGCGGGACGGGGCGGCACACGCTTGAGCGGATCGTAGCAGAAATGGCGGCAGTGGTCGGCAGAGTCGACCACGCCGCGGCGGGAGCAGATGACCTGCCCTTCGTTGATGACAGATCCGCTCTTGCAGTAGGCGCAGTGCTTTTCAATGTCTTTGCGGAACAGATGGAACATGGTCTCCCTCCCCTTTCTTTTACAGGCTGCGGACGACGAGCTTGCCGTCCTCCATCGACGCATGGATCTGCGTGACGGGGTGCTCGTAGGAGTCGATGATCTGCGCGGCCATGACGTCTTCGAGCTCTTTCTGAATCGTGCGGCGCAGATTGCGCGCGCCGTAGGTCGCGGAGTAGGACTTCTTGACGAGGTAGTCCTCAACATCCTCGTCCCACGTAAAGTGCAGGCCCTTGTCCTCAAGGCTCTTTTGCAGCTCATCGAGCATGATGCGGGCGATGCCGGCGAAGTTCTTCTCGTCAAGGCGGTTGAAGCAGATGACCTCGTCCACACGGTTCAGGAATTCGGGGCGCAGGAACTCGCTGAGCGCCTTCATAGCGCGGTCGCGGTTCTGCTCGTTGAGCGTGTGGCCGAAGCCGACAGTGCCCTCCTTGCGCTCGCTGCCCGCGTTGGACGTCATCACGATGACGGTGTTTTCAAAGTTGACCTTGCGGCCGTGGGAGTCGGTGATCTCGCCGTCGTCGAGAATTTGCAGCAGGACGTTCATCACGTCGGGATGCGCCTTTTCGATCTCGTCGAAAAGGATGACGGCGTAGGGCTTGCGGCGAATCTTTTCGGTCAGCTGGCCGGCTTCATCATAGCCGACATAGCCCGGGGGCGAGCCGACGATGCGGGAGACCGAGTGCTTTTCCATAAACTCGGACATGTCGAAACGGATCAGCGCGTCGGGCGAATTGAAGAGGTCCTGCGCCAGCTGCTTGACAAGCTCGGTCTTGCCGACGCCCGTGGGGCCGACAAAGATGAAGCTCACCGGCTTATGCTTGGGCGAGATGCCCACGCGGTTGCGGCGTATCGCCGCGGCGACAGCCTCGACAGCCTCGTCCTGACCGACGATGTGCTCTTTTAAGCGCTTGTCAAGCTCGCTCAGACGGCGGAACTCGTCTTCACGGATACGCGAGGCGGGAATCTTCGTCCAGAGCTCGATCACGCGGGCGAGGTTGTCCATCGTGAGCTGCGGGTCACCCTGCGCGCAGAGCTCGTCGAGCTCGGTCTGCGCCTTGATGGCAAGGCTCTTGAGCTCGGCCAGACGCTCAAAGTCGGGTTCTTCTGCGCCCTGCAAAAGCTCGCGCTCCTTGTCGTAATCCTCGATCTCGCGGCGCAGCTCCATGCGGCGGTTGATGTTCTTGTCGTGCAGGTTCAGATCCGAGCATGCCTCGTCGATGAGGTCGATGGCCTTGTCGGGCAGGAAACGGTCGGTAATGTAGCGCTCGGACAGCAGCACCGCCTGACGCAGAATACCCTCGGGAATTTTGACGCCGTGGAACTGCTCGTAGTAGTGGGCGATGCCCTTCAAAATTTTGAGCGTGTCCTCCATGTTCGGCTCGTTGACCGTGACCGGCTGGAAGCGGCGCTCGAGCGCGGTGTCCTTTTCAATGTGCTTGCGATACTCGGTGAACGTCGTCGCGCCGATGACCTGAATTTCGCCTCGGGAGAGCGCAGGCTTCAAGATGTTGGCGGCGTTCATGCTGCCCTCGGCGTCGCCCGCGCCGACGATGTTGTGCACCTCGTCGATGACAAGGATGACGTTGCCCATCTTGCGGATCTCCTCGATGAGGCCCTTCATGCGGCTCTCGAACTGGCCGCGGAACTGCGTGCCCGCGACGAGCGCGGTCAGGTCAAGAAGATAGACCTCCTTGCTTCTGAGCTTGAAGGGCACGCCACCCGCGACGATGCGCTGGGCGAGGCCCTCGGCAATGGCCGTCTTGCCGACGCCCGGCTCACCGATCAGGCAGGGATTGTTCTTCTGGCGGCGGTTCAAAATCTGGATGACGCGTTCGATCTCCTCCTCGCGGCCGATGACCGCGTCGAGCTTGCCGTCGCGTGCGCGCTGGGAGAGATTGATGCAGTAGGAGTCGAGGAATTTGTGCTTGCTCCCCTTTTCGACCTTCTTGTTGCTGCGCGGGCTCTGCGTCTGCTCGGCCTCGTTGCCATTTTGTGCGTCGTTCGCAGCGGGATTTCCGCCGAAAAAGCGGCTCAGGAACGGGAATGTGGCGGTCTTGCCGTCCTCGTCCTCGTTATCGGCGTCCGGATCGTCGGCGTCGGTCAGACCTTCGAGGTTTTCCGCGCCGCCGAAAGCGCCCATCATTTCATTGGAGATATTGTCAAGGTCCTCATCCGTGATGCCCATGCGGCGCATCATCTCGTCCACCTGCGGCAGTCCGAGATTTTTCGCGCACTTGAGGCAAAGTCCTTCGTTGACGTTCTGCCCGTTTTCCTGACGGGTGATGAACACAACGGCGATATTCTTTTTACATCTGGAACAAAGTTGCGGCTGCATAGTATTTCCTCCTTGGGGTAAAGATCAGGGTAACAGCGCGGCGACAAGCCCGCGCGGAGTATGACTCATAAAAAACGATAACAGATACGTGCCCTCGTAGTCGGCAAAGGCCTTGACGCCGAGCTTCGGTGCGACATCGCAGACGAGAAACAGCAAAAGTGCGCCCTCGATCAGGCCCAGCGCGCCGCCGCCGATGGTGTTGAGCGCGTTCAGCACTGGCAAGTCTAACACCTTGTCAATGCCTCCCGTCACTAAGCGGAGCAGCAGCGTGAGCACCAAAAAACACAGCACGAACACGAGTGTCCTCACCACGCTGCCGAGCAGCGTCCTTACGGCGGCAAGCGCTGCGTCGCGCGCGGCATTTCGAAGCGACTGACGCACCGCGCCGTCGAAATCGAAGCGCAGCAGCTTTTTGAGAAGGCCTGTCACCGCGAACGGCGAATCGTCCTGCCAAACGTTTTCCGCGTCCTGCGCGGCGTCGCCGTTTTGCGTTTCACCCGAGGCGTCGCTCTCCGCCGGGGTCTCCCCCTCGATCTGCGGGACATCCCCCTGCGGTGTCTGCGATTCGGTATCAAACCACTCCTCCACGCTCTTTTCAAGGCGCGGCATCAGCATGTCGGTCACGGGCTCGGTCAAAGCGTCGGTCAGGAGCGACGCGCCGATCAGCGCGAGCACGATCGCCGCCAGCGCCATAAAGCTGCGGAACAGCCCCCGCTTGGCGCCGAACACGACGCTTAAAATGAGCACGAGCGCGAAGACTGCATCGATCATAAGACCATTATTCACGTTTCCCGCGCTCCTTTCAAGTCATAAATTGTAACATTTTTAGCGTTTTACAGAAATTATGGAATATAAAGCCAGGCGGACGACGAGCCGATCAGCACCGCCGTACCATCCTCGCGCATGATGACAGAGCGCGCGTACTCCGTGCCGTCCAGCCGCGCGTATTCCTGCAGCTGCGGCGTGTAGAGCACCAGACTGTCGCTGTACAGCACGGCGATATACTTCCCCGCCGCGGACATGGACAGAACCTCCTGACTGCTGTCGAGACTTGCCATCTCTGTACCGTCGGACGAGACAGTCACGAGCTTCATGGTGCTGCCCGAGCGGTAGCGGCTCAGCAGCAGCGCCGCGTAGTTGTCGCCGCCCATGCTCGAACCGCGCAGATACGGGTATTCGTAGCGATAGCTGCCGGAAAGCGTACCGTCCGATGAAAAGAGCGTCAAGCTCTCGTCCGTCAGGCACGAGAGCGTACCGGCCACGCTGTCGAGCGATAGCAGGAGCGAGCCCGTGAGTGTGTTGACCGAGTCCGCCTTATCGCTGCCGAGGGAATAGATGCTCACCGTGTCGGCGAATGTGCCGTCCGACTCGCCGAGCGTCACCGCCGCCATGCGCTTGCAGTCGCGCATGACGACCGCGTCGATGACATAGTGCTCCGAGGAGTTGAAGGCAAACGTCTTCTCGCCCGAAGCGTCGTACACCGTAACAGCGGACTTGTAGCCGCTCTTTTCGGCGTTGAGCGCCAGATAGTCCGAGGAATTGACGCTGACCGACAAAATATTGCCGCTGCACTCGCCGCTCATATCGCGCACAAGGCCGCTTGCAGAGTAAATAAAAAGCGTCTGCCCGCCGATATCATAGACCGCGGCGGTCTGGCCGCCGACAGCGATGGCGGGATTCGTGAGCTTCACACTCATGCTGTCCACCACGCTGCCGCTGCTGCTGTAGATCGACACGCCCGTCGTCGAAGCGACGATCAGATGGTCGCCGAGCAGCGCAAAGGTGTTGCTGCGGTCGTTGCTGAACGAGTACATCTCCACCTTGCCCTGCTCATCCTGCGTGACCTTATTATAGGAGAAAAGGCGGCGCACACTGTCAAGGCTGCTCAGGTCCTTCCACGCCGCGGCGACGACCACGGCCAGCACGACCACAAGCGCCAGAATCACCATCAGCGCCCGCTTGAGCCCGCCGCCGGAGCGGCGCGGGGCCGCCTGCGAGCGCCTCAGCTCCTCGCGTGTTCCCTTTTCCTCTTTGAGATCATTCATTGAGCCGTTCATCCTCATACCAAAGTCTCGTCATGTACAGTCCGCCCGGCGGCACCGTGGGGCCGGCGAGCGAGCGGTCGCCGGAGGCCAGGATCTCGGGGATGTCCTCTGGCGTGAGCTTCCCCTCGGCGGCGTAGAGCACCGTGCCGGTGATCGCCCGTACCATGTTATACAGGAACCCGTCCGCGCAGACCTTGAGCTCCAAAAGATCACCCGAGCGCGACACGCGGCAGTAGTGCACGGTGCGCACGGTGGTCTTCGTCTCCGTGCCGACAGAGCGGACGGCGCGGAAATCGTGCGTGCCCTCAAAGGCGCGCGCCGCGCGGTCCATCACCTCTTCGTCGAGGTGCTTGGGGTAAAAGTACGCCCGATTGACATAGAACGGGTTTTTGATGCGGGAATTATAGATACGATAGGTGTATTCCTTTTTTTGACACGAGAGGATCGCGTTGAAATCCTCCGCCACCTCAAGCGCTTCGCGCACGACGATATCCTCCGGCGTGTGCGTGTTGATGGCAAACGGCAGGCGCTCGACTGGAATGCGCGACTCGGTATGGAAATTGGCGATGTAGCGCTCGGCGTGCACGCCCGCGTCCGTGCGGCCGCAGCCGACGAGCTTGACGTTCCCGCCGCAGACCTTTGAGAGGCCCTTTTCCATCGTCTCGCAGACGCTTGAGACCGTCTTCTGCACCTGCCAGCCGTGATAGGCCGTGCCGTTATACATGAGCTTGAGGGCGATGTTTCGCATAAAAGCGTCCTTTCTTCTTATCGCAGCGCGATGACCGCGGCCACGAGCACGGCATAATAGCCGAGCACCAGATAGTCGCGCGTCTGGTAGTGCAGCACATTGAGCTTCGTGCGGCCTTCGTCGCCGTGGTAGCAGCGGCATTCCATGGCCGTCGCCAGCTCGTCGGCGCGGCGGAACGCACTGACAAACAGCGGCACAAGCAGCGGCACGAGCGCCTTGGCGCGCTGCATAAGGCTTCCGGTCTCAAAGTCGGCGCCGCGCGCCTTCTGCGCGGACATGATCTTATCCGTCTCTTCGATGAGCGTCGGGATGAAGCGAAGCGCGATCGACATCATCATCGCGAGCTCATGCACAGGGACCTTGATCTTCTTGAGCGGGCCCAGCAGGCTCTCCAGACCGTCCGTCAGGCGGATGGGAGAGGTCGTATACGTGAGCAGGAACGTTCCCATGATCAAAAGCGTGATGCGCAGCATCATCGTGATGGCGGCGCGCACACCCTCGATCGTGATGCGGAAGATCCAAAAATGGCACAGCTCCGTGCCGGGGGTGTAAAAGAGGTTCAAAAGCGCCGTGAACGCGATAATGAACAGCACCGGCTTTAATCCCTTGAAAAGCGCCTTCGCGCCCACGCGCGAGATGCGCACGGCGACAATCAGCGTCAGAATGAGAACGCCGTAGGCAATGTAGCTCTTCGCCGTAAAGAGCGCCACGACGTAGAGCACCGTGACGAGGAGCTTTGTGCGCGGGTCGAGCTTATGGGCGAGCGTGTCGCCCGGGAAAAACTGGCCGAGCGTGATATCCTTCAGCATTTTTTGCCGCCCCCTCTCTTGAGCGCGACAAGCTCTTTGCTGAGCTCATCGACGGTGTAAACGGCGGGGTTGATGGCAATGCCTTTATCGCGCAGCGCCATCGCGACGCGCGTGACCTGCGGCACGTCGAGGCCCGCGGTCATCAGCTCGTCGCCGCGGGCGAAGACCTCGCGCGGCGTGCCGCTCATGAGCACGTGGCTGTCCGACAGGACAACGATGCGGTCGACGTTTTTCGCGATCTCCTCCATGCTGTGGCTCACGAGCACGACGGTCGTGCCGCGCGCGCGGTGGAATTCGCGGATGTTTGAAAGCAGCTCTTCCCTGCCCTGCGGGTCAAGGCCCGCGCTCGGCTCGTCGAGCACGAGCACCTCGGGCTCCATCGCAATAACGCCCGCGATGGCCACGCGGCGCTTCTGTCCGCCGGAGAGGGCGAACGGCGATTTTTCCAGCAGATCGTCGGTAAGCCCCGCAAAGTGCGCGGATTCGCGCACGCGGCGGTCGATCTCGTCTTTGGATAAGCCCATGTTCGTCGGGCCGAACGCGATATCGCGGTAAACGGTCTCTTCAAAAAGCTGGTATTCCGGATACTGGAACACGAGGCCCACGCGGAATCTTACGTCCCGAATTTTCTTCGGGTCCGACCAGATGTCCTCTCCACCGAGAAGTATCCGGCCGGAGGTCGGCTTGAGCAGGCCGTTCAAGTGCTGGATCAGCGTCGACTTGCCGCTGCCCGTGTGGCCGATGATGCCCAAAAATTCGCCGCGATAGATCGCGAGCGACATATCCTGCACCGCACTGCGGCAAAAGGGCGTACCCTCCCCGTAGGTGTGCGTCAGGTTTTCTACACGAATGATCTCTTCCAAGGTTACAGTCCTCTTAGGTAAAATTTTTCGCAATGACGTCTGCGCATTCCTCTACGGTGATGGCGTCCACGGGGACGTCCATCCCCGCCTCGCGCAGGGAAAAGAGCAGCGAGACCGTGTCCGGCACGGCAAGGCCGATGTTCTCCAGCTCCTTTTTGCGGGTGAAGACCTCGCGCGGCTTGCCGTCCATGACGACAAGGCCGTCGTTCATCACGATCACGCGGTCAGCGTGCTCGGCTTCGTTCATGTGGTGGGTGATGAGGACGACCGTGATGCCCTGCTCGCGGTTGAGCTTTTCGACGGCCGCGAGCACCTCGCGCCGACCGATGGGGTCGAGCATGGCGGTCGCCTCGTCGAGCACAATGCACTCGGGTTTCATCGCCAGCACACCCGCGATGGCGATGCGCTGCTTCTGTCCGCCGGAGAGCAGGTGCGGCGCGTGCTTGACAAACTGCGTCATGCCGACGGCCTCGAGCGCGTCGTCCACGCGCTTTCTGATCTCGGCGCTCGGCACGCCCAAATTCTCGGGAGCGAACGCGACATCCTCTTCGACGACATTCGCCACGATCTGGTTGTCTGGATTCTGGAACACCATGCCCACGCGCCTGCGAATTTCAAGCAGGAGCGATTCGTCCATCGTGTCCATGCCCTCGACATAGACCTTGCCGCCGCTTGGCAGCAGGACTGCGTTGAAGGTCTTGGCAAGCGTCGATTTTCCGCTGCCGTTGTGGCCGAGGATCACGACAAAGCTGCCGCGCTCGATGGTCACATCCACCCCGCGCAGCGCGCGGGTGTTCACCTGGTCTTCCGTGCCCGGATAGGTGAAGGCCAGGTCTTGGGTCTTGATCATTTCCATAAAAGTTGCGTTCCTTAATCGTTATCCCGAAAGAGCCTTTCGGGGATTCATCGCCGCAAAGCGGCGGATTCCTTTATTCCGAGAACCAGCGGCCCGTCGCGCCGCCGGGCAGCGCGAGCCCCGTCTCCGTCACGGGCAGGCCCAGCTCGTCCCACGTGACCTTGCCGCCGTACTTTTCCGCAACGAGCAGGTGCAGCATGTAGCCGAGCACCGAGGGAGCGAGCCCCGTCGTATACGAGTTGATGATGACAAAAAGCGGCTTGTCCGATAAGACCTGCGCGCAGAGCTTCACGAACGGGAAAAGATTGTCCTCCAACTTCCAGACCTCTCCTCCGGGGCCGCGGCCGTAGCTCGGCGGGTCCATGATGATGGCGTCATACACCTTGCCGCGGCGGATCTCACGCTCGACAAATTTCGCGCAGTCGTCGATGATCCAGCGCACCGGCGCATCGGAAAGGCCGCTGACACGCGCGTTCTCGCGCGCCCAGTTGACCATGCCCTTTGCCGCATCCACGTGGCAGACCTGAGCGCCTGCCGCCGCACACGCGACCGTCGCGCCGCCGGTGTAGGCGAAGAGGTTCAGCACGCGGATGGGCCGGCCCGCGTTTTTGATCTTCTCGCGCGCAAAATCCCAGTTGACGGCCTGCTCGGGGAACAGGCCCGTGTGCTTAAAATTCATGGGCTTGACCTGGAATTTGAGATCCTTGTAATTTACCGTCCAGCTCTCGGGCAGCTTCTCCTTGTCCCAATGTCCGCCGCCCGAGGACGAGCGGTAATAGCGGCCCTGCGCGTTGCGCCAGCCGCGGTTCGTGCGCGGCGTCTCCCAGATCGCCTGAGGGTCAGGCCGCACCAGAATTTGCTTTCCCCAGCGTTCGAGCTTTTCTCCGCCGCCGCAGTCCAGCAGCTCATAATCTTCCCAACCGTCCGCGATCCACATACATTTTCTCCTTTGCCGCATGGGCATACTTGTTCATAATAATCAATGTATTATACTACGCATTCGATTGAATAGTCAATGTATAAATCGTGAACGATCCTGCGCCATTCGCTTAATTTTCTTTTCCCGTGGACTTTGCCGCGCGCTTGTGGTATGCTGGCAGAAACGACACAAGGAAAGCTGGTCTTTTTTGATGGATAAACTGCTGCTGCACTCCTGCTGCGCCCCCTGCTCGGTCTACTGCGTGGACACGCTGCGTGCCGACGGGATCGAGCCCATGTCACTCTGGTTCAACCCGAACATTCACCCCTGGACGGAGTATGACGCGCGCCGCCGCACGCTGCTCGAATACGGGGAAAAAGAGCATGTAGAAGTGCATATTTTAGAGGATTACGGCCTGCGCGACTTTGTCCGCGCCGTGAGTGCGGATATCGACCACCGCTGCGCACACTGCTACACCATCCGCCTCGGCACGGCGGCCAAATACGCCGCCGACCACGGCTACGACGCGTTCACATCGTCCCTGCTCATCTCTCCGTATCAGAACCACGAGCTCTTAAAGGCCGTGGGCGAGACGATGGGCAAGAAGTACGGCGTTGAATTCTACTACCGTGACTTCCGCCCCGGTTTTCGCGAGGGGCAGGCCAAGGCGCGCGAGATGGGCCTCTACATGCAGAAATACTGCGGCTGCATCTTCTCTGAAGAGGACCGCTATTCGACCAAGATCGAAAAGGCGAAAAAGCGCTACGCCGAAGAATAAGCAGCTTGCAAAAGGCAAGACCCGTTGGATGCTCCAACGGGTCTTTTTTCATTCTTTCGCGGCGATCAGCGCGTCGTGCACGAGCTGCAAGGCGCGCTCTGCGTCGTCGCGCAGGACGTAAAAGCTCATGAACCGCTCCCCCGCCGCAACGGCGAAGACGGTGATCTCCGCCCGTTCGATCGCCGTGACGGCTATCTTCTCTTTCTCGATGCTCGGCAGCGCGCCGCCGACCGCCGTGATGGCCGCAAGGCGGCTCCGCCCGCTCTTTTTCTGCGTCACGCCGACGACGCTTGCGTCTTCATCCGTTTCGCAAACGATGCTGCCCGCGCCGCCTTCCCTGCACGAGCGCACGGTGATGGGCACGCCGCCCGCCTGCGCGAGCGCCACGCTGCGGTCGTGAAGCACCTGTGCGCCCTTCTGCGCGAGCAGCAGCATGTCGTCATACGAGATCACCTCGCGCCGCACAGCGTTCTTGCAGATGCGCGGGTCAGAGGAAAATATCCCGTCCACGTCTGTGTAGATGACAAGCTCAGCGGCCTTCAGCGCCGCGGCGAGCGCCACTGCACTCGTGTCCGAGCCGCCGCGTCCGAGCGTCGTGACGTCGCCCCGCTCGTCGACGCCCTGAAAGCCTGCCGCGACCACAACGTGGCCCTCGGCCAGCTCCTTCCGGATACGCGCGGTGTCGATCAGTTCGATCTCCGCGTTCCCGTGTGTACCGTCCGTCTCGATGGGGATCTGCCATGCGCAGAGGGATACCGCCTCCACGCCGATGGACCGCAGCGTCATCGCGCCGAGCGCGGCGCTCATCTGCTCGCCCGCGGAGAGCAGCATGTCGAGCTCGCGCGGCGAAGGCCGCTCGCTGATCTCCTTTGCCTTTTGCAGCAGGCCGTCCGTCGTGTCGCCCTGCGCGGAGAGAACGACGACCACGTCGTCGCCTTCGTCCACCCGCGATTTGACGATGCGCGCCATGCGCAGAAGATGCGCATAGTCGCGCACGGAGCTGCCGCCGAATTTCTGTACGATCAGGCTCATAAGAACCACTTCCAACAAAAAATGGATTGACAGCGCTCATCTCAGCCGCTGCCAATCCATCGTATGAACTTGTACAAGCCCGCGTGACTCAGGCCGCGAGGATATCGAAGCGCACCACGCCCTCAAGCGCAAGCGCCCGCGCCATCATCTCTTCGATCGACTCCTGCATTTCGGACGTCTCGGCCGAGATCGTCACCGCGGCACAGCCGTTGGTGGGAATACTCTGGTTGATGGTCAGAATATTCGCGCCCGAACCGGCAAAAATAGAAAGGACGTCGGACAATACGCCGGGGTTGTTCTTGAGCATCGTGTAGAACGTGATGATGCGGCCGGTCTTCATGTCGTTGAAGGGGCGCACCGCATCGCGGTACTTATAAAATGCGCTGCGGCTGATGCCGACGGTGCGAGCGGCGTCGCCCGCGGTGCGCACCTCGCCGGACTGGAGCATGCGCTTCGCCTCCGCCACCTTGATAAAAATTTCCGGAAGGGCCTCTGACGAGACCAAATAAAATTTCGTTGCAGGCGCCATAATGTTTCTCCTTCGCGGTCATCTGTCTTTATATGGCAGGATTTTAGCATATCTTAACGCATATTGCAACACTTTTTTCGGTGGGAGGTCTGCAAAATTTGAATGAAGAACGGCTGAGACGCTTCCTCACTTTATCGCTCGCGCTTTTCATGGGTGCATCTCTCTTTTATGTCTGCTTTCGCTATGTGCTGCCGTGGTGTTTGCCGTTTCTGCTCGCGCTGCTCGTCGCGGCGCTGCTGGAACCGGTCGTTTTGTATCTGCGGCGGAAATTTCACTTTCAACGTGGCTTTTCCGCGCTGATCCTGACACTGACGCTGCTGTTTCTGCTCGGCGGGCTGCTGTCGCTCCTGTGGTCTACGCTGCTTTCTCAGACGAACGCGCTGCTCGCCGCCGCGCCCGCGTTTTTCGACGCGATCCCCGCCGCAGCGGACGATCTGCTCTCCCGATTGGAGCAGTTCAGCGCGTCGAGTCCCGAATGGCTCAGCGGCTATCTGCACGAGCAGCTTTTCAGGGCCGTCACGGACGCGGACAGCCTGCTGCGCTCGCTGTCTTCGCGCGCGATGGCGTGGCTCGGCTCTGCCGCCGCGGCGCTGCCGGGCGGCGTGCTCGCCATCGCGACGGGCGTGCTTGCGATCTTCTTCACCTCCGCGTCGTACCCCGAGCTCTGCGCGGCACTCGAACACGCCGTGCCGAAAGAAGCGATGGCAAAGCTGCGGCTCTTTCGCGGCGGCGTAATGCGCTCGCTTGCGCGGTGGCTGCGCGCGCAGGCAACGCTGTCGCTCATCACGTTTTCAGAGCTTCTTATCGGCTTTCTCCTCATGCGCCAGAGCTATTCCCTGCTGCTCGCCTTTCTCATCACACTGCTCGACGCGCTGCCGGTCTTCGGCACGGGCACGGCGCTCGTGCCGTGGGCGGTCTTCACGCTGCTGTTCGGCTTCCCGCCCAAGGCCATCGTGCTCCTCGCGCTCTACCTCTGCACGCTCATCACGCGCAACACGCTCGAGCCCAAGCTTCTCTCCGCGCAGGCGGGGCTGCCGCCGGTCGCGTCGCTTTTTGCGATGTACCTCGGCTACTGCACGTTCGGCGTGGCAGGGATGGTACTCTTCCCCTTCCTCCTGCTGCTGTTCGCGCAGATTCGAAACGCAAAAGCGGAAGCTGCCGCATAAAAAAGAGAACGGTGAAAACCGTTCTCTTTTTTATTGCTTTTTACCGGCCTGTGCCGCCGTTGTTGAGCAGCCAGTTGAGGAACTGGCCGTTGTCTCCGACATCGCCGGATGCGCTGTCTCCCGCCGTGCCGGTGTTGTCAGACGGCGTCTGTGTGCCGCTGTCGCCGCCAGTGGTGGCATCACCGCCCGGCGTCGTGCCGCTGCCGTCATCCGGTGCATCCGGGTCCGGCGTGGGCTCCAGCGGTGTTGTGTGCGTCGTGCACATGCCGCTGTACATCAGATCGCTGTATAGCTGCACTGTGCCGCTGTTCGTGCGCACCGGTTCGCCTGCAGGGATCGACGAAATGAGCCCTTCTTCGAGCTGTGCCTGATACGTTGCCTGAAGCGCGGCGCTCAGCGGCGTCGTGAGAAGCTCGCGCTTGTAGCCCCAACCGCTGCTGACGTTCGGCTGGCTCAGATCGAGCACATAGGCCGTCGTAACATTCGGGCAGTAGTCGGAGGCGAGCATGCCGGAATCGGCGCAGACGGTTACGCTGATGTGTCCGTCGCAGCTCAGCGAGGGCGCATAGTTCTTTGCGACCTTGACAGTCTGCGAGGGACAGCCGGCCGAGGCCAGAAGTCCCGTCTGCGTGCAGACGGTCACGCTGACCATGTCGGCGCTGCTGACTTCAAAGTCCTTGTTCGGAAGGCCCGCGTGGACCTTGCTCATAAACGTCTTCCACAGCGTGGCCGCGGGGTTGCCGCTCGCCACGATGCGCGTCGGCGTGTCGTAGCCGACCCAGACCGCTGCCGTGTAATACGGCGTGTAACCGACAAAGTAACGGTCGTTGTTGCTGTTGGTCGAACCGGTCTTACCAGCGATGGTCATGCCGGAGAAGTTCGCGCCCGTACCCGTACCGCTACGCACGACATTTTTCAGGAGCTCGTTCATCGCGTAGGCGGTGCTCTCGTTCATCGCGACGTGGGACTCGGTCTTATTTTCAAGGATGACGTTGCCGTTGTGGTCAAGCACCTCGGTATACGTTCTCGGCGTGGTGTAAACGCCGCCGCGGGCAAATGTTGCGTAGGCCGCGGCCATCTCGCGCGTCGTCACGCCCTTGGAAAGGCCGCCGAGCGCGAGCGCGCCCGCCGCGGTCATATCGTCGTTCGTCAGCGTCGTGAAGCTTAAGTTTTCGGTCATAAACGCATACGACGCGGGCAGCGTCAGCTTGATGGCCGTGCGCACCGCCGTGGGGTTGGACGAATTGCGGATGGCGTCTTGCAGCGTCATAATGCTGCGGTAGCCCGAGTAGGCGTTCACCGGCCAGATGCTTCCGCCGAGCATTTCAACGGGATAGTCGTCGATAACGCTCGCGGGCGTGATGACGCCGGCGTCCAGCGCGGGCGCATAGACGCTCAGGGGCTTGATGGCAGAACCGCACTGACGCACAACGGTCGAATAGTCGAGCAGGAACCGGCCCTCGCGCTCGCCCACGCGGCCCGCAACAGCAACGATGTCGCCCGTCGTGTTGTCGATGATCGTCGCGCCGGACTGGAGCAGCTGGCCCTTGGACGAGGTGTAGTTCAGGTTATTGCGGTCGGCGTAAACGCTCTCCACGATGGACTGGATCTCGGGATCGACCGTGCAGTAGATCGAGTAGCCGCCGGTGTAGAGCATATCCTTTGCCGTTTTTTCGTTGTAGCCAAGCTGCTCGTGCATATCGGCGACGATGTCGTTGAACATACGCTCGACAAAGTAGGAGTCATATGTCGTGCTCGACGCGGTGTCCGCCCGGCTCGCCACGCTTGCGGAGGGAACGAAGTCAGGATCCCAGGTGAACACAAGCGGCTCATTTTTCGCCTGCTCGTATTCCTCGTCGCTGATCTTACCCAGCTCGTGCATCTTATAAAGAACGGTGAGCTGGCGCTCCTTGTTCTGCTCGCGGTACCAGTCGCCGCGCGCAGGGTCGTATTTATAGGGGAACTGCGTGATGCCGACGATAGACGCCGCCTCGGCGATGCTCAGCTCGCCTACGGTCTTGCCGAAGTAGCCCTCGGCCGCGGCCTCGATGCCGTAGCAGCCGTTACCAAAATAAACCTTGTTGAAATACGTCTCGAGAATTTCCTCCTTTGAGTAGTTCTTCTCGAGCCGCAGCGCGCGGAAGATCTCTGCCACCTTGCGCTTGATGGTCACCTCATTCTCGCCGGTCGTGTTTTTAATGACCTGCTGGGTGATCGTCGAGCCGCCGCGGGTCGACGTGCCGGTAAGCTTGCCGACAATGGCCTTGGCCGTGCTCTTCCAGTCAACGCCGTGGTGGCTTTCAAAGCGCTCGTCCTCAATGGAGATCAGCGCCTCCCGCACATGCTTGGGGATGTCGTCGATGCTGACGAGCGTTCGGTTCTCTTCACCATGAAGCTTCGTGAGCTCCACCCACTCCCCGCTTGTTTTATCCTGATAGTAGACTGTCGAGCTCTGCTTGAGCGTGTAGGCCGAGATGTCCACATTCAGATCGAGCGACGTGTGCACGTAGACCATGAAGATGGCGAAAAACATCAGGCAGGTCGTGAGTCCGATGGCTAAGATGGTGCCGATGACCGTTTTCGCCGTGCCGGACTTTTTCTTCTTGTGTGCCTGATGCGTGGGGTGCTGGGTGTGCTGTCTTCGGGGCGTCTGGTTTTCTGCGCGGTTTTCTTCCATAAAGCGCCTCCTCCTTTGCGATAGAAATATGCGCAAGCGCGCATAGCTGATTTTCAATAGTGATACAGAATATAGTATAGCACGGCTGTCAAGTGGTACGTATCTTGTCTTGCATTTTGCCGCAAGGTGCGGTATAATGCGAGCACAAACTTTCAGGAGGTGTTCCCCCATGAACGATGAGTTCGGCCCCAATTTCGTCACGCTGACCGATGACGAGGGCAACGATATAGAGCTGGAATACGTCGACGCACTCGAGCATAACGGCACGACGTATATGGCCTTCTTCCCCGTGGTCGAAGAGGACAGCGAGGACGAGGAAAACGAAGAGGAATACGGTCTCGTGATCCTCAAAAGCCAGATGGAAAACGGCGAGGAGTTCCTTGTCACCATTGACGACGAAGAGGAGATCGACAAGGTCTACGACCTCTTCATGGAGCAGATCCTTTCCGACGAAGAGTAAAACTTCGATTGCGACGGATTTTTTCCGAAAACTGAGATAAACTGAACATGCCCTGCGGGGTGCGTGATAAGTTCTTTTTAAACCCACATTTCGTCATAAGGGACGCCGGTACGCTCCGGTGGTTTGCAGGCCTCCCGGCTGCCGTCTGCGGCTGGACGTTGGAAGCAATAAAGCCGGACAGAGGCGACCCACCTGTCCAGAATGGTGCAGGTTTTGACGGGGCTTACACGGCCGCTGCGGGGCATCTTTTTATCTTTCCACGGATTGCACAAAATTACGTTTTTATTTTCTACGTCAGTTTAGACGAAAAAAACGTGCATTTTGTTCGCGATTCCTGTAAAATATTTTTACAAACTAAATTACCGTTTGGTAGCTGCAACGTAGTGCTTCGCGCACGGGCTGTACGGTCTCCTCTTTCGGGGAGATGATAAGGTCTGTGTGAGGAGCGCTTTTTTCTTTCCCCTTGCGGTGCCGCTTTCGCGGCGGGGAAAAGGCAAAAGAAAAAGGAGGAGCAAACTTATGAAACTTGTCACCAACGGTCGTCTCATCACCCGCGACGCGAGCGCGCAGGGGTATTACGAGCACGGCGCCGTCGCCTTTGAGGGGACGAAGATCGTCGAAGTAGGCGAGGAAGCGATGCTTCGCGCCAAGTATCCCGGTGCCGAGATCATCGACGCCAAGGGCGGCGTCATCATGCCCGCGTTCATCAACGCGCACACGCATATCTACTCTGCCCTCGCCCGCGGCCTTTCCATCGTCGGCAACAACCCGACGAACTTCTACGAAGTCCTTGACGGCACATGGTGGGCCATCGACCGCCACCTGATGATGGACGGCACGCGCGCCTCCGCCGCCGCGCTTTACATCGACTCCATCAAGCAGGGCGTGACGACCATTTTCGACCATCACGCCTCCTACGGTGAGATCCCCGGCACGCTCCACACGATTGCCGAGGAGAGCAAGCGCCTGGGCCTTCGCTCCTGCCTGTGCTATGAGGTCTCAGACCGCGACGGCGAGGAGAAGTGCTTACAGGCCATTCAGGAGAACGCCGATTTTATCACCGAATGCGAAAAGAATAAGGACCCGATGCTCGCGGCAATGTTCGGCGGCCACGCGCTGTTCACGATCTCCGATAAGACCTTCGACCGCATGGTCGCGGCCAACAACGGCCGCACGGGCTATCACATCCACGTGTCCGAGGGCATGAACGATGTGTACGACTCCCTCCAGAACTATGGCCGCCGCCCCGTCCAGCGCTTGCAGGATCACGGCATTCTCGGTCCCAAGACCATCCTCGGCCACTGCATCCACGTCAACACCGCCGAAATGGAGATCATCAAGGAGACCGGCACGATGGTCGTGAACAATCCGGAATCCAACATGGGCAACGCCATCGGCATCTGCCCCGTCCTCCAGCTCCACAAGCGCGGCATTCTTCTCGGCATGGGCACAGACGCCTACACGAACGATATGCTCGAGTCCCTCAAGGTCGCCCTCTGCTCCCAGCGCAGCCAGAACTGCCTGCCGAACGTCGGCTGGTGCGAGGTCACGGACATGCTCTTCAAGAATAACGCGAAGATCGGTGAAAAATACTTCCCCGACACGCTCGGCGTGCTGAAGCCCGGCGCCGCGGCGGACATCATCGTCATGGACTATAAGCCGTTCACCCCGTTCTCCGACGAGAATATCGACGGCCACATGATCTTCGGCATGACGGGCCGCCAGTGCCAAACCACCATCGCCGCCGGCAAGACCCTCATGCTCGACCGCGAGCTCGTCGGCATCGACGAAGAAGCCGAAAATGCGCACATTCTTGAAGCCGCCAAGAAACTCTGGGGCGAGCTGAATCACAGAACCTATTAAGCAAGCGGGAGGAAAAAACAATGTCTGAAAAAATGTATCCCATTCCGTTCGACTCTCTGATGAACTGGGTGACGAGCGAATACGCGCAGTGCGGCGATGTGTTCGGCGTTCATAAGCACTATCACGCAAGCGGCAAGAGCCTGCCGATCTTCGGCGAGCGCATCGAAACACCGTTTGGCCCCGCCGCCGGCCCCAACAGCCAGCTTGCGCAGAATATCATCGCGGCCTATGCCGCCGGCGCGCGCTTTTTCGAGGTCAAGACCGTGCAGAAAATGGACGGCGCGGAGCTTGCCGCCTGTGTTCCCCGCCCCTGTATCCTCGCCGCTGACGAGGGCTACAACCAGGAGTGGTCGACCGAGCTGACCGTGCAGCAGGCGCAGGACGAGTACATCAAGGCCTGGTGCGCGCTCAAGATCATGAGCAAGGTCTACGGCTTCGGCGATCCCGACGGGTTCGTGTTCAATATGTCCGTCGGCTACGACCTGGACGGCATCAAGGGCCGCAAGGTCAACACCTATATCAACAACATGATGGACGCGGGCAAGACCGCGCAGTTCAAGGAATGTAAAAAAGTCCTGACCGAGCTCTTCCCCGAGGAAAAGGACTTCATCGCCTCGATCTCCCCCAATGTTTCCCGCTCCGTTACGCTCTCCACGCTCCACGGCTGCCCGCCGCAGGAGATCGAGCGCATCGCAAGCTATCTTCTCAAGGAAAAGCATCTGCACACCTTCGTCAAGTGCAACCCGACCATTCTCGGCTACAAGACCGCGCGCAGCATCCTCGATTCCATGGGCTATGACTACATCGTCTTCGATGAGCACCACTTCAACGAGGATCTCCAGTGGGAGGACGCCGTGCCGATGTTCGAGCGGCTGCAAAAGCTTGCGGACAAGCAGGACCTTGAATTCGGCCTCAAGCTCTCCAACACCTTCCCCGTCGACACGACGCGCGGCGAGCTTCCCAACGAGGAAATGTACATGTCCGGCCGCAGCCTCTTCCCACTGACGATTGAGATGTGCAATCGCATCTCCCGCCAGTTTGGCGGCAAGATGCGCATTTCGTTCGCAGGCGGCGCGGACTACTTCAACTGTGACAAGCTCTTTGCCGCCGGCATCTGGCCCATCACCGTCGCCACCACCATCTTGAAGCCCGGCGGCTACAACCGCCTGCACCAGATGGTCGAAAAGGTCAAGGATATGCCCTACCGCGCATTTTCCGGCAACGACCCCGCCGCGATCTCCGACCTTGCCGCCTCCGCGCTGCACGACTTCCACCACCTCAAGGCAATCAAGCCGCTCCCCTCGCGCAAAAAAGATGAACAGGTGCCGCTGCTCGACTGCTTTACCGCGCCCTGCAAGGGCGGCTGCCCCATCGAGCAGGACATTCCCGAATACCTTGAGCTCTGCCGCAAGGGGCTCTACGGCCCAGCACTGAAGCTCATCACCGAGAAGAACGCCCTGCCGTTTATCACCGGCACCATCTGCGCGCACCGCTGCCAGGGCAAGTGCTCGCGCAACTTCTATGAGGAATCCGTCCACATCCGCGAGACGAAGCTTCTTGCCGCGGAAAAGGGCTACAACACCTTGATGGCCTCCCTCCGTATGCCTGAGCCGGTCGAGGATAAAAAGGTTGCCATCGTCGGCGGCGGCCCGACCGGTATCGCCGCGGCGTACTTCCTTGGCCGCGAGGGTGTTCCCACCACGATCTTCGAGCGCGAGCGCAAGCTTGGCGGCGTGCCGCGCTACGTCATCCCCGCCTTCCGCATCAGCGACGAGGCCATCGACAAGGACGTCGCGCTCATGGAGCGCTACGGCGTCGAGGTCAAGCTCGGCAAGCCTGCTCCGTCCGTCGAACAGCTCAAGAAGATGGGCTACACGCACATCCTGATGGCCACCGGCGCGTGGAAGCCCGGCAAGCTCGACATTGAAGGCAACGTGCAGGGCGTCATCGAGTGGATGAAGCGCATGAAAAAGCAGGTCAAGCCCTGCCTGAGCGGCAACATCGTCGTTGTCGGCGCGGGCAACACCGCCATGGACGCCGCGCGCGTTGCAAAGCGCATGGGTGCGCATGCGACCATCCTCTACCGCCGCACGAAGAAGTTCATGCCCGCCGACGAGCATGAGTTACAGCTCGCCATCGCGGACGGCGTCGAATTCGTCGAGCTGGCCGCACCCGTCAAACAGAGCCGCGGCAAGCTCCTGTGCGATAAGATGATCCTCGGCGAGCCGGATGAGAGCGGCCGCCGCAGTCCCGTCAAATCCGGCGAGCAGTTCACCATTCCCTGCGACATGGTCATCTCCGCCGTGGGCGAGCAGGTCGACGCTGAGCTGATGGCCGCAAACGGCATCGAGATGGAGCGCAAGGGTCCCGCGTTCGAGACGAACATCCCCGGCGTGTACTGCGCGGGCGACGCGCACCGCGGCCCCGCCACCGTGGTCGAGGGCATTGCCGACACCGCGCGCTTTGCCGAGATCGTCGTCGGTCACCCGCACATCTACGACATCCCTGCCGAGGCCGATGTGACCGAGTTCGACGCGCAGGCCAAGAAGGGTATCCTCTCGATGGCCAGTAAGTGTGTCTGCGACGGCGAGCGCTGCTTACAGTGCTCCACCGTGTGTGAAAACTGCGTCGATTCCTGCCCGAACCGCGCGAATGTCGTCATCAAGATGGCCGACGGCTCGCACGAGATCGTCCATGTCGACAAGATGTGCAACGAGTGCGGCAACTGCACGCAGTTCTGCCCCTACGCAAGCGAGCCCTGCCACGACAAGTTCACGCTCTTTGATACGCGCGAGGACATGGACGAGAGCGAAAACTACGGCGTGCTCTTTGAGGACGACGATATGGTCCGCCTGCGCTACGAGGACGGCGTGAAGGAATACGACTTGGCATCCTGCGACAACGATCTGCCCGTTGAGCTCGAGGCGCTCATCCTCACCGTGCGCGATAAGTACAGCTATCTGTACACATAACAACAAAATCGCAAAATGAAACAGGGAGCCGGTGCGTCGCACCGGCTCCTCTCCCCTTTGCAACAAAAAGAGCGCTGCCTAAGCAGCGCTCTTTTTGCGTTTATATTTTGCCTTACTTCTCGATCAGGTTCAGCTGATAGATGATCTTGGCGATCTGCGCGCGGGTCAGGGACGCGGCAGGCTCGAAGGTGGTCTCGGTCATGCCGTTGATAACCTTCGCATCGACGAGCGCCATCACGTAACCGTCGGTGCAGTCGGTGAACTTGCTCTCGGTCTTGGACTCGGCAAGCTTGTTGAGCTTGGCAGCGACCTGGCAGAACTCGAGGCGGGAGATGGCCTTCGTGCCGTCGAGATCGGCGGCAACGAGGCCGAGCTCAGCAGCCTTGGCGATGACGTTCTTGCTCCAGTCGGCGCCGGTGGCGTCCGCAGCCTTGAGATCGCCGTGGCTGACAAGCAGGAGCTTGAGTGCGGCCGCCCAGGACAGCTTGGCGTCGGGCGTGTAGGTGGTGGCGGAGGTGCCGGAGATCACGCCATCCTCATAGAGATGGATCATGTAGTTGAAGTACCAAGAGGTGGTCTTCACATCCTTGAAGGGATTGAAGTAGGTGACGCGGCCCTGAGGCGCGGCATACTGCTCACCGATCACGCCCTTGAGCTCCTTGGTCACATACTCCATCACAGCCTCGTCCAGAGGAATACCGGTGTCGAACTGGGCGGAAGCGGCCTTAAAGGCATAGTAGGTGTCGCCGCCGGCGGCGCAGAAGTTGTTCGTCACAACGGCGTAGACCTCATTGGCCTTGAATTCCTTGCCGTTGACGCTGTTGATGACCACGCGGTTGATGGTCTTGGGGCCGTAGTAGGTGGATTCGGGATAGGTGGTGTCGTTCTTGTCATACGCCTTGCCAGTGTGGATGGTGAAGTTGATGCCGGAAACCTGCGGGAAGCCGCCGACCGCCGTCGGGGTGCTGAAGGTAGAAGCCTCGAGCGCTTCGAGCAGCTGCTCACCCGTGACATAGACGACCGCGACCGTGTTGCCGAACGGCAGAACGGTGTTGATGTCCTTCTTGGTCACATCGCCCTTGGCGATCGCCGCACGGATGCCGCCGCCGTTGGTGATGGCGACCACATGGTCTTCATTCACGGTCAGGCCGTCCTTGTTCTGCAAGACCTTCCAGCGCATCGCGTCGGTGATGAGGTCGCCGTTGTTGGTCTCCACGTCGCGGTTGCCGTTGGGGGCCTTCGCGCCGTTGAGTTCGACCTTGCTGGTGGCGAACTTGACACCGTATTCATTGTTGACACGGTCAACAATGACCTTTGCCGCCGCGGCAACGGTCGCGTCCTTGGCGGTGTCTTCCTTGATCTCGTAAAGGGAGTTGCTCTCGATCTTCTTGCTGGCGTCATCGATGACGATCACGCCGATGTTCTTGAACGCGGTGCCGGTGGACTGGATGGGCTCGCCCTTCTCGCCCTTGGTCATCACGGTGTGGGAGTGGCCGTCGATGATGAAGTCGATGCCCTTGACTGCGGCGTAAAGATCGGTGGAGCGGTAAGGAGCGGACTCAGCGTCCACGCCCAGATGCGCAAGGCAGATGACAACATCCGCATCCTTGAGCGCCGCGACCTGATCGGCGGCAGCCTTGGTGAAGGCGTCCTTGTCAGCGAAGGTCAGGCCCTTGATGAGCGCGGGGTTGGCCTTGGTCTGGGTCTCGGGGGTCTCCATGCCGAAGAAGCCGACCTTCACACCGGACTTGGTGGTGTAGGTGTAGCTCGCGTCGAAGATGGGGGTACCGTCCTCATTGAAGACGTCCGCGCAGACGACCTTGAACTTGGCCTTGCTCATGTTTTCCTTGAGCTGGGCATAGCCGTAGTCGAACTCGTGGTTGCCGAGGGTGACGACGTCGTAGCCCGCGGCATTCATCATCGTGACCGCATCAGCGCCCTTGGTGGAGCTGACATAGGTCGTGCCCTGGCTGAAGTCGCCGGCGTCGACGAGGATGACCTCGGCGCCCTTGGCCTCATAGTCGGCCTTGAGCTGTGCGATGTAGGCATAGCCCTCGACCGCACCGTGCACGTCATTCGTATGCAGAATGACAGTCTTGCCCGCCATCTCGGCTTTCGCATCAGCGGCGGTGTCCGCCGCAAAGCTGGTCACAGTCAGGCTGAGGACCATCGCCATTGCGAGCAGGACGGATAGGAACTTGCGCATAGTGTTTTCCTCCTCAATTTTTTCACTCCGCTTTTTCTCTGTCCGCTCTTCGTGACACACAGCTCCTTTTCACATCTCTCAGTTGGTCTGCGCGCCAAAAGTTCGCTTTTTGTACAAATAAAAGCGGAATGTGGTATGATTTTATTGTATCGTATGTCTGCTACTTTCTCAATACGGCATTGTTCCGAATTTGCGGCAAAAATCTTGGCGCTTCTCACATTTTTTCCAAACTCTATGGAAATCAGGTAAAAAGTATGCTATGCTTTTGCTAATTTGGAACGGTATTTTTTCAAAGGAGGGTTCTTCCATGAAAACACTGCTTCGAGGCGGCTATGTCGTCAGCGGCCGCGGCTGCCGCCGCGCCGACGTGCTCATCGACGGGGAAAAGGTCGAAATGCTCGGCCACATCCCGCCCGAGCTCGCCGCGCAGAGCGAGGTCGTCGACGTGACGGGCTGCATGCTCTTCCCCGGCTTTATCGACGCGCACACGCACTTCGATCTCGATGTGTGCAGCACCACGACGGCCGACGACTTTGAAAGCGGCAGCAAAAGCGCCATCCGCGGCGGCACGACGACGGTCATTGACTTTGCCTGCCCCAATAAAGGGGAATCCCTTGCCTATGGGCTTGATCTCTGGCATAAAAAGGCCGACGGCAAGTGCTACTGCGACTACGGCTTCCATATGACCATCGACGACTGGAACGAGAGCATCGAGTCTGAGCTCGACGCGATGTTCGACGCCGGTATCACGTCTTTCAAGATGTACCTCACCTACCCCGCCATGATGATCGGCGACGGCGCGGTCTACCGCGCGCTGAAAGCGCTCAAGGCCCGCGGCGGCATCGCGGGCGTCCACTGTGAGAACGCGGGCGTCATCGACGCGCGCATCGCCGAACTCAAGGCGAGCGGTTTGGGCGCGGACGTCGTATCGCACCCGATCTCCCGCCCTGACTATTTAGAGGCCGAGGCTGTTTCGCGTCTGCTGCGCATCGCGCAGGCGGCCGACGCGCCCGTCATCATCGTCCACACGACGAACCGTGCTTCTCTTGACGAGATCGCCGCGGCGCGCCGCCGCGGACAGACCGTGTATGTCGAGACCTGCCCGCAGTATTTGGCGCTCGACGACGGCGTTTACTACGATCCCGACTTTTCCTCCGCTGCGCGCTATGTCTGCGCGCCGCCCATCCGCTCGCAGGAAGACAGTGAAGCGCTCTGGAAGGCGCTGCGCCGCGGCGAGGTGCAGACCATCTCGACCGACCACTGCTCGTTCACGCTCGAGCAGAAGGACATGGGCCGCGACGACTTTACGAAGATCCCCGGCGGTCTTCCCGGCGTCGAAACGCGTGGCGAGGTCGTCTACACTGTGGCCATCAATGAAAACAAGCTCTCGCTCGGCGGCGTCTGCCGCGCGCTGAGCGAAAATCCCGCCAAGCTCTACGGTCTCTACCCCCGCAAGGGCGTCATCGCTGCGGGCAGCGACGCCGACATCGTCGTCTACGATCCCGGCGCGAGCCACGTGCTCCACGGCGCGGACATGCTCTCCAAGGCGGGCTACACGCCGTTCGAGGGCTTCCGCACGAATGGCGGCGTGTCGAAGGTCTACCTGCGCGGTCAGCTGCAGGTGGACGGCGGCAAGGTCGTCGGCGGCAAGATGGGCGAATACTTGAAGCGCGGCAAATGCGCACTGTGAGGTAAGATATGGATCTGAGGGAAATTTTATTTGCGCAGTTCCCTGCGTTTTTTCTGCTGAGTCTGCTGTTTTTGATCGCGCACCTGCGCGTGCGCAAGCACAGCGCCGTCAAGTCGGTGCTGTGGGTGCTGCTGTTCGGCGCGGCGCTGGCCGTGTCGATCCTGTTCTGCTTCCTCGGCATGCAGGCGAAGTACTGGACGGTCAAGACGCTCTTCGAGCTCAAGTTCTGGAGCTGGCTCGGCCTTGCGATCGTGGTGTTCGTGTTCGTGCTGCGGCTGGTGTTCAAGCTGCAAAATAAGCACGCTCAGCACATGGTCGAAAAGGAGCGCGCTAAGGCGGAAAAGACCCGCGAGGAGGCCGTAAAGCAGGCGCGCGAAGAAGGCCGCGCCGAGGCCATGTCCGCCCAGCAGGCGCAGGAGGCCGAAGCTGTCGCGGCAGAGCCCGCAGCGGATGAGTCTGCCTCCCCCGCTGCCGAAGAGACCGCACCGGCGGAGAACGCCGATCCTGAAAAGGCGGTCGAACGTTAAGTATGGAACAGACACAACCGCAGCGCATCGCGTATTTCGACGTACTGCGCATTTTGGCGACTTTCGCCGTCATCGTGCTGCATCTGTCCGCGCAGCACTGGGCCGATACGGACGTCTATTCAAGAGCCTGGCAAGCCTTCAACCTTTACGACAGTGCTGTGCGCTGGGCTGTTCCGGTTTTCGTGATGATCAGCGGCTCGCTGTTCCTCTCCGGCTCGCAGAGTCTTTTGCACATTCTCAAAAAGAATGTTCTCCGTCTTGTCACAGCGTTTGTCTTCTGGTCGGCGCTCTACGCCGTCTTCATGGTGAACTTCGAGGGATGCCCGACGAACCTTATTTTGCAACAGTTTCTCAACGGTCACTATCACATGTGGTTTCTCTTCATGATCGTGGGACTGTATCTGATCGTGCCGTTTCTGCGCGCCATCGTGCGGGATGAAAAGCTCCTGCGCTATTTTCTACTGCTCACGCTCATCTTTACGTTCCTGCTGCCGCAGATCGCGTCGGCCGTGTCGCTTCTCTCGTGGCAGTACTGCGCTGAATTCAAGGCGCTCACGGGCAAATTCTATTATCATTTCACGCTCGGCTTCGTCCCCTACTTTGTGCTCGGTTACTATTTGGTCCGCAAGGAGTTTTCCTTGACCGCAAAGCGTGTGCTTTACGCGCTAGGTGTGCTCGGCTTCGTCCTCACGGTCGTGCTGACGTCATTCGCCTCGCGTTTGCAGGGCGCGGCAACAGAGCTGTTCTACGGCTACGATTCGCTCAATGTACTGTTTGTCTGCGTGGGGCTGTTCGTCTTTGCCAAAGAGCATCTGAACTTCCCGAACTTAAGCGAAAAGTGTCACAGGTGCATTCGCGCGCTGTCGCACTGGAGCTTCGGCGCGTACCTCGTACACCCGCTGTTCATCGAATCGTTCGACATTTTTCTGCACTTCAACACGCTGTCACTCAACGTGTTTTTCTCCGTTCCCCTGCTGACATTGATCATCGGCGCGCTGTCGTTCCTCGTCTCAGCGCTGCTTCACCAGATCCCATTTGTCAAAAAGTATTTTGTATGAAAAGAGCCCCGCGGATCATGCGATTCACGGGGCTCTTCTTTTCTGTTACGCTTCGGTCCTGATGCCGCGCTTGTCGAATTCCTCGACCAGCAGGTCAAGGTCGTTCGGCAGGCTCATCGGCTCGCCGCAGAACTTGATGGCGTTGGCCACGTCCTTGAGGCCGTTGCCCGTCACGACGGAGACGACCGTGTCGTTCTCACCGAGCACGCCCTGCTCGCAGAGCTTCTTGACTGCCGCCGTGCCGGTGACGCCCGCGGGCTCGCCGAAGACGCCGCAGGTCGTGCCGAGCAGCTTTTGCGCCGCCATGATCTCCTCGTCCGTCACGTTCACGACGATGCCGTTCGACTCGCGGATTGCCATGAGCGCCTTGTCCGCGTTGCGCGGCACGCCGACGGCGATGGAGTCGGCCAGCGTGTTCTCCTCCATCGGCTCCCAGGGCTTGTTCTCCGCGATGGCACGGTTGATGGGGTGGCAGCCCTCGGCCTGCGCGGAAATGAGGCGCGGGAGCTTGTCGATAAAGCCGATGGCGTACAGGTCCTTGAGGCCCTTCCACACGCCTGCGATGGTGCAGCCGTCGCCGACGGAGATGGCGAGATAATCCGGCATCTTCCAGTCGAGCTGCTCGGCGATCTCGATCGAAACGGTCTTCTTGCCCTCGGAGAGGTACGGGTTGATGGCCGCGTTGCGGTTGTACCAGCCCCACTTGTCGATGGCCTTTTTCGATAGCTCGAACGTCTCTTCATAGTTGCCTTTGACGGAGATCACGTTTGCGCCGAAGGTCATCAGCTGCGCGACCTTACCCTTGGGCGCGCGCTCGGGAACGAAGATGAAGGTCTTGAGGCCCGCGGCCGCGGCGTTGCCCGCAAGAGAGCTCGCGGCGTTGCCCGTGGACGAGCAGGCGATGATCTTCGCGCCCGCCTCCCCCGCCTTGGCGACCGCCATGGCGGACGCGCGGTCCTTGAGCGACGCCGTCGGGTTCTGTCCGTCGTCCTTCACCCAGAGCTTTTTGAGGCCGAGCTGCTTTGCAAGGCGCGGCTCTTCGTAGAGCGGGCTCCAGCCCACGCGCAGCGGCGTATCGGGCGTTGTCTCCTCGACGGGCAGCAGCTCGCGGTAGCGCCACATGGAGCGCTCCGTGCGGTTCTTCAGCGTCTCGCGGGTCAGGACGGTCCTGATCCGGTCATAGTCATAGATGATGTCGAGGATGCCGCCGCATTCGCAGTTCGTCAGATTCGGAACGGCGGGATATTCCCGGCCGCAGCGCACGCAGCGGCCGCATTTTACATGGTTCATCGCTTCGGTTCCTTTCTCCGGGCTTTCCGGTCGTGTTTTTCCAGAGCTCGTTTCATCCGCGCACGGCGGCGCTCATCCCGGCGGCGCTGCCGGGGGTACCATTCATAGAACTGCTCGTCGCCGACAAGGGCGTGCAGCTGGGCCAGCTCCCGGCGGCGCAGGATCGCAGCCAGCAGGACGGGCAGCAGCACAAAGTAAAGCGCCAGCGCCGGCAGAAAGAGCGCGCCGAGCTTTTTGGCGTTCAGAAAAATCGACGCGGCGATCAGAACGTTGCCGATGGCCGCCGCCGTGATCAGGACGACCTGGACGGCCGGAATGAGCGGTGCGAGCGCAACGCGCAGGCGGTTCCGGAATGGTTTCATGGGGCCTCCGTGGATGAAAAACCGTGCCGGAGCGGGATGACCCACCCCGGCACGGGCTGATTGTCAGAATTTAAAAACTTACAGTGTTTTGAGGATGCCGACCTCGTCGTTGAAGGCGTCGATGAGCGCATCGAGGTCCTTCGCCTGTGCATGGACGGCGTCCCAGGTGCCCTTGGTGTCGTACCACTGGGCGTTGAGGTCTTCGACGCTCATGCCCTGCTGCTCGACCCAGGTGTAATACTTCAGGT
>ENA-UEPJ01000412-UEPJ01000412.1-human-gut-metagenome-genome-assembly--contig:-NODE-412-length-58387-cov-19.338158_pt1 | contig 58387 bp, 47 predicted proteins | sample MGYA00242890_ERZ507896 | MGnify/ENA primary metagenome ERZ507896 (study PRJEB26167, sample SAMN06115508) | human gut metagenome | host: Homo sapiens | place: China:Qinghai | collected 2015-08-20...
CTGTTCGTCCAGCGTTTTCTTCAAGCTCTCTGTGGCAGCACTGTGTTCGCTGACACGGCTTTCCAAATCTTCAAGAGTGTAAATGCCGTTTGCCTGGAGATAATTGAAAGTCTCGTTCATCTCCTTTAGGTTGCTGACCTTGCCTTTCTGCGAATACGCCCCGGCTCTGCGCTGGGTGTAATAGGCGTTCAGCAGCGAAACAAGGTCGGGTGCCTGCGGCTTGGCAAGCTCTGCTTTTGCTTCGGCAATCCAATCAAACAGGAGAGTGATTTTCTTCTTGATGTCCCGGATAACGGCATTGGTGGCTTTGATCCAGCGGTTGAACTCGCCTTTCTCGGTGCGTATGCCTTTCTTCTCCATTGCCCGGACGGTTGCGCCCTCGTGGATAGTGGGAAGAAGCTCCACGCCCTGACGCTCATAGCTCCGGTGGTCGATACGAACATCAATACCTTTTTCCGCAAACTTGGCATTGCATAGCTCCGCCCATGCTTCACGCCAATGTTCCAGCGTTTCGGGACTGCCCCAGTCGGTAGTGGGAACGGCGTTGAAAACAAACTCGCCGTTCTGGTCTCGGATACGGTTGCCGTCCTCGTCCAGCTCGTACACCCGGCGTTGCTTTAGTCCCCATTTGCCGTTCTGCTCGATGGGACGGATGGGGCAAAGCACATGGAAGTGTGGGTTTGGTATGCCGCCGTCCTCCCGGTCGGGCTGGTGTACGGCGAAGTCAACCACCATGCCCCGGCTCACAAAGTTCTCCAACAAAAATTGCCTTGCAAGAGCGATGTTTTCCTCAAGGGAAAATTCATTCTGCAAGGCAATGTCAAAGCTGTATGCAAGCTGGGCGTTCTTTCCACGCTCGGCTTTTTCCACGGCGTTCCATAGGGTCTGGCGGTCTGCGTATTCGGGCGGTGCATGGGACGGCAGGAGAATGTCAGAGCAGATCACGCCGCCCTTGCGGGTGTAGTCGCTGTATTCGCCGTAATACTCGCTATACAATCGCTCCCCGGCTCGGTAGGCGGCAGAAGCGATAGCGGACTGTCCTGCGCTTCGCTTAGTCTGCGTGACGCTCAGATGAAATAGTGCCATCGGCTTTCAACTCCTTTTCTCTGTTTGCTTGGCTGATATGAGTAATCGCCATGTGACGGACGGCTCGCTGGACTTCGGACAGGGAAAAGATGTGTTCCATCAGCTCTGTCATTTCGGTGCGTGTGAGATCTTTGACCTCCGGGGCAAGGCTCTCAATCGTGCCGCCCAGATTGCAAAGGCGGTGGGTGCGCTTGGTGCGTTCGCCTTTCTCCAGATACTTCTTTCTATTCTCCAGACGCTCCAGCTTGTGTTGTTCCTGTGCAAGCTGCGTCTCGGCTCGTTCCTTTTCGGCTCGGAGCTGGTCAAGGGTTTTCGGTTTTGTCATTGTGATTGACCTCCTTTTTTGATTTTGGGGATAAAAAAAGACCGTCAACTTTTCGCATAGTGCGACCAGTCAACGGTCTGATTTTCGGTATTTATTTTTCCAAACTTGCTGGCGGCGAACAGCATTTTATGCTGTTTGCGGACGGCAAGTCCACAGGGGATAGCCGCATTAGCGGCGCAAGGGGGTGTAGCCACCTTGACGGAACGAAGTGACGCAACTTTCTCGGTCGGGCAGTTTTCTTCTGCTGACAGAGAATGAAGCTCCGCAGGACGCACATACTCCCGATAGGAGAGTATAGAAGTGCGCCCTTTAGTTCCTAAAGGGATTTTCTTCTGACCCAAATTATATAAAATGTAGATCAAGACATTTCTAAGAGGTACTCTCAGATTTTCACAACATAAGGTTCATCTTCAATAATACCCTGATCGTGGGTAACAATGATAACCGTTTTACCTTCTTCATTGAGTTCGTGCAATAACCTCATAACAATATCTCTATTTTTCTTGTCAAGTGAGCCAGTAGGTTCATCTGCCAAAACAACAGAACATTTTTTCATCATAAGACGAGCTAAAGCAACTCTCTGTTGTTCACCACCGGAAAGCTGATAAACTTTTTTGTTAACTTCCTTTGATAACCCCACACGATTAAGAGCTTCTTTAAGTGATACTTTAGTTCGGCTTGATTTTTTAATCAAACTTAAATTTTCTTTAACTGTCTTATTTTCAAGCAGTGCAAAATTCTGAAAAAGAAACCCCACTGTATCCGCAAAAAAACTGTTTTTATTTTTAAGCCGGGTAATATTCAGCCCTTCGATTATGATACTGCCGCTATCCGGTTTTTCGATACCACCAATCATATTGAGTAAAGTGCTTTTTCCACTGCCGCTATCGCCGCTGATTACTACAAAACTTCCATCCGGAATTTCTAAATTAAAGTTAGAGAAAATTATTTTCTCTCCAAATGCTTTATTTAAGCCACGAATTATAATCATAAACATCCTCCCTTCAATGACTTTGAGATATTTGTTTTTTCAACCCACATAATATTTGTGAAAATGATTGCCATTTCAATAATGGTGAGCAACGCTCCAATCAGTAAAGCAATCCCGACACTTGCGTTAGATATAAAAATTGAAACAATGCAAATCAATATCACAACGGCTATATTTTCTAAGAGATTAACGGAAATAAATCTTTTGTGCCTTTCATAAAAGCGATAGCCCAAAACCTTTTTGAGGGAGATTTCCATCGCATTAAGTCTAAATTCCATTTTCACTTCAGATATGATGATAGCGATATCTAACAGCAATACTAATACGCAAAGAGAGCTTATAAAGCCAATCAGTTTCACGAGGAAACTATGACTATAAATGTAATCCTCTCCGACATTCGTCAGCATAAAATAGTGTGAACCAAGCTGTTCTGAATATTTTTTCGCAACACTGCGAATTGTGCTTTCATCGCATCCGTAGATTACCTCACCATTATATGTTCCTGTTTCGATATAACTTCCATTTAAAGCAACAGCCTCATTTGCCTGATAAATCACAATCGGATTTGTTACTCTTGACAATCCGTCAATAGCCTCTTCTCTGTTCGAATTGAGATAATAAAATTGTTCTCTGCCAGAATATTCTTTATAAACAACACGCAGTTCTTCTGCATTTTGGGTAAGAGAGCCAATTTCCTCTTTTGCGATATCTTTGTATGATTCCGCATTTCTTCCCTTTGGCACGAAGACCACGATATCCTCTTTTTCATCATCTTCAGTAAGCATATCAGAAAACCCTTGTAGCATATCTCTGGCATTATGATTTACAAAAATATAATTATCCGTATCGCTTATCCGGCTGCCTATGCAGACCACCGGATTTATCGTGTTGTATTCATTTTCGTAAAGGTCATTCCAAAATTTGCTCTCTTTGGATTCCTCCTCATTTTCTTCAAAAGGAGGTTCAATCTGCATAACTCCAAAATAATAATCATTATAATGATTTTCTAAAAGAGTAGTGTTTGTAAGTAAATTACCTTGAATGCTACTGAGATTTGTAGTTATTGTAAAAATTGTCATAGCAGTAGCAAATACTTTAAGACCGTTCAGAAGATAAAACATACCTTTTTTATCTGAAGCATTGGCAAAGGCTTTTTTTACATCAAAGCGGACAAAAGCAGCATAAGGAATTACGGAAAGAACTGCTCCGGCACAATACACTGCCAAAATGAGATGATCTTCATACGCTCCCGATATAAATTGAGAAACAAGCAACTTTGCTAAGACGAATAATGCAGCATATGAAATCATATCAGCCACTACAGCTTTTAGAGCAATCACAGCAGCATTTTCGCCCAGAGAAGCTCGTACAACTACTTCCTTTTGCCTGCGTATCACCTCAATCATATTAAGTACAATCATCAATATGGCAACCAGGCCCCAAACAATGAACATCATATCAGTTTCGGTTGATTGCCAAAACTCTGGCTGCGATATAGAATATTCTTTTGCCAAATCTTGATATGTGGCAATAATGTCATCATCATCACCGATATAGCTGACCATTATTTCCTGTCCATTGCCTGTGTTTTTTGCTTCTCTAAAATCTTCAAATTCTATTACGGTGATTCCACCTATCAAAGCCGTATATGTTTTTTCCTCAATATCCATTGTGCTTTTAAGACTATCCCGAACAACGGTATCATCACCATAAATATAAAGTCTTGTCTGATAATTAGAAACTCTCTGATTAAAAGTCGAAAAAATATGAACACCATGCTTCTCAGCTGTATCTTCTGCATTGGCTAAAAATGAATCCATATCGTCATTAGTAGTTGTGTATCTGGACGATAAATAATAAGCACCATTAAAGTTCCAGAGCATATTTTGATATACTTCAGCTTGCATAACAAAAGCAAAAATAATCGTAATCAACAGCAATATATTTCTTATATGTTTCATTTGAAATTCTTAAACCTCCTTTGAATAGGTAACAGACACACGATTGCCCAAAATACTAATATGGATTTTTTCATACAACCACATTCTCTTGTTAGATTCTAATTTTCCGTTTTCTTTATTCGCATAAATTATACCATAAAACTTGTGAACAATTCTACCGCAACTTTGGACTGTATGAGAAAAGTCCGGACGGTTTTCTGCCCGGACTTTCTCGCTCAATCATAAATCAATTATCTGCGTTACTTTTGGCCTTCCGTTTATTACATCACACACTTTTACAGGGGACCGATCTTTGCCAATAAGGTCAACAGTTCCGTTGGATATCTTTTTCATATTCATATTCTGCAACACTTCCGAATCGGATGCCGAATGACGGTTTTCCACTTTTCGGGCGGGACCTTTCTTGCGTCCGACAGGTAGATTTCGTGATGCAGTCTTGTCTCGCTCCAATCGTTTGTATATCCGTTTTCGGCCAGGTATGCGTCCATCAGAGCGACGGAGGCGGGCTCCTCGTCAAAGGGCCCCAGGTGCATGATCTGTACGCAAAGCCCCTCGTCGACGGTCAGAAATTCCGCAGAGGAGCAGTCCAGCTTTTTCTTTTTCGACGCTGTTTCCACGGCCCAGGCGAAATCCTTTTGCGTCACAAAATCCGGCAGGCGGATCACGGAGATCCAATGGAAGGCGGATTTGTCCGCGTAGTCCACGCCGTCTGTATTTTCCTGCCACCAGAAGCCCTCCAGCGGGGGAACGACGTATTCAAAGAATCCCTCCATCTTGTGATCTGTTTTATAGCTCATTTTCAGGGTATACGCAACGGCATACAGCACCCCGATCGCCTGCTGATAGGCTCCGTCGGCTTCGTTTGGGTCTCCCTGACCTCTGACGGCAATATAATTTGCCTTTGGCACCTGGACGATCTCCGGTTTGCTCTTTGGCATGTAGAATTCTTTGTATTCTTTCTTAAAATCAAAGGCCATAATATCCTCCTGCTATCCGATCGGTTTGCCTTTTGTGTCAAATTGTTCCCTAAAATTGGACTCGATTTTCTTCCATAAGAATAGCATACTCGCAGCTCTTGCAAAAGTCAATAGTACCGGATTCCTCGAGTACAACTGCCTGCCCGGGGCGGTGCGGTTCTACCGCAACCTGATTCTGGCGCAGAGGTAAGAAGGGCTTCCATATAACAGGATTTCAGAGCAAAAAAGCGGGTCGCCTCGGCGGCCCGCTTTTGCGCGAATAATCTGCAATTCCCGCTATTGCCTGGCAGACTTTACGGCTCTTCGAACTGCGTCAAGGGCCGGGTTTGCAGTTCCACTGGCTTGTAGCTGTTCAGAATTTCCATGGCCTCTTCCTCGGAGATCTCGGTGTCGAATTCGGCGTAGTGGTCTGTGGAGGAGGTGCGCCACCAGGTGCCATCTTTGCATTGTTTCAGGCGGACAATGCTCTGCTCCTTGGGGTTGGAGAAAACCGGGTCGCCGTCATTGGCAAAGCGGAAGATGTGATACCAGCGTTCTCCCAAAGCGTTTGGCTGAGAATCGTAATCTACCAGAACGTTGCCATCGCATAGATACATACTGTAAACTTTTCCTTCATTTGTAAGGCCGTCCTTCATACCGACGACGCTGGTGATGAGATCGTCACTGAAAATCAGCAGCTCATCGGTTCCGTTTCCGTCCAGGTCGTAGAAGGCGTAGCTTCTCACGGGCGGCGTGTAGTCCTCCGAGCGGTTCATCTCGTCGCCGCGAATCAAATCCTGCACATATTCTGCGTAGGTAGGACGCCGGCCAATGTTGGGGTCGCCCATGCGGCTGAGCATTTCCTCCTGGGAGGCCTGCTCCCGGGCATCGGCGGCTGCGGCATCCGGGGCGTTGGGGTGGATGGTAAAGTCAAAGCATTCCGCAATTTGTTCCAAAGGCGCGTCTCCATCAATGCCCAGGGTGAGGAACTGGTTTTCCCGGTCAACAAGAATCATACCGCTGCTGCTGGACTTTAGCAGAAGCACATTTACGCCGTCTGCGGTGGTATAATTCTGCTGGGATACGGAAGACGGCTCCAGATAGCCGAAGACATCGTAAAACACGTCCTTTTTGACGCAGTGGTACGTAAAGGGATACTCCGCGCCGGAAAGGGTCAGCGTTCCGTAGATGGTGAAGGAACCGCCGGGGAAGAAGCGCCCTGCGGGAATGGAGAGTGTGGCCTCGGCATCGGGCTTTAGCAGGCTGTCAACGCCGAGAAGGGCGAGGAACGGCGTGCAGTCGATCTGCTCATGCCAGGGCTTTCCAATGATTTTTAGCCCATATTTTTCACAGATCGCATTCAGCTTGTCCACCATTTCCTGGCTCTGGACGCTGTAGGCCCAGTATTCTGGGTCACTATCCCAGTAGTCTCCGCCGGAAGGGGTATAGCTCTGGGTATAGGCAAGCCACTCCTGGGCTGCCAGATAAGCGGGGGAACCCTGAATTCCTTGAAGGGAAATCACGTCCAGCGTTGTGCTTTCCGAAGGACTGTCAGACGGGAGCGCCTGGGAAATGGGTTCCTCTCCGATTTTCATATCCTGCAAACGCAGAACATACAGAACACCGCAGCCCACCAACAGCAGCATCAGCGCAACGGCAGCGGCAATCAACCAAACGTGCTTCGCGGACCGATGCGTGGGGCGGGGAGCCTTTTGTATTGAAACTGGGGCACTTTGCTCAGATTCTGCAATCAGCTTTCGATCGATGTAACTGAACGCTATCAACATTTTCTGACCGTTCATACCTGAATTCCCTCCTGTTCCAGATAGGTGCATAGCTTTGCCCGGGTGCGGCTGAGCTGCATTTTGACTTTGCTTTCCGTGAGACAATAGCGAGCGGCGATTTCGGCAATGGTATCCGCGTGATAGTACCGCCGCAGAAAAATGCGCCGGGTTTCCTGGGGAAGACCATTCAGAAAGGCGCCCAGCGCCCGGGCGATTTCCTTTGCCTCCATTTCCTGCTCCCGGCGGGTATCCGGAATGCAAAGCTCCAGCTCCTCAGACAGGGTGACGATTTCTGCGTTCCGTTTTGCCGCTTTTTTCCAATCCACCCTGTGAAAGGAAAGGTGGCGGCAGATGGAGGAGAGGAAGGCATAGAAATAGGTGGGGCGCTGGGGCGGGATGATCTCCCATGTTTTCAGATAGGTGTCATTCACGCTTTCCTCCGCGTCTTCCAGATTCCCCAGAATCCGGTTTGCCAGAGCCCGGAGCCGTCTGCCGTAGGCCGCATCGGTTTCGGCAATGGCCGCTTCATTTCTGGCCCAGAAGAGACTAACGATTTTTTGGTCATCCAAGAAAGATCACATCCTTTCAATTTGCTTCTCACCCTGGTAGTACGAGAAATTTTGCGTCGGGTCACCAATTTCTTGAAAAAATTTGTTCTACAAAAGCGAAAAATGCAGTGCCAAGGCTCCCCTGCAAGGGGAGCTGTCAGCGCAGCTGACTGAGGGGTTCCGGCTTGGCGAAAGCCAAGCCTCGCCGAAGGCGAACTACTGGGCTTTGTGCATATCCGGGGCGGCACTGCCGCTTTCAGCGGAGGCTTTTCACAAGAAAAGCCGGAACCCCTCAGTCTCGCTTACGCGAGCCAGCTCCCCTTGCAGGGGAGCCCTGGGGCGGACAATCCTTATTTGCGGCGCTCCAATTGACGATTTACCTCATGAAATGTATTATAATATATTTTGATTCTTCCTGCACCAAAATGTGACCTCCCGTTCCTGTTTCCTGTCTACAAGGGTGAAGGGCCCAAACGGAAAGGATGTGCGTTATGACAGATACAGAGATTATTGAACTTTTTTGGAGCCGCAGCGAGGATGCCATTGGCTATACCGATGCGGCCTACGGCAGGCGGCTGAACGGTCTTGCCAGACGGATCTTGAACAACCAGGCGGATTCGGAAGAGGTGGTGAACGACACCTATCTCAAAACCTGGAATACGATCCCCAAGGCACGGCCCCGGTTTTTCTATGCCTACTTAGCGGCCATTTGCCGGAATCTGGCGCTGAATTTGCTGGACTGGCAGCAGGCCTCCAAGCGGAAGGCAGAGATCATCCCCATTACAGAGGAGCTGGAGCTGTGCATTCCGGATTCCAGCCAGGAGAATGCCATTCGAGGGCGGGAGATCGGGAAGGCACTGGACGGATTCCTGGGGGAGCTGCCCAAGGACAGCCGGCTGATTTTCCTGCGACGGTACTGGTACGCCGATACGGTGGCGGATATAGCCAAACGGTACGGCATGACGGAAAGCAAGGTAAAAATGCAGCTGCTCCGCACGAGAGCAAAGCTGAAGGACTATTTGGAGCGGGAGGGAATCGCTATATGAAGGGCAGAAAAACGATGATCGGACTGACGTTTATCAATCCCCAATATATTCAGGAAGCGGAATTTGAAACCGTTTCCGGGAATTCCGAGAGCGGAAAACCGAAGACGGGACACCTGAAGATCCTGCTGATCGCCGCCATGGTTTCCACTATGCTGCTGCTCACAGGGGCGGGGCTGTACACCCGGTGGTCCAACACCGCCCAGGCAAGATACCAGCCCTCGGAGCAGATCAAGGACCAGGCGGAAAAGAGCGGCCTGTCCACCGTGGTTTCGGAGACGCAGACAGCGGAGAATACCGGGGAGGTGCTGTCCGTCACGGATCAGGGGATCACCATCAGCCTGGTGCAGACCATTGTGGATAATTACCGGGCGGAGCTTACCTTCCGGATTCAGGGCTTCGAGCTGCCCGAGGGACGGTATCCCGCGGTGTGGCCGGTGGTCACCCTGGATGGGTCCGACGAGGGCTTTTTCAGCTCCTGCAGCGGCAGCTTCTTTGACGGAACGACCCGAAATGCCCAGGGAAAACGGGTTTATACAGACGGAACGCCGGTACAGAGGGATGCGGACGGCAGTGTCATTCCCCGCTATGCGGATAGTGACGGAAGCCTGGAGTATACCGAGTATATCTCCTTCCAGAAAACCGACGGCAGATATTTCGGCAAGGAAATTCAGGTGACGTTCCCGGATATTGGCCTTGATTCTACCCAGAAGGCCGCCCCTTATGATCCTGTGGTGCAGGGCAACTGGACGCTCAAATGGACGTTGACTGGAACGGGGGACAATATTTCCATCGCCCCCAACGCCGAAATCGGAGACACCGGGGTCATCCTCCTGGACGCGGAGATCGGGCAGAAGACAATCCGCACCCGCTATCAGGTTCCGGCGCTCTGGGATGGCTGGGATGAGCTGGTGACCCTGCCCCAGGCCATCTATGGCGTTCGCATGAAAGACGGTACGCAGTTTCTCTGTGTGCCGGGCACCAGCGGCTTTGAGGACCAGGAAAAGATGATTTACTTTGTGGAATCCAATATGTTTGATGCCATTCTCGACCCCAGCCAGGTGGAATCTCTGCTGTTCTTCAAGGACTGGCAGCGAGACGCGGAGGGCAAGCCCACAGTTGAGGAATTTTACGAGATCCCTGTGAAATAAAAGCCAGAAAAACTCCCGCTCCGGAAAAATGCCGGGGCGGGAGTTCATGCTTTCTGGTTATCTTCTGCGCTTGACCAGATGCAGCAGCTGCTGCACGGTCTGCACAAAGGGCTTTCGGTTTGCCACCAGCAGGAGCAGCAGCGCAACAATCTGCCCGATGGGCTGGATGGGGCTGTTTACAAAGCACAGCAGGATCTGGATGCCAAGCAGAGCGGCGCTGAAAACCAGGCGGGTGAAGCGCAGGGGGAAGGGAATGAGCTTCCTGGCACTGACAGCGCGGATGGAGAAGCAGAGCACATAGCTGGCCAGCGTTGCAATGGCAGCACCCTGAATGCCGATGCGGGGAATGAGCAGCAGGTTCAGGAGGATGTTGGCCAGAGCCCCCCACAGGGTGGTCCGGAAGGAGAGACGGCTCTTTTCCGTGACCACATACACGCTTCCCATGAAGGAGGCAAAGGCGGAGAAGACCATGGCAATGCTGAGCACCGGCACATATTTCCAGGCTTCAAAGTAGCGGGCGGCAGAGAGCAGCCGAATCTCTACCCGGCACAGGACGATGAGGACGCTGCCCGCCATGACCATGGCGGAGAGAAAAGCGCTCCAGACCTGACCGTAAAACCGGATATGTACCTCCCGGTCGCCGGTGGCTTCCTCAATGGCGGAGAACTGCCAGGCCTCCAGGAAAATGGTGGAAAGCAGGGTCAGAACCGTGGGAATTTTGCAGGCCACGGCGTACAGACCGTTGGCCTCTGTGCCCAGAAAATAGGCGATCATGTACCGGTCCGACACGCTGGTGATCCACCAGAAGATGGTGGTGGGAATCAGGGGGATGCTGTAGCGCAGCATGGATTTCCACAGGGGCTTTTCCGGATCGGGCGTACAGACCGTCCAGAGTTTCTCGTGCAGCACCAGATACAGTGTGCACAGCCCATCCGCAGCCACGACGGACATCACATAGCCCAGAACTCCCAGCTTGAAGAACAGCAGGAAGAGAATATTGAAGAAGATGACCAGGGCAGTATTGAGGATGCCCTGCAGGGCGAACAGGCCGGTTTTTCCCTGGGCCCGGACATACTGGGCGCACAGGCTGTGCAGGTTAGAGGCCAGGGTATAGGCGCAGATCAGCACCGCATATTCCTTGAGAGAACTGCTGTAGGATAGCAGCGGACAGGCAAGCAGCAGCACTGCCGAGCCAAGGACAATGGTGATCAGCCCGCCGGTAAAGACGGTTTTTCGCTGAGAGACCCGGTCCAGGGCGAAGCGGAAGACGCCATTGGTAATGCCCAGGGAGGCGATGGGGATCAGCAGATTGGCCGTCTGCATGATCAGGTCTGCCGTGCCGTAGTCCGAGGGACTCAGCACACCGGTATAGAACCGGACCATCAAAAAGGTCAGCAGCTTGGAGCCAAAGGTGCCAAGACCCAGCAGAAAGGTATTATTGAGAAGCGTTTTGTATTTTTGGTTGTGCATATCTGTTTTCCAGCCTTAATTTTCTTCTAAGTGTAAAGATATCCCAACTCCTAATTATAGACAGAACGTTACAGAATGTCAAACAGAAGATGGGGGCACGAGAAAATGACATTTTTCTGAATTTCACTCTTGACAAACTGGAAAATGCGTTGTATAATACCCAAGCATTCGGCGGAAATGCTGCTATAGCTCAGCCGGTAGAGCGCATCCTTGGTAAGGATGAGGTCGCCAGTTCAAATCTGGCTAGCAGCTCCAATAAAACGTCCGGCCAATCGGCTGGGCGTTTTTTAAATATTTTGCCGGAAGAACTGGCGACCGAATCCCAAGCGCGAAGCGCTTTTTAAATAAGAGGTCGGAAGGGTTCCCGAAAAGCGCAGCTTTTTGGGAAGCCGGTAGCCAGTTCAAATCTGGGGAGCTTCTCCAATAAAACGTCCGGCCAATCGGCTGGGCGTTTTTGTTTGCGCAGCCACCACCGCTGCGGCGGGGGAGATTAGAAAATACATAAAACGAAAAGGAGAATGACCATGGCACAGACCGGTACATACACCATTTCCCCCAGGGCTTCTCAACGGCTGGATCTGGCGAAGCTGTGGTTTTCCTTCATGGTGGTGTTTATTCACGCCAATCAGGAGGGGGTCAACCTGGTTGGGGGGAATATTGTGTTCGAGACCCCTGCCTGGCTGGCGCTGATCAAACGTCTGGGCTCGGATATCATTCCCCGGTGCGCCGTGCCCGGCTTCTTCCTGATCGCCGGAGTGCTGCTGTTCCGGAAGCCTTTTTCCTGGAAGGAAAATATGCGCAAGAAGTGCCGGTCCCTGGCGGCGCCCTATCTGCTGCTGAATACACTGTGGATTCTTTTCTATCTGGTCTGCCAGTCTCTGCCGGTGGTCTCCGGCTTCTTCACCCAGAACCCCATTGCGGCCTGGGGATGGCTGGACTGGCTGGATGCTTATACCGGCTTTCGCGCAGGTGGGCCTATGGTGTACCACCTGTGGTTTTTGCGGGATCTGTTCCTTATGAATCTCATTGCCCCGGTCATTGGCTGGGTGACAAAAAAGGCGCCTACGGCTTCTGCAGCTCTGGTGCTGGCGCTGTATTTGCTGCGGGCGAAGACCCGTTACTTTGGGATCTCCATTGAGACCATCTGCTTCTTTACCCTGGGGGCCTGCCTGGTCCGGTGGGATGTGCATCTGGACAGCGTGAAGAAGAAATGGCCGCTGGCAATTGCCTATGCGCTGCTGGTGATCGCCTCGGTGGTGACTGACACACTGGTTGTGAAAAAGCTGTGTATTTTGGCGGGCGTGGTTTTCTGGCCGGTGTGCACCACGGATTTTGCTCCCGGCCGGTTTTTAAAATGGCTGATGCCCTTCTCGCTGGATATTTACCTGTTCCATCAAATGACCATGACCGTCTTCTTTAAACTGGTCAACAAACTGGTGTATCCGACCCCTGCTGCCCAGCTGGTGGAGTATTTGGGGATGCCCTTTGTGATGTTCGCGTTCTGCACCGGTTTGGCGGTGCTGCTCAGAAGATTTCTGCCGAAGGCCTACAGCCTCCTCACCGGAAACCGGGGAAGGGTAAGAATTCCGCAGACATAAAAAACAGGCCGCCCTGCGCTCCCGGAAAATCGGGAACGCAGGGCGGCTTTTGCGGCTTATGTCAGATGCAGCAGCTTTTTGGCAGCCTTGCCCAGGCGATGGACGGTGCTGCTCAGGGGGGAATCTCCGTGGGCGAAGGTCCGCAGACCGTGGAGGAGCCATTCCTGCCAGAGCTGACGGCAGCGGCTGCCGAAACGGAGGTGGCCATAGCGCTGGTAGTCATGCATATCCCGCTTGGCGCTGCCAACAAAGTGGATGTTGTACATTTGCTGCGTACCGCCGGAGACGGGGTAGAAGATTGGCAGGCCGCTGTCCTTTGGAATGGTGAATTTTTTCATGCGGGTGCGCTTGTCCACCAGAAATTCATTGTCGCTGTAGTTGACGGCGAACCAGACGGTATTGTTGAAGGACTTCCCATCCTCCGGGACGGACATATTGTAAAAGCGCATTTTGGGCCGGTCCTGAACCCAGAGATAGATCAGGCTCATTTCCGTTACGCCGCCGGGAATATTGTGGGCAACGTGGTAGTCGTATTTTACCCGCAGACGGTCCAGGTGATTTTCGTAGCTGTCCTGCAAAAAGGTAAGAAAATCGTCCAGAGCGTCCAGCGTCCAGTAGGAGATGCCGCAGTTGGCAAACCAGCGCAGACCCTGGGTATCCTCCTTGGAAAAGTGCTGATTTTCGTCGATGCAGCAGGCAAAGTCACATTCCCGGAATCTGGGGAAATCCGTTAAATCCTGGTAGAGCAGAATGTCGCTGTCCAACAGAACTGCCTCGTGGAGGCCGTTTCGGCGCAGATATGTTTCCATCAGGAACAGGCGCCGGAAGAAGATAAGGGAATTGGGGTAGTAGGGGGCCAGATCCACATAGACCCGTTCAAATTCCGCCAGACGGGAATCCTCCAGGGCCTTGGCATCGGCAAAGGCAACGCCCTCCGGAAGCAGGGGCTTCCAGTTGGTACTGCCGAGGAGAACGGTATTTTCATTGCAGCGGACGGTTTGGCGAAGGCAGTCCAGCAAATAGCCGTGTGCGGAAGGATCGCCGCATTCGTGGTGAACGATCACCGGCAGAGCTGCACACATATCCATAATATCACATCCCGTTTTTCTTTCATTATAGCATGTTTGCATGGGTATTGCAATTGTCGGAGGAGAAAAGGCGAGACTGGACTTTGATAGGGGAGTGTGCTATAATCGGGCCAACGAAAGGAGCGTATCCATGGAAAAAAATAGCCAATCCCGGTTTCAGAATACGTGGAAGAATTTTCGCTTCGGTGTGGCGGCGCAGATCGTGATCTCTTTGCTGGGTTTTTTGTCCCGGACGATTTTTATTCATGTCCTCAGTGAAGAGTACCTGGGGATCAACGGCCTGTACGCCAGCATCTTGAATGTGCTCTCTCTGACAGAGCTGGGGCTTTCGGACATTGTGGTGTATTCCCTTTATAAGCCTCTGGCCCAAGGAGATGAAAAGCAGCTGACGGCCCTGATGGGATATTACAAGACCATCTATCGGATCATCGCCCTGGCCGTGGCTGTCATAGGTCTGGGGCTGGTTCCGGTGCTTCGGCTGCTGGTGAAATCGACCATCGACCAATATCATCTTGTGCTGTATTATCTGATGTTTTTGGCCAACTCCGTTTGCTCCTACCTTTTGGTGTACAAAAGCAGTATTATCCATGCGGACCAGAAGCGCTACCTTATTTCCAGATATGAGATATGCTTCAAATTTCTCACAGTGGCGGCGCAGATCATGGTGCTGCTCCTGTTCCGGAATTTTACGGTGTATCTGTTCATTCAGATTGCCATGACCGTCGTGAGCAACCTGTTCATATCCCGGAAGGCAGACCAGCTCTATCCGTTCCTGAAAGAGAAGGCACCTCTGGAGCCGGAAACGAAAAAGAATATCTTCCGGGATGTGCGCCATATGTTCTCCTATAAGGCGGGGGGACAGCTGCTGAACAGTACGGATAACCTATACATTTCTACGCTGATCTCCACGGCCACTGTTGGCCAGTACGACAACTATGTGATGATCCAGGGAATGGTGTCGGCCTACACCACGATCATCTCCCAGTCGGTGCTGGGATCTCTGGGCAATTTGAATGCCACCGGAGACCGGGCGCAGAAGAAGCGGGTCTTTGACATTTACAGCATGGGCTTCAGCTGGATCGCCGCATTCTGTATGGCGTCCCTGCTGGTCCTATACAACCCCTTTATTCTATTGTGGGCCGGGGAAAAGTGGCTGCTGCCGATGGATACGGTGGCAGTCATCTGTCTGAATTTCTTCCTGCCCAATGTTTTGGTGCCGGTTTGGAATTTCCGCAATACCTCCGGGCTGTTCCGAGAGACAAAAAATATCCTTCTGTACGCTGCGGCGATCAATCTGGTGCTGTCCTATTTTCTGGGAGTCAAATGGGGGCTGACTGGCATTCTGGCGGCGACCTCCATTTCCAGACTTCTGACCTCTTTCTGGTTTGAGCCCTATATTCTCCACAAGAAGATATTCGAGACCTCATGTGCACCCTTCTTTCTGCGGCAGGGAGCGTGCCTTGGCATTGTAGTGCTGTCCTTTGCAGCCATCACCCTGGTCAGCAGCCTTTGCGGCTTGGGCGTGTGGGGGGATTTCTTCCTGCGGGGCGTTCTGTGCCTGGTGATCCCCAATGGGCTGCTTCTGGCCCTCAACTTCCGGACGGAGGCCTTTGGCTACCTGAAGGAAAAACTGCTGAAAAAGCTCGGAGGCTGATATGCGTTCGCAAAAGCTGTTGGAAACCTATGCCGGGGACATCCTCCATTCCAAGGGCATGGACATGGAGAAGCGCTTTTTCCAGCACGGCACTGTGACGGTCTTTGACCACAGCGTGGCGGTTGCGCTGATGTGCCTGCAATTGGCGGCACTGCTGCGGCTGCGGACGGACATACGCTCCCTGGTCCGGGGAGCGCTGCTCCACGACTATTTCCTCTACGACTGGCACATCAAGGAAAAGGGCCGGCCGCTCCACGGCACCCACCATGCCCGCTGGGCCATGAAAAATGCGGAGCGGGACTTCGGCCTGAACAAGATCGAGCGGAATATGATATTGGCGCATATGTTCCCGCTGAATCTGACCCTGCCCAGGTACCGGGAGAGCGTGCTGCTGTGCACGGCGGATAAGCTCTGCGCCCTGCGAGAGACCGCCCGAGGGGTGCTGCAAAGAAAAAAATAGGGCCGCCCTTTCGAGTCCCGCCACAGATATCAAAAAACAGGACACCCCTTTAGGGGTGTCCTGTTTTTTGGTGCCGGTGGTGGGACTCGAACCCACACGATGTTGCCACCAAAGGATTTTGAGTCCTCCTCGTCTACCATTCCAACACACCGGCAGAAACGAGTCCGGGAAAACCCGGATAGCTTTTATAGAATAACATATCCGGCGGAAAAATGCAAGAGAAATGTTTTGCAAAAGAACGGGAGAAATTGCTTGACATCTATGTACTTCCGGGGCATAATAGAGATGGTTACATAATACATTTACTGTCTGTGTTATGGCAGAGATGGGGGCGGAAGGATGAAAACCAGAAAACGGCTTGGTGTCCTGCTTGGGCTGGGGGGCCTGGTGCTGGCAGCGGCTGCGGTGATCGGCGGGCTGCTGATCGCGCGAAACTATGTGTTCCTGGACGGAAGACCCTACAGTGTTCAATCGGAAACACTGGACCTTTCCGGTATGCAGAACCCGGAGCTGGAGAAGCTCACCCGGTTCCCACAGCTGAAAAGTGTAGATCTGCGCGATACCCATATTACACTGGAGGAGCATAGCCATCTGGCGGCGGCGCTGCCGGAATGCAGCATATCCTGGCAGGTGCCCTTTCATGGGGAATACCTGGAGCTGGATACCCAGTCTGTTTCCATAACAACGGTCCTTCCGGAGGATGCGGAGGCGCTGGCCCAGCTGCCGGCCCTGAAAACGGTGGACTGCACCGGGTGCGAGGATCTGGAGATGCTGGCCCGGCTGAGAAAGGGCCTGCCGGAATGTGAGGTCCTCTATACCCTTTGCCTGGACGGCCAGACCCTTGACCAGGATACGAAGGAGCTCCGGCTGGAGCATGTGGACCTTCCGGCGCTGCGCCGGGCCTTGCCCTGCCTGCCCGGGGTGGAGCGGCTTACGGCAGTGGACTGGACGCCGGAGCCGGAGAGCGTGGATTCTCTGCGGAAGGAATTTCCCGGGATCGGGCTGTTTTTTGAGTGGGACGACCGGCTGCTGCCCCTGGATGAGGAGACAACGGCGCTGGACCTGAATAGCTGGCCCCTGACGGCTGCGGCTGCGGAAGGGCTCCTGGGCTGCTTTCCAAAGCTGGAGCAGGCAAAAATGCTCGATACCGGCTTGACGGATGAAGAGCTGTTTGCCCTGTGCGATGCCTTCCCCAATTGTGGATTCCTGTGGGAGGCCTCCTTCGGCCCCGTCCGGGCGCTGACGGATGTGGAGGAGATAGACATCTCCGATTATCCCGTGGAAGATCCTGCATGGGTCGAGTCCCTGCTGCCCTATTTTCCCAGGCTGCAAAAGGTGGTCATGTGCCGCTGCGGGCTGGACAATGAGACCATGGACGCGCTGAACCGTCGGCATGAGGATGTGAATTTCGTGTGGGAGGTCAGCGTCGGGGTGGTAAAGGTCCGAACGGACACCGATTATTTTGCACCGGTGGTCACGGGCAAGCACGTCTACGAGGGAGAGATGGACAATCTGAAATACTGCCCGGATATCATTGCGGTGGACGTGGGCCATATGGGTCTGAAGACCTGCGATTGGGCAAGATACATGCCCAAGCTGCAATATCTGATCATTGCGGACAGCGGCATTTCGGACATTTCCGCCCTGGCGGAGTGCAAGGAGCTCATCTTCCTGGAGATGTTCCTGACCCCTGTAAAGGACTACAGCCCGCTGCTGAGCTGCAAAAAGCTGGAGGACCTGAATATGTGCTATACCTATGGCGACCCGGAGCCCATCAGCAAAATGACCTGGCTGAAGCGGCTGTGGTGGACGAAGATCCCCTACACCTATCGGGATATGGCGCAGTACCTGCCGGATACTCAGGTGGTGCTGGACTCCGGCTCCTCCACCGGCTATGGCTGGCGGGACGGCGCTCACTACAAGGAGCAGCGGGATATTCTGGGAATGTCCTATCTGGTGGGCTGAGAAGGTGCGAAACGGGCTTCCACTTTTTTCCTGCAATTAAGAAAACGTTAATAGTTTTCGGGACTTCCGTGCTTGACAGTCTGCGAAAGAACGGGTATAATAGGTTACAGAAAGTTACATTTTAGCAAAGATTTGGTTTTATGCATACCGGTCTTGCCGAAATCGGGAGGTATATCCATGAAAAAAAGCGTCTACATAGCCATTGTCTCCGTTCTGGCAGTGGCGTTGCTGGGCAGCGCCATCTATCTGTTCAGCTACTTCTGGCAGGGAAAGAAATCCGAGGATGCCTACGACAAGCTGCGCAACGACGTGACGGCTTCCACCGGAGAGGCCCCCACCACCACCGCGCCCGAGACGACGAATCCCGGTGAGACTACGGAATTCATCCCAGACCCCAATGAGACCGCGCCGGAGGAGACCTTCCCCCTGAACGTGGACTATCAGGGCTTCTATGACAAGAACAAAAACGATGATTTTGTGGGCTGGCTGCGCATTGAGGGCACCAAGCTGGATTACCCGGTGATGCAATCCTCCGCGGACAATGCCAACTACTACCTCTACAGGGACTACAATGGCGCCAACAGCAGCCGCGGCAGCATCTATGCCCGGGAGGAGTGCGACATCTTCACCCCCAGCGACAATATCACCATGTACGGCCACAATATGAAGGACGGCTCCATGTTTGCTGCCCTGAATGCCTATGTGAACAAGTCCGCATTCGACAATAACCCGCTGATCTTCTTCGATACTTTCAATCACAAGACCGGAGAGGTTGGCTACCATGTGTACAAGATCTTCGCCGTCTTCAAGACCACGGCCAACCTGGGCGAGGGCTTTACCTACCAGAAGTTTGAGAATGCTGCCAATCAGGAGGAGTTCGACAAGTTCGTCTCCACCTGCAAGAGCATGAGCTTCTACGATACCGGCGTGACCCCGCAGTATGGCGACAAGATGATCTGCCTGTCCACCTGCGAATACACCCTGGACAATGGCCGCCTGGTTGTTGCGGCAGTGCGCATCAGCTGATTTTTTCAGAGCAGCACCGCGCAATTCGTCTGCGGCAGTCAACGGATCTTTCCACCGGCTGTGCGGTTCTGAGAGCGGGAGATACACAGAGTATTCCTCCGCGTTCGGAACCGTCCTCCGATGAAAAAATCTCTCGTTGGCTGCGCTTGCCGGATTGCGTGGTGCTGCCCTATTTCCCATCGGGATAGAATAGGCTATTACCTTTGTCATAGACTATTCACACTTCGTCTCTTTACTTTATAGCAAAAAAATGCTATAATCTCCCCCAAAGGAGTTGATTTCTTGCATCGTTTTTTGGAAGAATTGAAGGACTTTAGCAAAAAGGCCGACTGGGTGCTGCTGACGCTGTGCCTGGTCACCTCGGGCTTCGGCCTGATCGTCATGGCCAGTGCCACCAGCGCGGAGAAGTTCGGAAGCAACACAAAATATATCATCATTCAGCTGCTGGCAATCGCCTTGGGCGTTCTGATGTTTGCCATCGTGTCCTCTATCGATGCGGATACCATCTCGGAGAACAGAATGCTTCTGACGGCCTTTAACATCTTCATCCTGCTGCTGCTGATCCCCTTCGGCACGGATAACAACACGGGCAACAAGAGCTGGCTGAAATTTCCGGGCATCCCCATCGCCATTCAGCCTGCTGAGATCTGTAAGATCACCTATATTCTGATCATGGCCTCGGTCATGTCTTCCCATCAGAACGATATTTCCAAGATCCCCTCGGTCATGCACATGGTTGTGCACCTGGGCATTCTGGTGGGACTGAACATGGTTTTGTCCGGCGACGCGGGCGTGTCTCTGATCTTCGTCTTCATCTTCATCGGCATGGCCTTTGCCGGCGGCGTGAGCCTGGTGTGGTTTGGCATTGCCTTTGCGGGCATTGCGGCGGTTAGCCCCATAGCGTGGAATTTGATGGGCGAATACCAGCGGCAACGAATATTGGTGCTTGTCAACCCGGAGTTCGACAAGCAGGGCCTGGGCGCACGGTACCACAGTAAGATCAACATGATGTCCCTGACCGGCGGCGGCCTGACGGGCCAGGGCCTGTTCAACGGCAACCGTACCCAGGGCGGTATGCTTTTCGCCCAGCATACGGACTATATTTTCTCCTCCGTGGGTGAGGAGCTGGGCTTCTTTGGCTGCTGCGCCATTATCATCCTGGAGCTGCTGATCATTGCCCGCTGCATTCAGGTGGGTATGCGCAGCCCGGAATATATGCGGCGGCTTATCTGCTTCGGCGCTGCCTCTGCACTGATGTTCCAGCTGATGATCAATGTGGGCATGTGCATCGGCGTTATGCCGGTTATCGGCCTGACCCTGCCGCTGATCAGCTACGGCGGCTCCTCCACCGTTACCATCTATGCCATGCTGGGCCTGGTCTCCGGCGTGTATGCCCGACCAAAACCATTGAGCCACGAGCGCTATATTCAGCCCTTCCGCTCCTACGGATTGGCAAAGCGCTGAATCTTTCCGAGAGCTCCCCCAAGTGGGGAGCTCTTTTTGCGTTTATGGGGTAAAAGCGTCTCTTTTGAAACCTTTTATGAACATTTCACCCCAAGGATTGCAGGAAAAGAAACAATATGGTAATATGAAGGAAACATTTTGGAAAGGAAAACGGCTATGACCACAACCATATTGATCGTTGCGCTGGTGCTGATCCTCTGCGTGGCTGCGGAAAAATGCTCGGACCGGCTGGGACTGCCCGCTCTGATTCTGTTTATGTTCATCGGAATGCTCTGCGGCAGTGACGGAATCCTGAAAATTCAGTTTGCGGACTTCTCCCAGGCGGAGACCATTTGCTCCGTGTGCCTGGTGTTTATCATGTTTTACAGCGGCTTCAACACCAAGTGGAGCGCTGCCAAAAGCGTGGCAGGGAAGGCTGTGGCCATGTCTACCCTGGGCGTGGCGGCTACGGCGGGGCTGACCACCGTGGGGCTGCACTATCTGCTCCACTTCTCCTGGCAGGAGGGATTTCTGGTGGGAGCGGTGCTGTCCTGTACGGATGCTGCCAGCGTGTTCGCCATCCTGCGAAAGCACAAGCTGAACCTAAAGGAGGGCACGGCGTCTCTGCTGGAGGTGGAGAGCGGCAGCAATGACCCCATGGCCTATATGCTGACGGTCATTGCCGTGGGCCTGCTGGGCTTCGGGGAGCAGGGGAGCTTTGCCCTCCAGCTGGTGCTGCAATTGGTGGTGGGGCTGGCCGTGGGCTGCGCAGCGGCGTGGGTCAGTCGGAAGATGCTGGAGCGCTGGATCTCCGACGGCCTGGAAACGGTGTTTCTCATCGCCATGGTCCTGCTGTGCTATGGCGTTTCCAGCCTGCTGGGGGGCAACGCCTACCTGAGTCTGTACCTATTTGGCATTCTGCTGGGCAACCGGCCCATCCGCCAGAAGCGGACGCTGATCTCCTTCTTTGACGGTGTCACAAGACTTGCTCAGATTGCGGTGTTTTTCGTTATTGGCCTTTTGAGCTTCCCAAAGCAGATGCCTGCCAATCTGCCCATGGCGCTGGCGGTGTGCGGCATTGTCACCTTCCTGTCCCGGCCGATTGCCACCTATGTGCTGCTGCGGCCGGCGAAATGCAGCCTGCGGCAGATCGCCCTGGTCTCCTGGGCGGGGCTTCGGGGTGCGTCCAGCACGGTGTTTGCCATTATGGCGGTGGCGGCAGGGGTGACGATGCACAGGGACCTGTTCCATGTGGTCTTTACGGTGACGCTGCTGTCCGCCGCGGTCCAGGGCGGCCTGCTGCCCTGGGTGGCGAAGCGTCTGGATATGGTGGACGACAGCCAGGATGTGCGCAAGACCTTCAATGACTACCAGGAGGAGAGCGTCATGCACCTGGCCCGGGTGGAGATCACTCCGGGGCACCCCTGGGCGGATCACCGAATCCGGGAGATCCAGCTGCCGACGGGGTCTCTTGCGGTGCTGCTGCGCCGGGGGGACGAGAGCATCGTCACCCGGGGGGATACCGTGCTGCTGCCGGGAGACAGCCTGATCCTGAGTATGCCGCCCTACATTCCCACGGGAGAGGAGATGCTGGAGGAGACCGAGGTCCTGCCCGGAAATGAATGGGTCGGCAAAACCCTCCGGGAGCTGAATCTGCCGGAGGACAGGATCGTGGTGACGGTGCTGCGGCAGGGCAAGGCCATCATCCCGGACGGCAGCACGACCATCCGGCCGGGGGATACCCTGGTGCAGTACCGCAACCGGAGTGCAGCCCGATAGATAAGATTTTTGCACAGGCCCTGTGGACAGCTTCGGAAGGCCCAAAAAAGAAAATGGATATTTCCGGAAATTCACAGAAAAATCCATTGTAATTTTTGACTTATTGAAGTATAATGTTTCGCAGACGACCCTTCGAAAAAATAAGGGCCGTCAAAAGATTCTGTAAAACAAAGAAAGAGGTGTTTGCCATGGAGAAACCGGTTCAGATAACCATGCTTGGCAAATTCACGATATATGGCGACGGCTTGGCCAGACCACGGCTGGTCAGCCTGACGGGGCGGTCCAGACGGCTCTGGATTCTGGTGGTATACCTGATTCTGAATCGGGAGCGGGGTGTGCCCGCTCAGGAGCTCATCGACTGGCTCTGGCCCGAGGCCACGGGAATCAACCCGGTCAGCACGCTGCAAAACAACATCAGCCGCGCCAGAAATGCCCTGGAGGAGCTGGGGCTGGAGGATGGAAAGCGGCTCATTGCCAATACCTCCGGTACCTATTTCTGGGCACCGGACCGGGAAACCGAGCTGGACTGCGAGCACTTTGCCAGCCTTGCAGAGGAAGCGCTGAGCTGTGCGGACCGGGGCCAGGCCATTGCGCTGGGGCAGGATGCGGCGGAGGCATACACTGCCGACTTTCTGCCGGACTGCCAGGACGAGCCCTGGTTCCGGGAGCAGGCGGAGAAATACCGCACCCTGTACCATCGGCTCTGTACCACGGTGACGCGCTGGCTGATCGAGGACGGGCGGTATGCCGAGGCGGACAGCCTGTGCGCGGACGCCGCCGAACGAGCCCCCCTGGACCAGGTGCTTGTGACCCTGTGGATGCAGGCGCTCCGGCTGAACGGTATGCCGGAAAGGGCACTGGCCCGCTACGAGGAACTGTGCGCTGCGCTGAGCGCTGCAGGACAGTCCCCTGCAGCAGAGCTGGAAATGGAGAAGGTCGTTGCACAGCAGGCAATTCGGGGCCTGCCGTCGGACAGTACCCGCCTGCTGCATTCGCTGATCAAGGAGGAAGATGACCGGAGGGCAATGCTCTGCGACAGCGGGGTCTTCCAGGAGTTCGTCCGCCGTCAGCTGCGGGAGCTCCGCCGGGGCGGGGAAGCGCAGCTGCTGTCCTTCCGCATGGCCGCCGATGCCGGCCATGCCAAGGTCCGCGGCGACAGCATGGCCCATATGGAGAATATCCTGCTGACCTCCTTGCGCGGGGCTGACCCTGTGACCAGAGGCGGCGTGGACCTGTTCCTGGTGCTGCTGCCGGGAGCCAGCCGGGAAAACGGAAAGACCGTGGCCGAGCGCGTCCTGCACCGCTATGAGCAGGAGCTGCCCGTCGGCTGTGAAAAATTTGTGTATCAGGTCATGGACCTGAACGGCGAGGAAGCCAAGTAACCGTTCCATATAAAAGCATCTCCGGGAGGCGCGCGGCCTTCCGGAGATTTTTTCGCAGGATACGGAATGCCCGGTCCCCTGTTTGCAAGGGACCGGGCGGATTTTTTAGGCGTCGGACTTACTTTGCCGCAATGGCGTCGGCTGCCAGCTTGCCGGAGGTGATGGCCCAGGCGTTATTTGCGCCGGAGGGGGAGTCATCGCCCATGACCTGGCCGCAGTTCTCACCGGCGGCGTAGAGACCGGCAATGGGGCTGCCGCTGGTGCGCAGAACCTGCATACTGGTGTTGACCACCAGGCCGCCCATGGTGGTGGCGAAACGGGGCTTCTGCTCGATGATGTAGTAGGGGCCGTCGCCAATTGGCATGGTGAGATAGGCCTCGGCTCTGCCGAAGTCCTCGTCCACACCGGCGGCAACGAAGCCGTTGTACCGCTCCACGGTGGCCTTCAGCGCGTCGGCATCAATACCGGCTGCGGCGGCTGCCTCCTCCAGAGTCTCGCCGTGGGCGAAGACGGGGGTAGTGGTGCCGTTGGCTTCCAGATACTTCTCAATGTCGCTTTCGGAGATACCGGCTTCGCTGAGCTTGGACTTCCAGACGGCGAAGGTTTCGCTGTCCAGCAGCAGGAAGAGCTCACCGCCGGTCTGCTGGAGCTCGGTTTCCAGAATGGTGCGGTTGCTGGCCTTTTCGTTGACCACGCGGCTGCCTTCCCGGTTCACCAGAATGGCGCTCATGGTCCAGCCTGCAATGTTGCCCGCAATGGTGGACTTGGCAAGGCCGGTGTCCACCTCAATACCGTTGGGGTAGCGCTTGCCGTACTCCATGTTGGCGGTCTGGGCGCCCACGGCCTGGGCCATCTGGATGCCCTCACCGGTGGAGGTGGCGGGACCGTAGTACAGGGCGGACTTCATTTCCTCCGTCAGCATTTCCTTGTTGTTGCCGTAGCCGCCGGTGGCAAGGATCACATTGGCGGCGGAGACGGTGTAGTCGGTATTGCCGTCGGTGGACACGGCCTTGACGCCGACCACGGCGCCGTTGTCATCGGTGATCAGGGACTCCACCTTGGTGCTCAGGTAGACCTCTGCGCCGCTGTCGGCCACGGCCTTGCGCATGGTCTCGGCAAAGCCTGCGCCGCCGCCGGTGTAGGCCAGTTCCCGGTTATGGGTGTATTCGCCCAGCTGGTGCAGGCCCTCTGCAAAGCCCACGCCGCAGTGCTCCACCAGCCAGTCGGTGGCAGAGCCCACGTTTTCGGCAAACAGAGTCAGGATCTCTTCGTTGTTCTTGTTTGCGCCGTTGGCCTGGAAATCGGCCACCATGGATTCCACGCTGTCGTCGGTGACGCCGTTTTCGGCCTGGAGCTTGGAGCCCATAATGACCTGGTTGCCGCCGGAGACGGAGATCGCGCCGCCCAGGAAAGAGGCCTTTTCAAAGAGAATGACGTGCTTGCCCTGCTCGGCCAGACGGACCGCAGCAGTCATACCGGCACCGCCGCCGCCCACGACTACCACATCGGCGGTCAGCTCCTTGGAGCTGTGCTCTCCGGCGGCAATGGCCACGTTTTTCAGGGCTTCCACATCGCCGCCGGCCTTGGCAATGGCATCGGCCACAGCGGCTACAATGCCCTCGCTGGACACGGTAGCGCCGGAGACGGAGTCCACGCCCAGGCTCTGGGTAGCCACAATGGCGGCAGGAATGTCTGCGATGGCCCCGTCACTGATGCCGGGGGTCTCATCGTGGTGGACGATCTGAATGGCTTGGATGGTGTCTTCATTGACGGTGACCGCTACGGTGATGTCGCCGTTCCTGCCCGCGCCGACGCCTGTATAGGTGCCGGGGGTATAGCTGCCTGTGCCGACAATGGGGACGGGCTTATTTATGGCCTTGGTCAGTGCATACACACCGGCAAAAACAGCCAGGATCGCCAGATAGATCCCCAGGAAGGCCCAGGTGTTTAAGGGACGCTTGGTTTTCTTCATGGTTTCTTCTCCTTTTTTGGAATGAAAATATATTACCATGTTTATTGACAGATTTCAACAGAGAAAATGGAGTTTTCACAAGAAATGACGCAGAAAATTCTGGAAATCGGTCCGTGGGCCCGGGCAGTCCTGTGACTTGCATTTGTGCTTCAGATATGGTAAAATATCCGAAAATACGTTTCATTGGAGGCAATGGCATGATTCTCATCTCCTGTGTGGAAAATGCCCTGGGTCTGCGGTTCAACCACCGGCGGTGCAGCCGGGACCGGGCGGTGTGCGGGCGAATTCTGGAGCGGTGCGGAAACGAGCTCTGGCTGGCACAGAGCAGCGTAGGGCTCTTCCAGGCCTTCCCGGAGGCGGTGCTGCACCCGATTTCCGATCCGTCCCAGGCTCCGGAGGGGGCTTATTGCTTCTGGGAAGGGCCTGCCGGGGATGTGGAGCCTGAGAGGCTGCTGCTCTATTTCTGGAACCGGGATTACCCGTCGGATGAGAAGTTTGCCTTCCCGGGCGGGGAGGAAGCCTGGCATTTGGCGGAAGAAACGGAGCTGGAGGGCTTTTCCCATCCGGACATTACAGAACGGCGATATGAAAGAGGAGAATAGCCATGGCGAAAACCGCAAAGAGAAAATATACCCTGCCCCAGATCCTGCTGCTGGCGGTGCTGCTGATCGCAACGGCCCTTTACCGGTATTACTACGGCGGCGAGCAGATCATTTCCCTGGAGGACATTCCGGAATACTCCGGCGAGGCCTATGTGGCCATCAACGGCAATCAGCCCTTCTTTGCGGAGGCGGACGACACGACCGTATCCTATGAGACCTATTCGCCACTGGACGGCCTGGGCCGCTGCGGCGTGGCTGAGGCCAACGTGGGGCAAGACCTGATGCCCACGGAAGCCCGGGGAAACATCAGCTCTGTGAAGCCCACGGGCTGGCATTCCTCCAAATACGACTTCGTGGACGGCAAAAGCCTCTACAACCGCTGCCACCTCATCGGCTACCAGCTGACGGCGGAGAACGCCAACAAGCAGAATCTCATTACCGGCACTCGATACCTGAATGTCATCGGTATGCTGCCCTTTGAAAACATGGTGGCGGACTACGTTCACGAAACAAACAACCATGTGCTCTACCGGGTGACGCCCATTTTTGACGGGTCTGATCTGGTGGCCCGGGGGGTGCTGATGGAGGCCTGGTCCGTAGAGGACGGGGGCGACGGAGTCTGCTTCAATGTCTATTGCTACAATGTCCAGCCCGGGGTGGAAATTGATTACGCCACCGGGGACAACTGGGCGGCGTGAGGCAAAGCCATGCGGGAAGTGAATTTGACCCAGGGGCCGATTTTAAGCCGCCTGGTGCGTTTCAGCCTGCCTATGATCGCGGGTAATATGCTCCAGCAGGTCTATAATCTGGTGGATACCCTGGTGGTGGGCCGGGGCATTGGAGCCAACGCCCTGGCGGCTGTGGGCTCTGCCTATACGCTGATGACCTTTCTGACCTCCATCCTGATCGGACTGTGCATGGGCAGCGGTGCGTTTTTCTCCGAGGACTATGGCGCAGGAGACACAGGGCAGCTGCGGCAGGATGTGCTTTTGTCCTTCTGGTTCATTTTCGGAGTCTCCCTGCTGATCTATGGGGTGATCTACCCGGGCATGAATCCCATTTTGCGCCTGCTGCAAACGCCGGAAGAGCTGATGGCGCTGATGCAGGAGTATGTGCGCGCGGTGTTTGCGGGGATTTTCTTTGTGTTCCTGTATAATTTCTTTGCCTATCTTCTGCGGTCCATGGGCAATTCGGTGGTACCGCTGGTGTTTCTGGCGGTGTCGGCGGTGCTGAATATCGCTCTGGATATCTGGTTCGTCATGGGCCTTTCCCTGGGAGTGGCCGGTGCGGCCTGGGCCACGGTGATCTCCCAGGCGGTTTCCGGCCTGGGGATCGCTGCCTACAGCTTTCGGAGGCTTCCCTGGCTGTGCCGGGGGCGCGGAGGCTGGGACTGGGGCCGCTTTGCGCACATTGTCAAGAATGATGTGGCTACGGGCATTCAGCAGTCCGTTATGAATTTCGGCATCCTCATGATCCAGGGCATGGTGAACAGCTTCGGCACGGTTATCATGGCGGCTTTCGCTGCGGCGGTGAAGATCGATACCCTGGCCTATATGCCCGCCCAGGAATTCGGAAATGCCTATTCTCTCTTCGTCTCCCAGAACTTTGGCGCGGGGGAGCGGGAGCGCATCCGCAAGGGCACAAAAATGTCCTTTGCCCTGTCCGCCGCCTTCTGCGCCTTGGTGTCCTGCGGCATTTTCCTGCTGGCCCCGCAGCTTATGAGCTGCTTTGTAGACCCCGGCGAGAGGGAGGTCATCGCCCAGGGAGTCCGGTATCTGCACATTGAGGGGGCGGCCTATGTGGGCATCGGGGTGCTGTTCCTCTGGTACGGTTATTTCCGGGGCATTCGCAGACCGGAGATCTCTCTGGTGCTGACGGTGATCTCCCTGGGCACCCGGGTAGTGCTTGCCTATGCCCTGGCGCCCAGAACGGCCCTGGGGGTCAATGCCATCTGGCTGGCGATCCCCATTGGCTGGGTCTTGGCGGATGGGGCAGGCCTCTGGTTTTATGCAAGACGAAGACATAAGGAAGGATGAAGAAATATGGAAGAACAGGATATTTTGAAGCTTGCCCGGGAGACCGGATTTGAGGCGGCGCTGCTGCCGGCAAGCCAGGTGCCTACGGATGCAAAGTTTCGCCCCTTCTGCGAGGAAAACCGCTGCGGGCAATACAATGCTAATTACTCCTGCCCGCCTACCTGCGGAACTCCGGAGCAGATGGGGGCAAGGATCTACGCGGGAAAGACAGCTCTGGTGCTGAAAACCGACTGGCCCATTGAAAGCTACGCGGACACGGCAGCCATCAAGGACGCCAAGCTCTCTCACAACCGGGCCATGCTCCGCCTGAACGAGACCCTTCATGGCCTCTGCGCAGGGGGCAGCTGCTGCTGCCTGTGTTCTCCCTGCCGGATGAAGGCAGGGAAGGAGTGCCTGTACCCCGAGCTGCGGTTCAGCTGCATGTCCGCCTACTGCGTAGACGTGGCAGAGCTGGCCAAGCGCTGCGGCATGGACTTCCGGTGGGATACGAAGCTTTTGTCGGTGTATAGCATGATCGTGCTGTAAAATTCAAAAAGCAGAGGCGCGGGCCTCTGCTTTTTCTTATAGTTCCCAGGCCATCTGGGCCGCCCCCCACAGGGCGTCGTGGGCTGGGCAGATCACCGGCCCCTGGGGGGAGAGCGTTGCTTCTACCCGGCGGCGGTAGAGGTTGTCCTGGCTGAGCAGTCCACCCAGCAGGGCTATGGGGCGGTTTTCCAGCGCCAAACGGCGCTGCACGGCCCATACCAGCTGCCGGAGTTCTTCGGCACCCCGGTCCAGAATTTCCAAGGCCGTGGCGTTTCCGCCCTCTGCCAGCTCCAGAGCAATGGAGGCAAAGCGGGCAATGGCGGCCTTATCCGTGCTCTTATTGTAGACAAAGGACACGATGGCGCTTCCTTCGCAAGCTCCAAGCTTGGCGCAGACGGCGTTTAAAAGGCGTGTGTCCGTGCTTCGACCGTCCAAAGCCCGGACGGCAGCGGAGAGCACGTCCCGGCCCAGAGCGTAGCCGCTGCCGCCGTCATCGATCAGGTGGCCATAGCCGCCGCTGCGGGCGGTGGCTCCGGCGGCGTTTTTTCCAAAGCAGATGGAGCCCGTGCCCGCAATCACCGCAAGGCCGGGGCCGTCCATGGCCCCCCGCAGGGCGATCTCCTGGTCTCCGCAGAGCTTCCATTTCCCGGAAAAGCCTGCCCGATCCAGCTCCTCGGAGAGGATGCGGCCCACATCCGGGTTGGAGATCCCTGCCCCGCCTACGCAGAGCTTTTCACAGTCCGCCATGTCTCCGCAGGCGGCGAAGACCTCCTGCAAACGGCCCCGAAAGGCCGCTTCGCCAATGGCGTTCAGATTGAAGGGGCCGAATTCCAGCCGTTCCAGAAGACGGTTGTCGGAGGTGCGAAGCTCCAGGCGGGTATGGGTACCGCCGCCGTCGATTCCAGCAATGATCATTTTCAGCACCTCACAGCCTTACGGGGCAGCGCCCCTTGGCCTCGCCGCCGCCAAGGACCTGGGCCAGAGCGGCCAGAGCGGGTTCGCTGTAGTCATAGGCAGCCAGGAGCCAGAGACCTTCCGGAAGTGCGGTCAGGTCGTAGGGGTTTCGCATGGCAGCCACGGCCATGGGCTTTCCCAGGGCTGCCAGAGCATTGGCCAGGGCCAGCTGTCCCCGGAACAGGTGGGCATTGCAGGTACCCAGGACAACGGTATCGCAGTCCTGGGCTGCGGCCAGAGCGCCCTGAATGTCCGCTTCCGTGGGGTCTTTGGGCGTGACAAGGTGCTTTCCACCGAAGTGTCGGCCCAGATAGCCTGGGAAGGTTGCCGCTGCGCCGGCCTCGTTGCCAACACCGGAGGCCCGATAGTCGGCGCAGCCGCAGAAGAAGGTCTTTTCATTGACGGGGAAGCGTCTGCCCCGGATTTCGGTCACGGCATCCCGGGCCAGAATCTCTGCCGTCGCCCGGTCTTCGGGAAGATCACAGAGGCCGGGCTCTGTTTCCGGGAAGAGCTGCTGCTTATAGCGCAGAATGCGCGCTACGGATTCCTGAATTTCATCCAAATTCAGCTTGCCTGCTTCACCCGCTTCCAGAAGGGCCTGGGCGGAGGCCTGCTCCAAGTCAAAGGTCGCGGAAAGCTCTGCCAGGTCCACACCGGCCTGAATGGAGGCGACGACACCATTGGCTGTGCCGAAATGGTCCTGAATGGCCAGCATTTCCATGCAGTCCGTCAGAATCAGCCCCTGAAATCCCAGCTTTTCCCGGAGAAGGCCTGTGACCATCCGCCGGGACATGGTGCAGGGCAGTCCGTCGGGCTCCAGGGCAGGGAAGAGCACATGGCTCATCATAATGGCCGGAACGCCCTGGGCAATGGCCCGGCGGAAGGGGATCAGCTCCAGCGCTTCCAGCTCCTGCTCGGTCTTGTCCACGCGGGGAAGCCCCAGGTGGCTGTCCACTGCCGTGTCTCCGTGGCCCGGAAAATGCTTGGCGCAGCACAGAACGCCGCTGCCCTGGTAGGGCGCCAGAGAGGCGCAGCCAAAGGCGGCCACAGCCTCCGGGTCATCCCCAAAGCTGCGCACGCCGATGACCGGGTTATTGGCATTGGAGTTCACGTCCAGCACCGGGGCCATATTAAAGTTGGCTCCCAACCCCTTGAGCTGTCGGACGGTGATCTCGGAAGCCAGACGGGCATTTTCCGGATTGCCCGTTGCGGCCAGGGCCATGGCCCCGGGCACATTGACTGCGTCCTTTGGCAGACGGCTGACCATGCCGCCCTCCTGGTCGATGATGACGAAGGGAGGATAGCCGGTCTCCTCCAGGATCAGTGCCCGGATCTCATCACACAGCCGCCGCAGCTGGTCGGCGGATTCCACATTGCGCAGGAAGAGAATGACGTTGCCGATTTTGTATTTTCGAATCAGGGCCTTGAATTCAGGGGACAGGCTGGTCCCGTGAAAGCCGAATACCAGCTTTTGCCCCAGCATTTGTGTCAGTGTCATTGGTGTTCACTCCTTTGGATAGCGTTCATAAGCTGCTTTGCGCGGCCGGAACCGGGCGCTCTCCTCGGCGTAGCGGGCAAGCAGGGTATCCGCGTCCCAGTCCGGCTTTTCAAAATCCCGGTGCCCGGCGAGCAGGGACAGGAAAATTTTTCCGTCCTCCCGCACGGGGGGCAGAAACGCGAAATCTTTGGGATACATCCTCCGCAGCAGGTCCAGCAGACGAACGCCCATGGCTACGGGCTCCAGAATCGTCTCGTTCAGGATGTGCAGCTGAATGCCGCCGCAGAGCACGCCCTGGTGCTTGGAGGCGGTGGGGGTGAAATAGACGGGGGTTGCCTCCAGGCCCGGGCAGCCCAGGGCGTTGAAGGCTTTGCAGAAGGCCTCCGCCTGGATGAAGGGCGCGCCGATGATGCCGAAGGGATCTCCGGTGCCCCGGCCCTCGGAGCAGTTGGTGCCCTCAATCAGGCAGGTGCCGGGGTAGAGCAGGGCGGTCTCAAACCGGGGAATGCCCATGCTTGGCATGACCCAGCAGTGGCCCCAGTCCCGGAAGGTCATGGACCTGGTGAGCCCGGCACAGGGGATGATATGCAGGTCGCAGCCGCAGTGCAGCTCCCGGTTCATCATCTCCGCCAGCTCGCCGCAGGTCAGTCCGTAGCAGACGGGCATTTCGTAGCCGCCCACAAAGCTGATGACCTCCGGCCGCACAATGCCGCCCTCCACCCGGTCGCCCAGGGGATTGGGCCGGTCCAGCACCACCAGGCGCTTCCCCGCGGCGGCACAGTCCTCAATGCAGTAGCGCAGGGTGGTCAGAAAGGTGTAGTACCGGCAGCCCACGTCTGCAATGTCGTAGACCAGGGTGTCAAAAAGGGCCAGGGTCTCCCGGGACAGCCGCTTGGAGTCCTTGGTATAAAGGCTGCGGACGGGCAGGCCGCTGCCCTCGTCGAGCTCGTCAGCGAAGAGAGCCCCGGCGGCCTTGTCCCCCCGGACACCGTGCTCCGGGGCCAGCAAAAGCTGCAAATTGCAGCACTGCTTCAGCACATCTATTGTGGGCACGTTTCCGCTGGTGCGGCCGGAGGGGCCGGTGAGCAGGGCCACCCGCCCGGTGAACAGATTTTCAAATTCCGCAACGCGGTCAGCTCCAAATAAAACCATATTTTTGCCTCCTTGACAACCGGCTTCCTGCCGGATAAACTAAAGTCAAAATCTACCATTTCCTTTTGAAGGAGGAAACGAAATGCAGCATCCTTTTGTATCCCTTTGGGAGAAGCCCTCCCGGCTGGTGGTGGGCCTTATGAGCGGCACCTCTGCCGACGGTGTGGACGCCGCCCTGACCCGCATTGCAGGCTCCGGCCTGGATAGCCGGGTAGAGCAGCTGGGCTTTTATTTTCAGCCCTTTGATGATGCCACCCGCCAGGAAATCCTGGCGGTTTGCGGCGGTGATTTCGGCGGCAGCCGGGAAATCTGCCTGCTGGGCACCCACCTGGGCAAGCTCTATGCCCAGGCGGTCCGGGAACTGCTGAAAAAAACCGGAACCGAAAGGATTGACCTGATCGGCTGCCACGGCCAGACCGTCTGGCACATTCCGGAGCAGACGCCCTACTTAGGCGGCACCGTCCGGGGCACCCTGCAGATCGGCGACCCATCCTACCTGGCCGAGGAATTCGGCTGCCCGGTGGTCAGCGATTTCCGCATCCGGGATATGGCGGCAGGGGGGCTGGGTGCGCCCCTGGTGCCCTATACGGAATTCCTGCTTTACCGCAGCGAGACCGAGGACGTGGCCCTGCAAAACATCGGCGGCATTGGCAACGTGACGCTGCTTCCCGCCGGGTGTACCCTGGAAGAGGTCACCGCCTTTGATACGGGGCCGGGCAATATGGTCATGGATGCCCTGGTTTCCAGGATCACAGACGGGAATCTGGGCTATGACGACGGCGGAAAGCTGGCGGCCTCCGGCCATGTGATCCCGGAGCTGCTGGCCCATATGCTGGAAGACCCCTATCTTGCAAAGAAGCCCCCCAAGACCACCGGCCGGGAATACTACGGCAAGGCCTATGTGGATGCGCTGCTGGCCTCTGGCGATTATCCCTTAACGGATGTTCTGACCACGGCCACCCGGTTCACGGCGGAATCCATTGCCGTAGAGCTGCGGCGATTCGCCCCCCGGATGCCGGCCCGGCTGGTGGTGGGCGGCGGCGGAAGCCGGAATCCAACCCTGCTGCGCTTTTTGCAGGAGGCGCTGCCGGAGTGTCGGGTACAGATCCAGGAGGACCTGGGCTACGACAGCGATGCCAAGGAGGCGGTGGCCTTTGCCCTGCTGGCAAACGAGGCGCTCTTCGGCATCTGCAACAATGCCCCTGCCGCCACCGGCGCCCGCCACGGCGTGGTCATGGGCCGGATCAACCTGTGATCTTATCCGGCCAATACCTTTGCGATACGGCCGCCTGCTGCTTCCAGCAGGCGGTCTGCCGTTTCGGCATCCACACCGCGCAGAAGTATGACAATGGCTGTTTTTGGATGATAGCCGCACTGCTCCAGAGCATCGACGGCCTCTTCCTCCGTGCAGTCCGTGGCGCTGCATACGATGGTGACGCACCGGCGGACCAGCTTTTCATTGGAGGGCTTCACATCCACCATCAGGTTCCCATAGACCTTGCCCAGCTTGATCATGGCCCCGGTGGAGAGCATATTGAGCACCATCTTCTGGGCTGTGCCGGACTTCATGCGGGTGGAGCCGGTGACCACCTCCGGGCCGGGGGCAGGGGCGATGCCAATGTCGGCGAAGCTGTCCAGAATGCTGCCGGGGCAGCAGGTGACGGCAACGGTGGGGGCTCCCAGCTCCTTTGCATACTCCATGCAGCCCAGCACATAGGGGGTGCGGCCGCTGGCGGCAATGCCCACCAGCACATCCTTGCCGGAGAATCCAATGCCTTGCATGTCGGTTTTCCCCAGCTCCTTGCTGTCCTCGGCGCCCTCAACGGCCTTAAAGATGGCACCGTAGCCGCCGGCCATCAGAGCCTGGACGGTTTCCGGGTCTGTGGAGTAGGTAGGGGGGCACTCCACCGCGTCCAGAATGCCCAGACGGCCGGAGGTGCCAGCTCCGCAGTAGATCAGGCGGCCCCCTGTGCTCAGGCGGGCGGCGATCACGTCCACAGCCTCGGCAATTTTGTCGGTCACCAGGGCAACGGCCTCGGCCACCCGGTGGTCCTCCCGGTTGATGAGCTTCACCATATCCAGTGTGGACAGGGTGTCGATGTTCATGGTGTTGGGGTTGCGCTGCTCCGTGGCGATCTTCTGCAATTCTACCATATCAGATATCCTCCATTGTCTGCACCAGACGGTGCTGCTCTGCGGGGATCATGAAGCATTCGCAGTAGCCCTTCCGGCCCTGAATGCCCCGCAGACGTTTCAGATGGGAATAGTATTCTTTATAAGGGAAGCTGGTGGAATGGATTGCGAACCAGTGGTGGTCGATGGCCTTTTCCCAGAGGGCGTAGCCATCGGATACATCCAGGTAGACATAGGGCTCAAATCCCGGGGCATCCTCCCAGTTTTCGGCGAAATAGAGCTTTTGGGCAAAGTGCCGCGGCAGCTCCCGACGGAAGCCCTCAATGGCGGCATAGAACCAGGCATCTACAACGATGCGGTGGCAGGCGGCGTGGTCCTTGTGCATGCTCTGGGCGTGGTGGGTCACGATGATGTCGGGCTTCACCTTCCGGATGATGTCGCACACGGCGAAGCGGATCTCATCGTTGTCCGGTACCAGGCCGTCTTCATATTGCAGCACATAGGCCTCGCCCCCTAAGTCCCTGGCAAAGGCTTCGGCCTGGGCGATCTTGTCGGCACGGTAGGCGGCAATGTCTGCGCCAATTGGGGCTCCTTTTTCTCCGGCGGTCAGGGCCAGGGTGACGGCCTTGCCGCCGTGTACGGCGCAGGTGGCGAGCAGGGCGCCGGCGGTGAGCTCTGCATCGCCTACATGGGCGCCAATGGCAAGTACGGTGTGTGTTTTCATTTCTTTACAGCTCCTTCAGCATGACGCCAAAGGTCCGAACAATGCGGAACCCTGCGCCGAGATAGATAAAACGGGCGTGATTGTCTTCCCCTGTAAACAGGGACATATACTGGGAACCGACTTCCTTTTCCCGCTGCAAAAGCCGGTAAAACAGCAGCGTTCCCAAGCCGTGGCCTTCAAACTGTGGGGCAACGCCCAGCCCGGCGAAATACCCCCGGCCGGTGGCCTCCGGGTAGATGGGGCCGGTAAAGCCGGCGCAGCGGTTCCCCTCCAGGCCGACCAGCAGCTCCATGCCGCTTTTTCCGGCGGCGGGGATCTCTGCTGACCACATGGAATTGCCCAGGGCAGCTACCATTTCCTCCAGACCGACGTGCTTCTCCGGGTCGTACCTTGCTACGGTATAGCCGGAAGAGGCCATTTTTTCGGCTTTCTCCGCCACCCATGCAGGCATTTCAAAATCGGAGAGGTTTAAGTACATGGCGCATTCCCGGGTGCTTTCTTGATAGCCCAGGGCGAGCATCCGGTCGTGCAGGGGCAGATCCATGGCAATGCCCGGGGCGTTGTTGTGCTGATGGCCCGGGGTGCCGGGGATGATCCAGGGCAGACGGATGGGGTTGAAGAAGGTCACGGCGCTGTACTGCCGCCCGGCCTTCCGGAAGGCATCCTCCAGGGCCGTGAGCAGCAGGCCGGTATTTTCAGGCGTATCGGCCGCTGGGGCCAGGACAAGGCAGCTGACATAGCCACGGACATCTCCTTTGGGAATGCCGTCTCCCGTGCAGCCGTTGGTGAAGCCCAGAATCTTGCCCTGCTCCTCCAGAACAAAGGTATACTCCGGGGAAAAGTTGGGATGACCGGTGAGCAGCGTGCGGAAGGCGTCCTGCGACAGGGGGGCAAAGCCCATGGCGGTCCCGGCGGTGTTCCACAGGTCCAGCAGGGCGGCCTCGTCGTTTTGCATGTAATTTCGAATCATTTTCTCGCTCCTCATAGATACAGCCCCCACATTTTTGTGGGGGCTGCTTGGAAAAATCAGCCCTTAACGGCACCGATGGTGACGCCCTCCATGAAATACTTCTGCAAAGCAAAGAACATAACGAACATAGGCAGAGCGGAAACGGTGGCACCGGCCATCATGGGGGCAAAAAGGGTTTCGTTTGCAAATTTGAACTGCTTCAGACCGACCTGGATGGTATACATGGCCGGGTCGTTGGTCACCAGGAAGGGCCAGAAGAAGTCATTCCAGCTGGACATAAAGGTGTTGATAGCCATGACGGCCAGAACGGTTTTGGACAGGGGCAGGATGATCTTGATGAAGATCTGGAACTGGTTGCAGCCCGCGATTTTTGCGCTTTCGATCAGCGGTGTGGGCAGGCCGGAGAAGAACTGCTTGCACAGGAAGATGTTGTAGGCAGTGCACAGTCCCGGCAGAATTATGGCTGCATAGGTATTGGTCATGGAGAACTTCTGCACCATCAGGATGTACAGGGGGACCTGGGTCACCTGATAGGGAATCATCATGGCCACCAGGATCAGGCCAAACAGGAAGGAGCTGCCCTTGAAGCGGATCTTGGCAAAGGCATAGCCTGCCATGGAGGCGAAGATCACGTTGCCGATGACCACGCCGGTGGCCACCACAAGGCTGTTGAGAATCCACCGCAGGGAGTGATCGCTGAAGTGGAAGAAGGCATTAAAGGATTCCAGGGTCAGCCGGGAGGGGAGAATGGTGCGCATATTGCCTGCGGTGGCCACGTTGGGGCCAAAGGCCGACAGGAACATATAGCAGATGGGAAACAGCGTCGCCGCTGCCAGGACGATCAGAATGATGGCAATGATGGTATTGCGCAGGTAGAGCACCTTGCGGTTGTGCAGGTGCTGGGAATACAAGCCGGTTGTCGCCATTGTACCGCCTCCTTAGTATTCGACATCCACGCCCATGAGCCGGAACTGGAACAGGGACATGATGGCAATGGCAATTGCCAGAAGAATGGCCTGGGCACAGGCAAGACCGTACTTGCCGTAGACGAATGCGTTGTTGTAGATCAAAAGGCCGATCATGGTGGTGGAGTTGTCCGGTCCGCCGCCGGTCATCATATAGGCGTTCATAAACACCTGGAAGGAGCCGATAACACCGGTGACCAGCAGGAACAATGTGGTGGGCTTTACCAGGGGCCAGACGATATAGCGGACCTTCTGGAAGAAGGTGGCACCGTCCAGCTCGGCGGCCTCAAAATAGCTGTTGTCAATGCCCAGCAGCGCAGCAATGTAGGTGATGATCCGAACGCCGTGGCTGGAGAGCAGGGCCATGATGATCAGGGAGAGCATCGAGGTCTTGGTAGAGGAGAGCCAGTTCTGAGCCGGAATGCCGAAGACACCCAGAATGCGGTTAAAGATGCCGTCCGGAGAGGAATCATACAGCCACAGCCACACAACGGACAGCGCCACGCCGGAGGCAATGCCCGGCAGATAGTACATGGCCTTGAAAACGGACTGGGTTTTCTTTTTGAAAGGCATAATCATGACCGCAATGGCAAAGGACAGCAGCAGCGACAGGGGGACCACGATGACGGTATAGATAAGAGTATTCCCGGCAGCCTTGTAGAACAGGTTGAACTTGGAATACTTCAAAGTGTCGACGTAATTTTTCAGCCCCACAAATTCGGAGCCGAAGGGCTTGTAGTTGAAAAAGCTGGTATAGATGGCACTGAATACAGGATAGAGCGTGAAAACGCAGAAAATGATCATAGCGGCGGCAATAAAAATGTAGCCCCACAGATCGTCATTGGTGAATTTCAGTCTGCGGCCGGTCTTTTGCCGCTTCTGTTTTGTGCTGTTCATAGACCTACCTCCCAGGGTTAAAAATACCCACCCCACCAAGGTGGGGTGGGCTTCAAATCAATTAGCCGAGCTTGCCGGAAACGCAGTTCTCTTCACCGAAGGCGGCGTAAGCAGCCTCACAGATGTGGTCGTAAACTTCCTGAGCGGTGGTCTCACCGGACAGCAGCAGCTGGAACTTGGGAACGATCTGCTCGTCCATCAGCTTCTTGGCGGTGGCGGTCATCTCGGTGGTAACGCCCTCGGGAGGAGCCTGGACCATGGCGATGCAGCGGGCAGCGGTGGCCAGGTTGTCGGCGTCACGGCCCTCTTCCAGGACCAGTGCGTCACGGCCGGACTGGCAAACGGGATCCAGGTACAGTTCGTTCATGCAGGTGGCGATGCGCTCGCCGGAGCAGATGTAGTCCATGAACAGCAGGACGTTCTTCAGGTGCTCATCGGTGGTGTTCTTGTTCCGCATGGCAATCAGTCCGTCTACGGTGCCGTAGCAGGACTCTGCACAGCCGTCCATGGTGGGAACGGGCAGGAAGGCGTAGTCCATGGTCAGGGAGTTCTCAACGGCGGTGCCGTCGTTGGCTTCCAGAGCGGCATTGTTCTTCTTGAAGTTGTTCTCGAACAGAGGCATAGCCTTGCCGAAGATCATGGCGTTGCCGGTCTGGCACATGACCATACGCTGGCCGGCTTCCACGCCGTAGTTGGGCATATAACCGGACTTGGTCATTTCCTCAACGGCGGTGAGCATGGTGAGCATGTTCTCGGAGGTCATGGCGTACTTCAGATCGGGGGTGAAGGTGTTGCTCAAACCTGCGCCTGCGCCGAAGATATAGAGCATATCGGAGGCGGTGACGCCGGAGTTTGCGAAGACGAAGCCGTAGCAGCCGTCCTTGGTGCCCTGCTTGATGACATCCAGGAACTCCTCGTAGGTCCAGCCTTCCTTTTGAATCTTGGCAACGTCAATGCCCAGCTCTTCCATCATGGTCTTGTTGGCGCCGATGGACTGGATGGTCAGGTACAGGGGCAGGCCGTAGGTGGTGCCCTCCAGGGACAGGTACTTCAGAGCGTTCTCGTCGTAGTCGGCCAGACGGTCGGCGGACATGTACTGAGCAATGTCGATGGCAACGCCCATCTCCACGAAGGTGCCCAGGGCGTTGGAGGAGATCTCCGCGATGTCGGGAGCCTCACCGGCCTGTGCCATGGTGGAGAGCTTGTCGTTGTGGTCGCCCCAGGAGGTCTCAATGACCTGCACGGTCAGGTTGGGGTACAGCTCCTGGAAATCAGCGGCCCAGGTTTTCAGGTTTTCCAGATAATTGCCGGTGACAGGGGGGGCCATGATCACGATGGTATCGGGGGTGGCTTCGGTTTCCTGTGCTTCCGTCTCGCCGGAAGCGGCGGCGGTGGTTGCAGCGGGGGCGGTGGTCTGCTGGGTGCTTCCGTTGCCGCAGCCGGCAAACAGGCCCAGAACCATTACGCAGACCAGCAGCATGGTAACGATCTTCTTCATTTCTGTTGTCCTCCTGGTATTCAATTTGCGATGTGGCCTTTCCACGATTTGGAAACGTCGTTTCGCTGTAACAACATTATAGCGAACACAATATTTTATGTCAATGTTTTTGCTGATAAATGAAATTTTGTTTCTTCTGATGGATTAAAACGGTAAAAATTAGATGAATTAGTGAAACTATAACAAAATTCGCAATTGAAAATATACATAATGCATAAAAAGTGAATGAAATATTTGGTCACAAAATGCATGGCTATTCGAAAAGAAAACCGCTACAATGGTACACACAGTTTGGAAAAACGCAAAGACTGGCAAAATATTTCAGGAAAGGCGGAAAAAGTATGAGCAGTGCTTTGATCCGGCTGCGGGAACGTTCGGCACAGTTTTCCAGCACGGAGCGGGGCGTGGCGGAACGGATCTTGGCGGAGCCCCGGCTGGTGGTGGACCTAAGCGTTCACGAGCTGGCCCAGAAGACCTTCTCCTCTCCCTCTACCATTGTGCGGATGTGCGCCCACACAGGCTATTCCGGATATAAGGAATTTCGGCGGGATGTGACCTATGAGCTGGCCCGCCGGGAGCAGGATCTTCGGGGCAGGAAGCAGGAGATCCAGCATTCCGATTCCCTGGAGCAGATCATCGATAAGATCACGGATGCCAACATTCTCTCCCTGGAGGAAACCCGGGAGCTGATGGATGTGGAGGTGCTGCGCAGCAGCGTGGAGGTCATCCGGCGGTCCCGGGTAATCTATCTGTTCGGCATGGGCGCATCCCTGTGTGCGGCCAAGGACGCCTATCTGAAATTTCTCCGGCTGAACAAGCTGTGCATCATCAATGAGGACTGGCATTCCCAGCTGGTGCAGTCCTTCAATGCCACAGCCCAGGATGCTGCCCTGGTGTTCTCCTATTCCGGTGCGACGGCAGAGGTCATCGAGTGCATGAAGAACCTGAAGCACCGGGGCACGCCCATGATCGCCATTACCCGCTGTATCCAGTCGCCGGTGTCGGACCTGGCGGATTACAAGCTCTATACGGCTGCCAACGAATCCCTGTTCCGCAGCGGCGCCATGTCCTCCAGGATGTCTCAGCTGAACGTGGTAGACATCCTGTTCACAGCCCTGGCCAATGCCGACTACGACCAGTCTGTGGACCAGTTGTCCAGAACTCACATTGTCAAGGGTGAGAAAACACAAAAATAAAGGCGGTATTCCATGAAGCTGACTCCTGATTCCAAATTCATGCAGCTGTGCGGGAAATTTGTCGCACTGTTCAAAATCAATTTTCTGTGGCTTCTGTGCTCTGTGCCCCTGGTCACCCTGGGGGCCTCTACCTGCGCCATGCTCACCGCTCTGACGGCTCTGCGCCGGGAGGAGGACTGCGGGGCAAAGGCCTTCTTTGGAGCCTTCCGCCGGTATTTCGGCAAGGCCACGGTGCTGTGGCTGCTGATGGCCTTTGCCGGGGCTGTGCTGGCCCTGGACTACCGGCTCGTGGCCTATATGGATTTCCCGGGCCGTATGGCGGTGATCGTGCTCATTTGCTTCTGCATTCTGGCCCTTGTGCTGGTGGCAGGGCTTATTTTCCCCCTGCTGGTCCGCTATCCCGGGACCGTCCGGGATACGGTGGTGAATGCGGTGCTGTTGAGCATTGCCCATCTGCCGAAGATGCTGCTGGTGACGGCCATGAATCTGCTTCCGGCCCTGGTCCTGGTGGTTCTGCCCCAGGTCTTTGTGCTGCTGAGCTTTCTGTGGCCCATCTGTGGGTTTGCCCTGATCGCGCTGTATGATCTGACGGTGACCGACAAGATCTTCGCCGCTCTGGAGCAGCCAGACCCGGAGGCGCAATCGCCCGACGGAGAACTCGCTCCAAAGGAGAGAACCCCGGGGCAGCAGTGAAATCGACTTTCTGCCAAACGCCTGCCGGAGTGAAAATCGACCCATGAAGCTGCATGGGCCGATTTTTTTCGGAATGAATGCGAATTTTCGTTTGAAAAACATGTTGTGAAATAAAAAAGAATGTGGTATAATAGCCAAGCGACAAAAAATCCGGCGGAAGGCCGGTTTGCAGATACAACAAAAGCGAGGCAGTCTATGAACGATAAGATCATTGTCCGGGGTGCCCGGGAAAATAACCTGAAAAATGTGGATTTGGAGATACCAAGAGACAAAATGGTGGTCTTTACCGGCCTCAGCGGTTCGGGAAAGTCCAGTCTGGCCTTTGATACCATCTATGCCGAGGGCCAGCGGCGGTATGTGGAGAGCCTGAGCTCCTATGCCCGGCAGTTTTTGGGGCAGATGGACAAGCCGGATGTGGATTCCATCGACGGCCTGTCCCCGGCCATTTCCATTGACCAGAAGACCACCTCCAAGAGCCCCCGCTCCACCGTTGGCACGGTCACGGAGATCTATGACTATCTCCGGCTTCTCTGGGCCCGGGTGGGCATCCCCCACTGCCCCAAGTGCGGCAAGGAGATCCGCCGCCAGACCATCGACCAGATCGTAGACCGGGTGGAGGCCCTGGGAGAGGGAACCCGGTTTGTGGTGCTGTCCCCGGTGATCCGCGGGAAAAAGGGCGAGCATGTGAAAGTCCTGGAGGATGCCCGGAAGCAGGGCTTCGCCCGGGTAAGGGTAGACGGCATTCTCTACGACCTGACGGAAGAGATCAAGCTGGAAAAGAACAAGAAGCACACCATAGAGCTGGTGGTGGACCGGCTGGTATTGAAGGATGGCCTGCGTCGCCGGCTGACGGACTCCATTGAGACCGCCTGCACCCATTCCGGCGGCCTGGTGACCGTCCAGCTGCCCAAGGAGGACCGGGAGCTGAGCTTCTCCCAGAACTATGCCTGCGAGGACTGCGGCATCAGCCTGACGGAGCTGGAGCCCAGAATGTTCTCCTTCAATAACCCCAACGGTGCCTGCCCCAGCTGCACCGGACTGGGCTTCCAGCTCATTGCCGATGAGGACCTGGTGATTCCGGATCGGACCAAGTCCATTTTTGACGGGGCCATTCAGGCCTCCGGCTGGCAGAGCGCCCGGACGGACTCCATTTTCCGGATGTATTTTGAGGCCCTGTCCCAGAAGTATCATTTCTCTCTGACGGACCCTGTGAACACCCTTTCCAAGGAGGCCATGCAGGTCATCCTCTACGGCACCGGCACGGAGAAGCTGCGCATGACCTACAACCGGGGCAACGGCATGGGCGTTCTGGAGCAGCCCTTTGAGGGCATCCTGAACAACATCTCCCGCCGCTACCGGGAGACCCAGTCCGATGCAGCCCGGAAGGAGCTGGAGGAGTGCATGGCTACGGCCCCCTGCCCCAAGTGCCATGGGGAACGCCTGAACGAGCTGGCGCTGGCGGTCACCGTAGGCGGACTGAACATCATGCAGTTCTGCCGCATGAGCGTGGTGCAGGAACTGCAATTTATGGAGAATCTGAAGCTGGAGGGCAATATGGCCGTGGTGGCCCAGCAGATCATCCGGGAGATCACCTCCCGGCTGCGGTTCCTGACGGACGTGGGCCTGAGCTATCTGACCCTTTCCCGGGGGGCGGGGACGCTCTCCGGCGGCGAAAGCCAGCGCATCCGTTTGGCCACCCAGATCGGCTCTTCCCTCATGGGAGTCCTGTATATCCTGGACGAGCCCTCCATCGGGCTGCACCAGCGGGACAATGACAAGCTGCTGGCAACGCTCAAGCATCTGCGGGATCTGGGCAATACCCTGATCGTTGTGGAGCACGACGAGGATACCATGCGTGCAGCGGACTATATCGTAGACGTTGGCCCCGGGGCCGGCAGCCACGGCGGAAACATCGTGGCGGCGGGCACTTTGCAGGACATTCTGGACTGCCCGGAGTCCGTGACCGGGCAATACCTCTCCGGCAAAAAGAAGATTCCGGTGCCCCTAACCCGCAGACCCGGCAACGGGCAATTCCTGACGGTGCGGGGGGCCAGGGAGAACAACCTGAAAGACATCGACGTGTCCATCCCCCTGGGGACCTTCACCTGTGTCACCGGCGTGTCCGGCTCCGGCAAATCCAGTCTGGTCAACGAGGTCCTGAATAAGACCCTGCTGTCCAAACTGAATCACGCCCGCTGCCGCCCCGGCGCCTGCCGCTGCGTAGAGGGGCTGGAAAACCTGGACAAGGTCATAGACATTGACCAGAGCCCCATTGGCCGGACGCCCCGGTCCAATCCGGCCACCTACACGGGCCTCTTCAACGACATCCGGGACCTGTTTGCCTCCACGGCGGATGCCAAAATGCGGGGCTATGGCCCGGGCCGGTTCAGCTTCAATGTCAAGGGCGGCCGCTGCGAGGCCTGCTCCGGTGACGGCCTGGTGAAGATCGAGATGCATTTCCTGGCGGATGTATACGTCCCCTGTGAGGTCTGCCATGGAGCCCGGTACAACCGGGAGACCCTGGAGGTCCTCTACAAGGGCAAGAACATTGCCCAGGTGTTGGATATGACCTGTGAAGAGGCTGTGGATTTCTTCGAGAATCTGCCGAAGATTCGGAAGAAGGCCCAGATGCTCTGCGAGGTCGGCCTGGGCTATATCAAGCTGGGCCAGGCCAGTACCACCCTCTCCGGCGGTGAGGCCCAGCGGGTGAAGCTGGCAACGGAGCTCAGCCGCACGGCCACGGGCCGCACCATCTATATCCTGGATGAGCCCACCACAGGCCTCCATGCCGCCGATGTGCACCGGCTCATTGAGGTGCTGAACCGGCTGGTAGATGCGGGCAACACGGTGCTGGTCATCGAGCACAATCTGGATGTGATCAAGACCGCCGATTACCTCATCGATCTGGGCCCTGAGGGCGGCGACGGGGGCGGCACGCTGGTTGCCTGCGGCACGCCGGAAGCGGTAGCCGAGATCCCGGAGAGCTATACGGGCCAGTATTTGAAGAGCTATCTGAAATAACGAAAAGGCATGGGGCCGCTGCGTGGAAATCCTGCGCAGCGGCCCTTGACGCATTTTCCGGCCCTGCCACGGTTGCATTTATGCTTCTTTTGTGATAAAATGGCGAAAAAAGAAACAAGGAAGGCTCTTTGGATGAATCGAAAGCTTAGAAATGTGCTGTGTATCCTGCTGATTTTGGCGGGGCTGGGCATGATCGGCGCTGCCGGTTGGGTCTGGTTTGACGGCAATGTGGACCGCAGCGGCTGGGTACAGAAGGACGGCGTCTACTCCTATAAGGATTTTCACGGAAAGAAAGTTACGGGCTGGGAGACCATTGAGGGCCGGATCTATCACTTCGATGAGGCGTACCGGATGCAGACCGGCTGGTGCGACCTGGAGGTGGGCCGCTGCTACTTTGGCAGCGACGGCGTTCTCCGCCTGGGCCTGACCGTCATTGACGGAAAGACCTATTATTTTAACCCCACCACGGGGGCCATGTCCACCGGCTGGCAGGAGATCGGGGAGGCCCGCTATTATTTTGCCAAGGACGGCACCATGGTTACCGATTGGCAGGAAATTGACGGAAATCGCTATTATTTCGGAGAAGACGGCGTTCTGGCCACCGATTGGCTGACCCTGGACGGGGAAACCTATTACCTGGGCGAGGACGGTATCCCCCGCACGGGTAAGCAGACCATGGAGGACGGCGTCCGCCTGTTCCGGGAGGACGGCGCCATGGTCACCGGCTGGGAAGACGAGGCGGACGGCAGACACCATTATGACGAGTCCGGCCTGATGCATACCGGGTGGCTGGATTTGGACGGCAAGCGCTACTTCCTCTCAGAAGAAGGGGCCATGCAGACCGGCTGGCTGGAACAGGGCGAATACCGCTATTACCTCTTTGAAGACGGCAGCGCCGCCGTGGGTAAGCAGTCCATAGATGGCCGAACCTGGTACTTTACCCCCAAGGGCATCCAGGTGGTGCTGGTCAACAAGGACAACCCCATCCCCGATGACTGGACCTGGGACACCGTGGAGGTGGAAAAGGACCGGCCCATCCAGCGCATCGCCGCAGAGCCCCTGCGGCAGATGCTGGCCGACTGCCGGGCCGCCGGAAACGATTGCTACTTAAACAGCGCCTACCGTACCCACAAGCAGCAGATTCAAATTCTGGAGCTGCGGACCCAGGAATATGAGGACAAGGGCATGACCCATGAGGAAGCCTACGAGGAGTCTCTGAAAACCGTGGCCCTGCCCGGCACCAGCGAGCACGAGCTGGGCCTTTCCACAGACCTTGTGGGAAAGGAGGCCAATGAATGGCTGGCCATCCACTGCTGGGAGTACGGCTTCATTCTTCGCTATCCCGCCGACAAGGAGGACATCACCGGCATTACCAATGAGCCCTGGCATTTCCGCTATGTGGGCGTAGAGGTGGCCATGGACATGAAGGACACCGGGCTGTGCCTGGAGGAGTACCTGGGAGCGGTATAAAAATGGGCACCGAAGAACGGCTGAGAAACCGTTTCTTCGGTGCTTTTGATTATCCGATATATTCCCGAACTTCCAGCGTTCCGGCGATATTGGAATCGTCATCCAGGATCTGAATGACAACGCTGCTGAAATCATTGGTAGGAATATCATCCAAGATCATATTTCCGGTTTCAAAATCCAGCAGCCCATAGAGGTTCAGGTCCTCGCAGTAAACCTTCCAATAGGTTTTCCAGGTGTTCTCATCCGTGACGGTGAAAGGAAGCTGCAAACGGTAACCCCGGAGCGTTTTCGTCAGCGTTCCGTCTTCTAACCGCATGCCGGGCACACTGTCGGCGGACAAGGGGTGGAAGATTTTTACATCGCCCTCCGGCTCCGGTGCGGCGGTCAGGGACAGGGGGAGTTCTTCTGACAGCGAACCCTCCTGCCCAAAGGGCCGCACCAAAACCTTGCAGGTGCCTGTCAGTGTTTCCGGTCCCCGGAAGGTATGTTCACTTTCCAGAATGATGGTTATTTCATCGGTGCCGCGGTTCTTGGTGAACAGTCCTTGGCCGTCGGTGTCCCAGTCGGCAAATTCCATGCGGGCGTTTACGTGAAGTAAGGTTTTTCCCAGTTCGTTCGCATATTCCTGTAGGGTTTTGCCGCCGCTGAGACCAATTACGCCAACGCTGTCCGAGGCCGTGGCATCCTCGGGGATCAGTAGGTATTCTTCACCGGCGCGGACGGTGATACTGAGCATGATCTTTTCACCGGTGTACAGGCTTTCTGTCAGGGCGCAGCTCCAACCGGCATCCGATTCCGCCGCAGCGGTCTCCGGGGTGATATAGGCCGCTTCTCCCGGGGATACCTGCTCGAGTGTTCCTGTCATCGCTTCCCGGATGCCCATGAAGTTGACCGCATAGGCCGTGAGTGCCATGGCAATCACTAGGCAGGCCGCCAATATCAGCGCCCACAGCCGCCGGTGGCCGGGCCGGGCCTTGTCGTTTCCCTTGCCCTCGGGCAGGGGGACAAATTTTTCCTGCCGCTCCTCCCAGGCAGAGAGAAAACGGTCATCGATCCCGTTCATGGCCTTATTGAATTCCTGAATCGTCATACTGCAATACCCTCCTGTTCCAGACGCTTGCGCAGGGAAGTCCGCATTTTTTGCAGGCGGTATTGAATTTGCCGCAGGGAATTCCCGTAGGTTTCGGCGATTTGCTCCAATGGTACGGCGTAAAAATAGCGGGCGGTGAAAATGCCCTGCTCCTCTCGGGAGAGGCTCCCCAAAAAGGCGTTGATGCTCTGTGTAATCACCCGCTGCTCCATGCGCCGGGTGGTGTCCTGCCGCCCGTCCGGCAGACAGTCCTCGATTTCCGACAGCAAAACATCGGTCTCCGCGCAGCGCTTGGCGGCGGTCAGATAGCTGTAGCGCTGAAAGGCCTTGTTTCGCACGATGCGGCTGAGAAAATGCCGCAGCACCCTGGGGCGGGTCGGGGGAATGGCATTCCAGGCGGCGAGATAGGTGTCGCTGACGGTTTCCTCCTCATCCTCCGGGAGATGGAGAATGTTTGTTGCAATGGTATTCAGATAAGCGCCGTATTTCTGCTCGGTTTCCCGAATTGCCTGTTCCGAGCGGGCGAAATACAGCTCCACAATGGCGTTGTCTTCCATAGCTTGCTCCTTGTGAACGTTTGTTGATAGGAACGTAAGGGCCTTACACCCATATAGTAGGCAAACGAAAGCGGAGAAACAAGAAAAACGGAAAAATAATTTGCCTTTGCTTCTTCCCGGCGGTATAATCAAGAAAAAACAAGGGGGGCAGTTCCTTTATGAATGTTTATATTGTCCGCCACGCCGAGCCTGACTATGCCCGCGATACCCTGACGGAAAAGGGCTGGCGGGAGGCAGAGCTGTTGAGCCGTCGCCTGGAAAACATCCCCAATGGGTACTATTATACCTCTCCGCTGGGCCGGGCACGGGATACCGCCTCGCTGACGCTGCAAAAGGTTGGGACCCAGGCCCGGGTCTGCCCGTGGCTGCGGGAATTTGACGCAGGCTATGAGACCCCCGCCGCCTTCCACCCCACGGGGCTTGGCTGGGACCTGCTGCCGGAAAGCTGGGTGGAGGACCCCAGGTACTACGACCCGGAAAGGTGGTTCGAGGCCCCTGCATATGCGTCTACATCCATCCGGGATGTCTATCGGGATGTGGCGGGGCAGTTTGATGCGGTTCTGGCCGACCACGGCTATCGCCGGGAGGGGCATCTGTACCGGGTGGAACGGCCCAATACGGACAATCTGTTTTTCTTCTGTCACTTCGGCGTGGAGTGTGTGCTTTTGTCCAGGCTTCTGGACTGCTCCCCCGTGGTGCTGTGGCACCATACGGTGGCCCTGACCAGCAGCGTCACCAAGCTGACAACGGAAGAGCGCCGGGAGGGGAAAGCGATCTTCCGGATGTCCCAGTTCGGCAGCCTGTCCCATCTGGACGGGGCAGGGGAGGAGCCCTCCTTCTTCGCCCGCTTCTGCGAAACCTGCCACGACGGCACGAGGGAGGATTGAGCCTCTAAACCTTCCCCATCGGGGAAGGGGGACCGCCGCAGCGGTGGAAGAGGGGTGTTACGGGAGAGAGTGGCAGGTGTATTGTGCATTTTCAAACAACTCTCGCCCGTTATGCCCCTCCTCAGTCTCGCTAGCGCGAGCCAGCTCCCCCGGAGGGGAAGCTTTTTTACGGGGAGACCATTACTTCACCTGATTCTGATATTCGCTGGGGGTCAGCCCTACCAGCTTTTTGAAGGTGCCGGAGAAATAGGTGATGTCCCGGTAGCCGCAGGCCTCGGCTATCTCGTAGACCTTCAGCTTGCCCTGCCGCAGCAGGCCCATGGCCTTCTGAATGCGGCAGCGGGTCAGATAGCTGCCCACGGTGGAGCCGGTTTCCTTTTTGAACAGATGGCTCAGGTGCCCTTCACTGAGCCCCAGGGCATAGGCCACCTGACTGACGGACAGCTCACTGCTGCCGCAGTTCTTTCCAATATAGTCCATAGCCTCCTGAACGTAGCGGGTCTTTGCACCGGAACGGATTTCCTGCAGCCGCACCTCAGGGGGCTTTCTGCGTTGGCTCAGCTTATTTTGCAGCTGCATGACGGCATTTTCCAGATCGCCGTCGTGGAAGGGCTTCAATAGAAAGTCCACGGCTCCCAGCCGCAGGGCCTGCTGGGCATAGGCGAAGCTATCGTAGGCGGTGAGGATGATGACGAAGGCATCATTGCCCCGGGCCCGCAGCTGTGCAATCATTTCCAGTCCGTCCATTTTGGGCATTTTCAGGTCCGTGATGATCAGGCCGGGGCGGCATTTCTCCGCCTGCTCCAGGCCCTCTTCTCCGTTGGCGGCCTGTCCGACCACAACGCAGTCCAGGCTTGCCCAATCAATTGCCAGTACGATTCCCTTCCGGATCAGCTCCTCATCTTCTACAACCAAAACTTTCAGCATTGGCTCTCTCCTTTCTCTATGGGCAGGCAAGCCACAACGCAGGCGCCAATTCCGTCTTCCCGGTTTTCCAGACGGAGGCCGAAGCGCTCGCCGTAGTGCTTGCGCAAAATGGTGTCAACGTTCAGTAGCCCCAGGTGTCCCGTGGGCTGCTCCGGGGGGCGATAGGGGCCCAGCAGCTCCGGCGGCAGGCCGCAGCCGTTGTCACAGACCCGAATTTCCAGGAGCTTTTCATCCGTTTCCCGGGCGGTGACCAGCAGCTGCCCGGCACTTACCCCGGAGAGCCCGTGCAGGATAGCGTTCTCCGCCAGGGGCTGTAAGAGCATTTTGGGAACCATGCAGCTTCTCAGCTTCTCGGGCACATCCTCTTCAAAGGTGAAGCTGTCGCTGAGGCGGATTTTTTGAATTTCTACGTACCGCTCCAGAATCTCCAGCTCCCGCTGCAATGGCACGAATTCTGCAGGGGAGATACAGAAGCGGAGAATATCCGCCAGATTGGTGGACATCAGCGCCACCTGGGGCACCTGGTTGATCTTGCTGATCCACTTCATGGTGTCCAGGGTGTTGCACAGGAAATGGGGATTCAGCTGGGCCTGGAGCATCCGGATCTGGGCCTCGTTCAGGGCTTTCTGGTTTTCCAGAAGGGCCTGCTGGTTGGCGCTCAGGGTGGTGACCATGTGGTTGAACTGCCGGGCAAGCTCTGTCAGCTCGTTTTCCCGGCGGTCAATGGGTACCTGAACGGCCAGATCGTTTTTTTCTACCCGGCGAATGGCCCGGTGCAGCCGCCCGATGGGCTCAAAAATCTGGCGGCTCAGCTGTAAGCCAAGAAAAATGCTCACAATGATGCAGCCCAGGGCACACAGAGCGCTGATGGTGTAAAATAGCTGCAAGGTTCCCCGGGTGAACACCTGGGGCTGCTGCAAAATGAGGTACAGGCCGGCTTCCGGCACCTGGGCGGCGGTGAACAGAAAATTGGCGCTGTTCAGGGATTTGCCGGAGAGCAGGTGCTCCCGCAGACTGTCCGTCAGGGCTTGGAGCTGGCTGGGCTGGGTGCCGAAAATGGGCCGCCAATGGGCATCCAGCAGGAGCAACTGGTTCTGGGCTCCGGCCAGGCCGCCCAGCAGTGCGGAGAGCTGGGCGCTGTCCTGCTCCATAACGAGGTAGCCCACCGGCGCGCCGTAGCGGTCCGTGATGAGGGCTGCAGCCCGGAGCAGCACGGTGCTCTCCTGGGCGGCATCATAGACAACGCTGCCGGGGACATGGGCTGCGCGGTAGAGAATGCCCCAGTTGGTGGGAAGGGAACGATTTTCCGGGGCGGACTGGGTGGAGTAGCGCCAGCAGCCGCTGATATCGTACAGGTGGAAGGTGCCGAAGCTGCGCAGGGACTCCGTGGCCTGGAACAGCTGGGCATAGACCTTGGAATCCTCGGCCTCCTCCCGGAAAAGGGCCTGCACCACCAGGGGGTCTTCCCGCAGCGCTTCGGCGGTCTGTTCCAGATGGCTGTGGACATTTTCCAGAGCGGCAGACGCAGCGGATAGCTGCTGCTGGGCGGCCTGCTGGGTATCGGCGGAGATGCGCAGCCGGAAAATCTGGACCAGCAGCACCGAGCAGAGAAGAAGCGGGATCAGGGAAACCGCCAGAAAAGCGGCGTTTAACTGCCGCCGAAAGGAGCGAAAGCCGTGCTTTTTCATTTTTCGGCCTCCGATCCTAAGTAAAATTCCCAGCTCATGAGCAGGGAGTCCCGGTGGGTGCTGGCCCAGGAGAGGTCGTAGGTCACCTGCGGAATGGTGTCCAGAACCGGAAGGGCGGCGGTGGGGACAATGTCGCTGCGGACGGAGCGGCGGCAGAACTGCTCCTGCATCAAAGACTGCACATCCCGGCTCACCGTAAAGTCTGCAAAAAGCCTGGCATTGTCCGGGTGCCTGGCCCCGGCCACAATGGCGCTGCCATCGCTGACGCAGCTGGTGCCGTCGGCGGGGTAGACCATGGCCAGCTGCTCCCCGGCGGCAATCCGGCGGCTGGCGGTTTCCTCCAGGGTGATGCCAACCCAGCTTTCCCCGGCGGCGACGGCGGAGAGCACATCGCCGGAGGCGCTGAGCTGCCTGCCCTCCAGATTCAGAGCAAAGGCCTGCAGCCCTTCGTCTGTGTCCAGGTGCAGAGCCTCCAGCATGGTCACCAGGGCCGTATAGCTGGAGCCGGAGACGGCGGGGTCGGCAAAGGCAATGCGGCCCCGGAGCTCTGGCTTCAAAAGGTCTGCCCAACTTGTCAGGTCCTGTGCAGAGAGCAGCTTGGGGTTGTAGATCAGTACCAGAGGCAGGGCAGAGAAGGGAGTCCACAGGCCGTCGGCACTGCGGTATTGGGGCAGAATGCTGTCGGAGCCCTCTGCATGGTAGGGGGTGAAGAGATTTGCATTGGCCTCCAGACTTTCCACGCCGCCGCCAAACATGAGGTCTGCGGCGGGGCTGTCCTTTTCATTTTCCAGCTGCTCCAGCAGCTCGTTGGTGCCGCCCTGTACCACCTGAACCCAGATGCCGGTGCGGGCCTCAAATTCCTTGACAATGGGCCACCATACATCCTTTTTGTGGGAGGTATAGATCACCAGCCGTTCCGCCTCATCCGGGGCAAAATCCTGGACCTGGGGGGCGGAACAGCCGCACAGCAGCAGAACCGCGGCGAGAAAAAGCAAAAGAAGTCGTTTCATAGAAAGCCTTTCTGCAAAACATACAAAAGAAGTGTTGAAAAACAGTTCAAAAACTGTGACTGCCTGCGAATTGCCCTAATTATATCATAGAACGGAGAGAAATTTAAGCCACTTGCACAAAAATAGCAGATTATCACAAACAATCGCAGGTTTGACCACTGGCACTTTGTGCAAGAAGCCGGTAATATATAGATACCAAGGCGGTGACACACCGCTTCGAATCTAGTGAGGAGGAAAATCCCTATGAAAAAGATCGTCGCATTCCTGTTGGCGCTTTCCATGGTCCTGGCAATGGCAGCCTGTGGTTCTCAGGCCCCTGCCGCCACCACCGAAGCCCCTAAGACCGATGCTCCCGCAGGCGAGACCACCGCGGCCCCTGCCGAGACGGAAGCACCCGAAAATCTGACCGAAACCCAGAAGATCATCAAGGAAGCCGAGGGCATGACCCTGGAAGAGCTGGCCAAGAAGGCCATCGAAGAGTCCAACGGCAAGATGTTCTATGGCGTTGGCAACTCCAGCCGCGGCAAGAGCGCACTGCCTCTGTTCATTGCCTATCTGCAGACCATCGACCCCAGCTACAATATGGAGTTCGAGTGGCAGCAGCCCAAAAACAACAAGATCTTCGATCAGCTGACCGCTGACTCCCTGAAGACCACCGGCACCTTCGCCATGACCCTGATCCAGGATGGCAACCAGATCGAGAGCAAGATGGTTCAGCCCGGTGTTCTGGATACCTTCATCCCCAAGGATTGGGCAGACGCCAACGGCACCACCGCTGACGAGTACCAAGGCTTCCTGCCTCTGCAGACTCTGAACAAGGTCTTCGAGTACAACTGCGTTGGCGACAAGACCTATGACAACTGCTGGGACTTCGTCGCCGAGGGCGAGCATGGCCTGTTTATGGACATCGACTCCGAGATCGTTGGCAAGAACTTCCTGTATATGCTGACCCGTGACGACTACGCCGCTTGGCTGCGGGAGGCCTATGAAGCCCTGCCCGCCGACGAGCAGGCTTACTTCCAGCCCACCATCAACGCCATGGAGTCCGAGGCCAATGACCTGGGCCTGGGCGCGGACGGCAAGTACGCACTGGCATGGATCAAACTGTGGGTGGAGAGCTACAATGCCCAGACCGATGACGGCCCCATCTGCAACACCCTGGTAGATGCTTCCGCCAAGGATCAGTTCGGCCTGCTGGTTTATTCCAAGCTGCGTTCCGTAGAGGAGTCCAGCTCTGTTTCCGTCAACAATGTGAAGGTTGCTGCCTATGAGGATGGCTATCAGGGCATCGGCGGCTATGGCTACTGCCACTACCTGTTCGTCACCGACAATTCTCCGCTGCCCTGGACCGCCTGCGCCTTCATCGCCTATATGACCTGCACCGCTGACGGCTTCTCCGCCTGGGGCAAGGACATGGGCGGCTACTCCTCCAACCCCCTGGTTGCCGAGGAGACCGAGAACAACTTCCATCACTCCACCGGCGGCATGGCTGACGACGGTACCACTGTAGAATTCGCAGCCAAGAACGACCGGGGCTACGACTGGTGGACCACCACCGGCAAGCTGGTTCTGGAGGATCCCGAGTACTGCGCAGACGTGGCCTTCACCGTCGGCAGCTGGATCGAGATGCTGACCAAATACTCTGCGGGTTAATTTTTGGGGGCAACACCGCACAATTGCGTCTGCGGCAGCCAGCGGATCTTTTCCACCGGCTGTGCGGTTCAGAAAGCGGGAAATACACAAAGTATTCCCTCGCTTTCTGAACCTTCATCCGGCGAAAAATCTCTCGCTGCCTGCTCTTGCCGAATTGCGCGGTGCTGCCCTAAGTGCTGAATAATTGCTGAAAAATAATGAAGGCAAGCGCCCTTGGATCGCGCATCCAGGGGCGCTTTTTCAAAAGCATATCCCATTTTGTCATGAAAAGAGGAGGAAGCCATGAGCCAACCTACAACCCTCCGTGCAAGCCAGGGAACCATTCTCTGGAACAAGGTAAAAACCTTTTTCTCCAAGCCCCACAATGTGATATTGCTGCTGCTGGGCATTGTGCTGACCTTTACCACCGTGGCGCCCATTGTGGCCATTGTGGAGGATACCTTTAAAATCCACGCCGGTACCATCGACGCCCACCTGACGGGCCAGGCCTCCGGCTATACCACCGTCAATTACACCGACCTTTTCACCAGCCGCATGGCCAAGACCAACCTGTGGACGCCTCTGCTGAACACCGTTCTGCTGGCTGTTGGCACCTGCCTGGTGTCTATCCTTTATGGCGGACTGTTTGCCTTCCTGATCACCAGAACCAATCTGGCCTGGCGGAAATACCTGTCCTCCATCTTTATTTTTCCCTACATCATGCCCCAGTGGACCCTGGCCGTGGTGTGGCAGAATCTGTTTAACTCCAATGCCGTCACCGGCACCTCCAACGGCCTGCTCGCCGCCCTGTTCGGCATCAATATGCCTATGTGGTGGTGCAAGGGCCTGTTCCCCAGCCTGATGGTTCTGGGACTGCACTATGCGCCCTTTGCCTATATCCTCATCGGCGGCATTTTCCGGAATATGGACGCCAACCTGGAGGAGGCGGCCACCATCCTGGATACCCCCAAGTGGAAGACCATGTGGCGCATTACCCTGCCCATGGTCAAGCCCGCCATTCTCTCCACCATCCTGCTGGTCTTCGGCAGCGCCATGGGCTCCTATCCCGTGCCCCACTACCTGGGCCTGAGCACGCTCTCCACCAAGTATGTGTCCATGAACTCCAAGTACACCGGTGAGGCCAGCATCCTGGCCATCATCATGATGGTCTTCGGCGTGGCGATCATGCTGATGAACCAGATTTCCCTGAACAGCCGCAAGAACTATACCACCGTCACCGGCAAGTCCGGCCAGATTTCCAAGATCAACCTGGGCAAATCGGGCAAATATATCATTGCGGTGATTCTGGTGATCTTCACCTTCTTCACCAGTATTTTCCCCATCATTTCCTTTGCGTTTGAAACCTTCCTGCCCAACCCCGGCGACTATTCCTTCCTGTACACCGGCGACTCCTCCAACCTGACCACCAAGTGGTGGCTCACCTCGGAGAATATTACGGAGAACGGTATGTACGGCCAGAAGGGTATCCTTTACAACGAAACCATCTGGCACGCCTTCTGGGGCACATTGAAGGTCTCCGTGGCCTGCTCGCTGCTGGCCGGCACCATCGGCACCATGATCGGCTACGCCGTGTCCAAGAACCGCCGGAGCAAATGGGCCAACTACGTCAATTCCGTGGCCTTCCTGCCCTACCTGATGCCCTCCATCGCCGTGGGTGTTGCCTTCTTCATTCTGTTCTCCACGGAGAAGATGAACCTGTTCAATACCTATACGCTGCTGATCATCGTGGGCACCATTAAATACATCCCCTTTGCCAGCAGAAGCTCTCTAAACTCCATGCTGCAGCTCTCCGGCGAAATTGAGGAGGCGGCCATTATCCAGGATATCCCCTGGATCAAGCGCATGACCCGGATCATTATCCCCATTCAGAAGTCCTCCATCATCTCGGGCTATCTGCTGCCCTTTATGACCTGTCTGAGAGAGCTGTCCCTTTTCATGTTGCTGTGCGTGCAGGGCTTCATCCTGTCCACGACTCTGGATTACTTCGACGAAATGGGCCTGTATGCCTTCTCCAGCGGCATCAATCTGATCCTGATCGTCACCATTCTGGTGTGCAATACCCTGGTAAACAAAGTGACGGGCGCAAGCCTCGACAAAGGAATAGGAGGATAAGCAAATGCCTGAAATCAAATTGGAGCACGTTACCAAGCGTTGGGGCAAATTCTATGCCGTCGAGGACCTGGACCTGACCATTGAAGACAACGCTTTCGTCACCCTGCTGGGCCCATCCGGCTGCGGCAAAACCACCACGCTGCGGATGATCGCCGGCCTGGAGACCCCCACCAGCGGAAAAATCACCATCGGCGACAAGGTGGTCTTCGACAGTGATATGGGTATCAACGTTCCGGCCAACAAGCGCAAGGTGGGCTTCCTGTTCCAGAACTACGCTCTGTGGCCCAATATGACCGTGTATCAGAATATCTCCTTCGGCCTGTCCAATATCAAGGAGCCCATGGCCAAGGTGGATTTTGAGACCAAAAACGCCGCCCGTCTGGCCCAGATTCTGAAAAACCCCGCCGATGTCACCGCCGTTCTGGAGGAGTGCCGGGATAAGGACGGCAAGCTGGAGGAGAAGAAGGCGATTCTGAAGCTCATCGATGCCTTCACCGTCTCCCAGTACACCGCCAAGACCCTCTTCGGCTATCATCTGGAAAAGAATACCGATTGCGCCGGTGAGATCGCCAAGCTGGAGGCCAAGGTTGCAGCGGGCCGGAAGGCCGCGTCCGACGCAGGCCTTACCCTGGATGGAGAGTTCCGCTTCTGCAAGGACGGGGAAGTCGTCATGCAGACCCGGAAGCTGACCAAAGAGGAGATCGACCTGTCCGTCCGCCGGGTCAGCCGCATCGTCAAGATCGGCATGTTCATGGACCGGTATCCTGCGGAGCTGTCCGGCGGCCAGCAGCAGCGCGTGGCCATTGCCCGTACCCTGGCCCCGGAGCCCTCGGTACTGTTCATGGACGAGCCCCTGTCCAACCTGGATGCCAAGCTGCGCCTGGAAATGCGCTATGAGCTCCAGCGGCTCCACGTGGAGACCGGCTCCACCTTTGTCTATGTCACCCACGACCAGATGGAGGCCATGACCCTGGCAACCCAGATCTGCCTGATCAACAACGGTGTTTTGCAGCAGTATCAGGCCCCGCTGGAAGTGTATCACCACCCGGCCAACCTGTTCGTGGCGGACTTTGTGGGCACGCCGTCTATCAACTTTGTAGATGCCAAGGGCAAGCAGAGCAGTGACGGCAGCCTGGAACTGACGGTTCTTGGCGGTATCAAGGCCACCTTCAAGCCTGCCAAGGCGCTGGATATGGAGGCTTGGTTTGCTTCCCGTGATAAAGAGGCCGCCGACAAGGCAGCAGCTCTGAAGCAGAAGGCTTCCGAAAAGAGCTACGTGGAGAAGGGCAACAAGGACGAGGTCTTCCGCTACCACATTGCCAAGGTCAACGAGGAGGACGACTCCCTGCAGGATGTGCCAGAAATCACCAATGAGGACTTCGTCCTGGGCATTCGTCCGGAATTTTTGGACATTGCCGACACCGGAGCCCTCCAGGGCGAAATCTATGGCGCGATGCCCACGGGTATGGAGTCCACCGTCAAGGTCCGGGTAGGGGAGTTCCTGCTGACCGGCGTGATCTTCGGCAGCAGCCTGTTCACCATCGGCACCAAGGTACCCCTGTCCGTCACCGGCAATCAGATCATGCTCTTCGACCGCCGCTCCGGCAAGTGCATCACCTCCGGCAGCCTGGAATTCTAAGCGTATAGAAAGCAAAGCCCCGTATTTTAGACGTACGCGCCTGAAATACGGGGCTTTTCAGCATTTAATTCTGGGAATCGAATTTCCGGAACTGATCCGGGCAGTCCTGCACGCCGGAGATGCGGTGAGGGACAGAGGGGGCGGGGGTGGTGCAGGTGCGCCGAACCTTGGCAAGGGTGCGCGGGGTCAGCGGATGGGCCTTTTCAAAGGTGAACAGTGCATCCTCCGGGGCGGCAAGTACGGCTTCCGGCTCCATCTGACGGATATCTTCGGCAATTTCCTTTCGGGCGCAGATGCGGACATCAGCGCCGGTTTCCAGATCATACACCGTGAAGATCAGTTTCCCTGTCTTGTAGTAAAGCAGATGCTTGGCGCCGGCCGTGCAGTGCAGGCCGATCTGAATGGCGTCCACGCAGCAGCCGTCAAATTCCGAGACGCACACCAGCCTGCCCGGGGCGGGATCCTCCAGCTTCAGCCGCTCCAGCGCCGTCTCGCACACCCGTACCCCCAGAGCCAGCAGCGGGCAGTCGTGCCCGTGAAACCGGACGCAGTCGCCGTAGAGCCGGGCGATTCTATCTTCATTCATCGTTGTGATCGTCCTTTCTGTCTCCCTATTTATATGGTATTATATCCATGCTGCATGGGAATGTCAATTGCCAGGAAGAAGCCTCCCCCCTTCCTCATCGGGGAAGGGGGGACTGCCCCAGCTTGTCAAAACAGCCTCGCAGAGTGGGGCTGTTAGAAAAGTATGTCGCTGCGAACCAGTGACCGATGTCACTGGTGTGGCAGCCCCCCGGTTGGATGGAAA